>Ga0114979_10003808_pt1 | contig 10065 bp, 4 predicted proteins | sample S_140625_EF_Meta_FD_87315 | JGI IMG/M metagenome (GOLD analysis project Ga0114979, IMG submission 87315) | Freshwater microbial communities from Lake Simoncouche, Canada to study carbon cycling - S_140625_EF_MetaG | ecosystem: Environmental > Aquatic > Freshwater > Lake | place: Lake... | reverse complement strand
GCAAATGCTCTTGCATTAGTAAAATACTTATTGGTTACGCCTTCAGTAATACCATCAGTAGTATTTGCAAAATTTGCAATTACCGCAAGATTTGCTTTGATAGTACCCGTTACATTGTCGATTACAATGGTATTATCACCTGCGGTAAAGGCAGATCTTACTCTTGCATTGGTATAATATAAATTACCATTAATCTCTGGTACTAATGCAGTATTTAATGTGGATGCTACCCAAATATTTGTGCCATTGAAGTACAGTACTTGGCCAGTTTTAGCGCCAGTTACATCAACGTCCGCGAAAACGTTGATGCTCATCTGACTTACATTTGATAATACTCTGGCGTTAGTATAATAAAGGTTTGATAATTCTACTACGTTAGCCGTTGTAAGAAAATATCGCAAGGCATTAAACGAAACATTAGCATTTGCTCCGCCGCTGCCGCCGCCAGAAATAGAAAGTGACCGTGCTTTTGTACCCATGATTTCCCTATTAGTGTTCTTTTATATTTATAATATTATAAAGTTGGGATATCAATCAAATCATAGTGTATTATGTAGGAAGTTCGTACCATCCTTTATTAGTATATACATTAAGTACATCTTGAAAATATTTCTCGTACATAGGAGCAACATTTTCTAAAGAATATTTCTCACCATGCTTTCTACAATCTGCAGGTTTTAAATTGCCTATATTTTTTGCAGCATTGATAAAGTCTGCATAAGTTCTACATCTGAAACCAGTCACTCCCTGAATATTAACTTCGGTAAAAGCACCCCAATCGGTACTAATAACAGGTGTACCCGATAAGAAACTTTCTACTTGCACTCCCCCGAAAGGTTCATTATACATAGATGCAACTATCAATCCCTTTGCCTTAGACATCAGGCGTTTTCTTGTTGGTATATCCGCATAACCAATATAATCTACGTTAGGCCCAAATTGAATATTGTCTGGATTTTGCCCTGCTACAACCAATTTAAATCCCAAAGTATCTGCCATTTGTGTTGCAACATGAATACCCTTACCTTCATAAATTCTACTTAAGAATAAAAAGTAATCTTCTTTTTCTTCAGAATACTCGAAGTCGTCAAGGTCAAAATAATTTGGAATAACAACATGATACCATTCCGGATTACAATGGCCGACTTTTTCCATACCCTGTGCGCCATGTAGAAGAGAATACGATTCATAAATTCTCCATTTAGCCCAAGAACCGCCAGAATATCCAATACCTGGTTCAACAACAATCATATCATGTTCGTGAGCATCGCAAATTGCCTTTACACCCCAACCCCAAAATGGTAGTATAAAATCATTCTTTTGTTTTCTTTTTTCAATTTCTCGAATTGCATTTGCATAAAATGTTTGATATGCATAATCGTTTGTATCAAATTTGAAGAAGTTTTTTCTCCAATCATAATTACCATATGCAATTTCAAAATCTTTATTGGTCAAAACTGAAACGTGTTCTGTACAAACTAGATCGGAATCTTCGTGTCCATAATGAATTACTTCATGACCACGCTCTGTCATCATCTTACCGAATTTTAATACTTTTTGCGTATACGCGCATGCATTAAATTCTTTAGAAGTTACTGTATGGGGTACACCCAAAATATGAAATCTCATAAAATCTCCATTAAAATATTACCGGTGGGAATTTCACCCACCTTTTATTATATAGACTATCTTTAAACTTTGCTATCGAATTATTTATTAAGTTGCAATTTCAATAATTTTACTTCTTCATGTAATTCTTTAATTGCCTCAATTAATAATGGAACTATCTTATCATATTGAACGGTTAAATAATTTTCTCCACTTATACTGTTAAGATCTTTATCTGTATCAAACGGAGCAGGAACAACAACTTCTGGAAGAACTTCTTTAACCTGTCCCGCCAGAACTCCAGCGTGTCTAATAGATGTATCATAACCATAAGATTTTGCTAATTCATTAAAATTATATAGAACCCCTGATAATTTGGATAATTTAGACAGCGCAAAATCAATTGTGACGATATTAGCTTTTAGTCTTTCATCTGAAACGAATGCAATTACGTCGCCTGCTGCTCTTAACTGATTATTAACTGCAGCAGTTCCTGCACCAAAGCCCGCACCTTGATATAGCGACGAGGTAGAGAATGTCCCGGGTGTGCCCGTCGCACCCGGCACGCCAGTTGCACCAGTTGCTCCATTTATACCAACCCCTGTTGCACCAGTTGGTCCAGTGGGTCCGGTAGGTCCTGCTATAGATGTACCATTAACTCCTCTTGGTCCAGTAACAGCTATAGCCCAGCTGCTTCGTGATGCAGCTGTCCCTGAGCCACCAGTTACTGTATTAACTGTTAAAGCACCAGTGATCTTGTCATATAAAGTAATAATAGCCATCATGTAATCATTTAGATTACCAGCGGGAATAGTACCATCATTAATAAGACCAATACTAACTAGCATACCTGGAGCAAAATCCAAACCAGGTTGAGTAAGGAAAGTCTTTTCTACACTCGTAGTTGTAGTAAATGATACAGTGGATGTAGATGTACCACTAAACTTCAACGCTGGTCCAGTAGCACCAGTTGGTCCGGTAGGTCCTGTTGGACCAGTTGGTCCTGTAGCACCAGATGGCCCAGGTACGGTTGATGTCGCCCCTGTTGGGCCAGTGGGTCCAGTTGGGCCAGTAGGTCCAGTAGGTCCAGTAGGTCCAGTTGGGCCAGTTGGGCCAGTTGGGCCAGTAGGTCCGGATGGTCCAGTTGTACCTAGTGTTCCTGTTGCACCTCGAAGACCAGTTTCGCCTTGTAGCCCTGTTGCACCAGTTGGACCAGTGGGTCCAGTTGCACCTGTAGGTCCTATGACGCTGGTACCTGTGGCGCCTACACCGGTATCACCCTTCAAACCGGTTGCTCCAGTAAGACCAGTGGCACCGGTCGGTCCTGTTGCACCCACAACGCTGACACCCGTTGCACCTACGCCAGTATCACCCTTTAAACCAGTTGCCCCAGTAAGACCGGTGGCGCCTGTAGCACCCTGAATACCCGTCGAGCCTGCAACTGTAGATGCGGCTCCTGTATCTCCCTTAACACCTGTTGCACCCTGTATACCTGTTGCACCTTGAATACCTGTTGCACCTCTAGGACCTGTTTCTCCAGTAGCACCATTCGGCCCAATAATTGATCCAACATCGACCCAAGCAGTTCCAGACCAAACCCATAATCTTCCGGTGTCTGCAGCAATCCAACCATCACCCGTTGCAGGATTTGTTATTGTTGCAATATTCCCTGCACCTGCATAAGTAGGTTTACTTCCTTTAATAATAAAACTTGTACCTGCAGGGCCCGTAGCACCAGTTGGTCCGGTGGGTCCGGTAGGTCCGGTAGGTCCAGATGGTCCAGTCGCTCCAGTTGTTCCTGCTCCGGTAGCACCTGTCGGCCCCGATGGACCTGTAGCACCAGTTGGACCAGTTGGTCCGGTTGCCCCAGGAACGCCCGTCGAACCCGCCCCAGTCGCACCCTGCTGGCCTGTAGCACCAGTTGGTCCAACTACACCTGTAGCACCAGTTGAACCAGTCGGCCCAGGAGTTATAGAAGTTGCGCCAGTAAGACCAGTCGCACCCTGAGGTCCTGTAGCACCAGTTGCACCCGAATCATTATTGGTAATTGCCCATCCACTATAAGAAAAATTAAGTGCACCTGGAAATATTGCAGATGTAATAAATGCAATTTGTGTTAATTTTCCTGTAGCATCTTTGGTAAATGAATTTATAACACCATCCATCCAAGAAGAAGTATTGGCTGATGCGGTTGCTCTTACATACGAACCTTGACCAAAGGAATAATAATCTGCAGTTAAATTAAATACTTTACTTGAAGCATTTGTTATAACATTTGTTGTAGAAGATAGTGCAGAAGCTTGTAATGCAGGTCCTGATGCGCCAGATGGACCAGTTGCGCCGGTAGCACCCGCACCTGTAGCACCAGTAGGTCCAGATGGCCCAGTAGCACCAGTTGTTCCTGCCCCTGTAGCACCCGTCGGCCCCGACGGACCAGTAGCACCAGTTGTTCCTGCCCCTGTAGCACCTGTTGGCCCTGTAGCACCAGTTGGTCCGGTAGGTCCTGTTGGACCAGTAGTACCTGCACCTGTAGCGCCAGTTGCTCCCGTCTCACCATTACGACCAGTTGCGCCAGTTGCTCCTGCACCTGTAGCGCCAGAGGGGCCTGTAGCACCTATAGGACCTGTTGCACCAGTTGCTCCTGCTCCAGTATCACCTTTGACCCCTGTATCTCCCTGTCTTCCTGTAGCACCTATAGGACCTGTTGCACCAGTTGCTCCAGTATTTTGCTCGGCAATTGCCCAAGCAGAATAAGAAAGATTATTTGCGCCCGGAAAAATCGATGAAGATGTAAATGTAATTTGTGTAAGTTTACCACCCGACGTCGTATATGCATTTATAACACCTTCCATCCAAGAAGAAGTATTAGCCGATGCCGTTGCCCTTACATACGAACCTTGACCAAAGGAGTAATAATCTGCAGTTAAATTAAATGCTTTAGCATTATTAACATTTACTGTATTAGTTGATGTTGATAAGGCCACGGCTTGTAAACCTGGGCCTGTAGCACCAGTTGGTCCAGTTGCTCCTGTCTCACCATTACGACCAGTTGCACCGGTTGCGCCTGTTGTTCCTGGAATACCCGATGGACCTGTAGCACCTTGAATACCTGTTGTACCCGTTAGACCGGTTGCACCTGTTGGCCCCGAAGGACCAACGATTTTACCTATGTTTGCCCAAACTACGCCAGACCAAACATATAAATTGCCCTCATTTGCAGCAATCCACGCATCATTTATTGAAGGAGATGATATACCAATAATATCTGGGTTATATGCGGGTCTGGTACCTTTTAAATTAATACTAGTACCTTGTGGTCCAGTAGATCCGGTAGGGCCAGTTAAACCTGTTGCCCCAATACCTGTAGCACCAGTTGGTCCAGTTAAACCGGTAGCACCAGTTAAACCTGTAGAACCTTGAATACCTGTCGCACCAGTTGCACCCTGAATACCTGTAGAACCTCGAAGACCGGTTTCCCCCTGCACACCAGTTGCACCCAGCACACCTGTAGCACCAGTTGGTCCAGTTAAACCGGTAGAACCAGTTAAACCTGTAGAACCTTGAATACCTGTCGAACCACTTATACTAATACCGGTAGCACCTTGAACACCGGTAGCACCAGTTAAACCTGTTGCACCAACACCAGTAGCACCTGTAGCACCAGTTAAACCTGTTGCGCCCACACCAGTAGCACCCGTAGGACCAGTTGGACCTGTTGAACCACCTGCACCTACACCGGTTGCACCTTGAAGACCGGTTGCACCTGTTGCACCTTGAATACCCGTCGAGCCCCGAGCACCGGTGTCACCATGAATACCCGTTGCCCCAGTACTACCTACACCTGTAGCACCTACACCCGTATCTCCTCTTGACCCAGTAGCACCTGTTAAACCTGTAGCGCCAGTTGGCCCTGTTGGACCCGAAGGACCAACGATCCTACCGACGTTGACCCAAGCAGTTGTGGTTCGAACATATAAATTACCATCTTCTAAATTAATCCATGCATCTCCAACCGCAGGAGATAGTACCTGAGTAATTTCCAAATAGGTATTTTTACTACCTTTAATATTTAAATTAGCACCCTGAGGTCCAGTCGCTCCCGTTGCACCCTGAATACCTGTTGCGCCCTGTATACCTGTAGCACCAGTACTACCTATACCGGTCGCACCTTGTACGCCTGTTGCGCCTTGTACGCCTGTTGCGCCTTGAATACCCGTCGAGCCCCTAGGACCAGTTTCACCTTGAATACCCGTAGCACCAGTTAAACCTGTAGAACCTTGAAGACCGGTTGCACCTTGAAGACCGGTTGCACCGCCTGTACCCACGCCAGTTGCACCTTGAACACCCGTTGAACCACGAGGACCAGTTTCGCCTTGAATACCGGTTGCACCCTGTACACCCGTTGCACCGGTTGCACCCTGTGGACCTGTAGAACCAGAGCTACCTAAACCAGTAGCTCCACGAGGACCAGTTTCGCCTGTAGCACCACGAACACCGGTGGGACCTGTAGCACCAGGTACAGGAACAATATCTCCAGGAATACCAGGTGGGCCAGATGGACCTGTAGCACCAATAATATCACCACCACCGCCATCATTAATTGGAATAATAGTAACAATGTCATTTACGTCGGTAGGTACAAATAATGTTACCGTATTACCCGTTGCTGTACTATAATCGCCGGGTTCCGCGCCGCCGCCCGGAGATATTAAAACACCGTTGATCCAAACTAAAACTATATCGTTTATTTGGCTAAACTTTAAAGAGTTGCCTGTTAAACTTATAGTATCTTGATTAAATAACGCAGTGGGGGTGGGAGTAATGTAGTCGTATCGAACAAAAACATTGGGCTCTTTTTGTATAGGAGACCAATATCTAGTACCATCTACGTTTGCGCGTAAATAGTAACCATTATTCGGAGGTAAACCCAAACTAGGTTCAGCATTTTTTAAATCTAAGAAATTGAAACGATCCGCGGATACATTCCCCGGACCATTTACTTTTATTTTTCCGCCTAGTATTTCTAATGACATGTCTTATTCTCTATATTCTTAAATCAAAGAAGTTTCTAGTAAGCAAACTGTTAGTTTAATTCTGGAATTCGATCCAGCCTTCGCAACAATAGATTGTTCTTCTTGTAAAACAATTTTTCCTACAATCAACGATGCTGCATCATTTTTAGGTATTTCAAAATTCTTAACTAATTCGGTATCTGTTACAACTCTACTACCGGCAACTAAGACGTTTGATCTATGAAAAAATGTTACGTTTGCTGCGGATGTATCACTTACATTTGTTGCCTGTGCAGTAAGAATAATTGTTGCAGTTTCCAATGGGGTAGTATAAAGTAATTGATTACCCGTTGTTAATTCTGTAGTAATTGTTTTGAATGTATTTAAAGGTACTAGGGTTGCCATGATTTTCCTTTTACTGTATTGCTAATATGTATGGTGTCATTACAGCAAACAAGCTCTTGTTGAATGTTCTACCATTAATTGTTCCTGTCGCTCTATTTATTAGTAATTCATTACCAATTCTAAAGTCGCCCTTATGGTCTGTACTGGTATAATAAACAGCTCCACCGCGTAATTCGACAATTTCATTGTCTTGAATAGGTATACCACCCTTTAACGGTAGTGCGGAACCTCTAGTATTAATTGCTCCAAGAATATCTACATTAGCAAATGTTTGTATTCCGGAACCAACATATTCAAATGTATGCCCAGAAGCAGACAAATAACTACCCTGGTGGAATGTTACCTTACTATTAGCAAGAGGTCTATCTATAACAAGTATTCTTTCGTCAAATGTTACTCGGCACCATCCATTTGCTGCAACCGGAGATGTTTCTGCAACTGTATAGAAATTTCTAGTACCGTTACTAATATCAACCCAATTACTATCAACATAACCTATAACCTCAGCCTTAATAAATTCTTTATTTGCTATTAAGATATTTGCTGCAGTTCCAACTGCAGTATTTGCAGTGAAACCAATAGTACCATAATTTAGATAATTAGTCGGACCACTATCAATAATAGTAGTTATATCGTCAATTCTTGATCTGACGTATTCAATCTCTCTATTAGTTACGGTACCAGTAATAGAAGTATTTTGCGTATAGGATTTTTGATATGTATTCGCAATAGTTTGATTGGTTAAAATTTCATCTACAAAGGTTTTAATAAATGCAAATGCCGCACTTGTCTGTGGTCTTTGATTACCCACTGCCGTAGTTGCGGGATCGTTATAAAAATAAGATGCTATTTGTGATAATGTTTGTCTATTACCACCATATAATACGTCAAATGCTAAACTATCAACAATTCTACCCACATCTCTAAATATTGTTCTATTTGGAATATATGTAGCATAAGGATATACTGTAGCAAAATATGCCGCAACCTCAGATGCAATAAAATTCTTATTTTGTCTTAGTAAATTATATGTATTGTTTACAGATGTTAAACTATTGGCAGGATATTTATTAGGTATGAGTCTATCAGTAAATCCATAAGTACCATTAGTAAATATATCTATCGCAGTACTTACAGTGTTTGCAACCAATGTTACATTACCAGGCGATGCACTCAGAATAACTTGATTATTTGCAGATTGATATGGTCTACCAGGAATAGCAGTCCATGCGGTACTGTTTACTACAACGTTACTAATTAGAGCTCTTGTGTATTCTAACGCATTTAAAACTTCAGTCTTTTGATCTGGTACTAAAGTATAACTTTGATTCCAATATTGAATGCCCGAAAATATAGATTGAGTATTGCTGGTAAAGACTAAGTCAAATAATAAAGAATCTACAATTAGACCAGTGTCTCTAGAACACTTATCTTTATTATAGCTTGCCATCATTATACGATCATTGACGTGAGGTCTTTCTGTGACGAACATATCAACAGTTCTATTGTCTACCTGTTGTAATACATTTGCTCTATATAAAGGTTTACCTACACCATCGCAATATAAACCAAATTCACCAAAAGAAGTATTTGAGTTAGTAATTGATCCAAAACCGCCATTTTCGCATAATACGCTATATTTACAGCAAATTGTAAATAACGAAACCAACTGCATATAACCTTCGTTCAATAGGTAAATACCGATGCCGCCCTCATTATATTGAGTAAACGCATCCAATACCATGGATTTTAAACCACCCACAAGATTGCCATCAACTCTAATACCTGTACCGGTTGTTGTAATAGAAGAACAATTTTGAACATATGGGCTGGTTGTAATTATACCCGCAGATCCATCTGGGTTATATGAAAATACTGCCGACCCGCTACGAGGATCGTTTGGATTTGCTGCCCGGTGACCTCTAAATGTAAATCCATTAACGTATGCACCATTATTCATATAGAACATATCGTCGGTTTGATTTTGTGGACGTATTGTCGTTGTCCGCAAATCATTACCTATCATAGAAACTCTGGCTTTAATTGTTCTTGGATTATTATATAAAGTATAGTCCCCAGGAAATACTTTAACTGTCCAATATGAATTCGCTCTATTAAGGGCAATGTGAATATTTGCAATGGCGTTTGCTGGAGTCAATCCATCTAACAAATCATTACCATTACTTGAAACGTATAAAACATTTGCGTTTGGTTTGGTAATAGCAGTAATAGTTGGCGATAAAGCATCTCTTGCTCTAGTATTACTAAAGTAAAGATTTAAATTACCTTCACGTAAATTATCTGTGGTAAGATTTGCAAGATTTACTGTTGCCAATAAATTCGAAATATTACCTACTTGTATTGTACCATTCGCTCTGTCATAATTGATGGTTTCATCTTTTGCAGATATAGCTCTACGAATTCTTTCGTCTGTAACATCCGCCGTGCCGCCACCCAAGTTAGTATCCAATCCTGGGGTAGCACCAACAATAACCCAACCATTAGTTAAACCATTAGAGGAGTACATTAAGAATGCACTATCACCTGGTCTCGAAAATGTAATTCTTGCGTTTGCCGGAAAAATATTAGCTCGCTCAGAAGTTAATACTACAGAACCACCTGCAGTATTACGAGCTAAAGTAATGATCTTTAACTGACCATCTTTAGTGCCTCGAGACAATGTCGGATTTAAAGGAAAAGATGTAACAGCAAATTCTGTTCTGGTATTAGCCAGACTAATATTAATATTTACATCAGTATCTCTAATAAGTTGAATCCCGTTCAAAGAAACAGTTTTTCTAAGAACGGGATTATTCAAATTATCAAAAAGAATATTCGGCGAAAACTGTACACTAAGTCCCTGTTGGGCAGCATAGAATACAGTATCGTCGGTAAGTCTTACCGCAGGCAGTAAGTCTGTTAGTTTTAAATCCGCCATGCTATATTTTTACCTTAAAAATTAAACGCCGTCGCCGCCACCACTAAAGATAACAGTATTGTCTTCAGCATCAGGATAAACGTTTCCGCTTACGTTTGCGTT
>Ga0114979_10003807_pt1 | contig 10066 bp, 4 predicted proteins | sample S_140625_EF_Meta_FD_87315 | JGI IMG/M metagenome (GOLD analysis project Ga0114979, IMG submission 87315) | Freshwater microbial communities from Lake Simoncouche, Canada to study carbon cycling - S_140625_EF_MetaG | ecosystem: Environmental > Aquatic > Freshwater > Lake | place: Lake... | reverse complement strand
TGTAATCTTTACAATTTCATCAATAACTAATTCAGTATTTTTTTCATTTAGATTATCTACTAATTCAGTCGGATTAGTAAAATAATAATCAAAACCATCCTGCATTTCATAAAAATCATCCTCGCTACAAAGAACATTTTCAATGCTAAAATTTGACTCATCAACTAATAATTTCGAAACATCTTCACAATCATAATTAATTTCAAATGTTGTAGAAGGTTTTTCAGAAATAATTCCTAACTCAAACAACTTATATTGATTTAAAAATGATTGAAAAATAGTAGGATTTGATTGAATAATAGATTTAAATTCATCTTCGGTAATGATTTTATTTTCAAACAAGTTCAAAATGCTTTCTGCATCATTAAAAATGCTCGGTTTTAAATAGTATAATTCACGAAGTTGCTCATTTGTCATATCTTCAAAACCAAAATCTTCTTCATCACCATACTCCTTACCAAAACCATTAAATTGTAAAATTTCTTTTTGAGTATTTAATTTATTGTTTTCGTCAAACTTCATTCCTTCTTTTACATACTCAATACCATCCTCATTAGAAGCACTTTTTATCAAATCAAAAATATATGGGAAATATTTTTCAGCAGGTTTATTGTTTTTCTTTCCTTTAACTTGATAAAATTTACCATCATTAATACCATAAGCAATAGTAATATGACTATCGTTGATTGTATGACCTTTTGTTAATGGTTTTACTGAACGAAGTGAAATAAGATTATTTCCATAACCTGTTCTCCCACAATGCCCCATACGAGAACTTTCTAAATCACAATAGTTAGATGGAATAAATACCCAATAGTATTCAATACCATCTGAATTTTTTGGATATGTTTTAAGTATAGTATTTTTTTCGGGTTCAGTAAAATCAATATCTCCACCTAATACTTGTAATTCATTATGCCATTCTCTCGCTTTTTCTAATGCTTGTTCAAATGATAATTGCTTTAATTCTTGTTTAGGTGTAATAGGATGTTGCAACCAATCAAGAATTTCACGAATAGCACCACCATAATTATTATTTATGTAATTTGTATTAACTGAATTAGACGTTTCATTTAAGTATTGTAAAATATCTGTTTTTTTTGCTCCCCTTTCTGCTATTTCATCTTTTAAAATTGAATCTGCTAACCAAATAGCAAATTTTTCACTTTTACCAACAAGATAATCGGCTATATTTTCATTGAAACCAATTTTATTCATTATGACATCTTTTGCTCTCGCAACGCCACCTTGTCCATATTCTATTTCGTGATAGTGTTCGGAAGCATCGCCACCCATTTCAAATCTATCTTCCTGTGGAACTTCATAATCTTCGGATTGATTTTCCAAAGAATGTTCTTTTTCCCACGCATCATTTATTGGGAATTTTCTATCCTTACCATTAATTCTATAAGTAACGGATTTTGCAGTTTTACGAACTAATTGTTTTTTTCCTTTACCACCCTTTTTACCTTTGAAATAAAAGTAAGTAATTAAAGCACCAATACCTAAAGCAACAGAACCGAGAACAATACCACCAACGGCATAGTCACTAAATTTATCAATCTCGTAACGACCATCACTTAACAAAAAAGAAATGAAATCATTTTCTTCCTGTGATATTTGAGTTCCATCTTCATTGGTTAAATGTAATGCGTAATATTTACGAATACCTTTTTCCCAAAAATCTGTATTTTCAACAGGTTCAGTTGATTCCCAAGTACCGAAAGAAACAGGCATATAAATACCATAGGTCGTATTTGCTAACATTAAAATATCACCTATGGAATCGGTATCATCTTGTATTTCGTAACCTCTTACATCAGATTGCCCTGCTTCTAAACTTTCTTCATCGAAAGATTCAAATGAAATTGAATACTTAAATTTCTTTTTTGGACTTATTGGTAAATCGTTTCTCATTTGTTCATTTTTTTATAAATAGCAAATCCTAAAATAAGCGTAACAACACCAATTATTAAATAGGCAATATTTTTTTCTTGCTTATTTTTTTGAAGCAAATAATTTTTTTGAAATTCTTCTTGTTTTTTCTTTTCTTCTTTACTTAAATTCTTTTCATTATCCAAAGTAATCAATACACTATTTTTACATTCATTAAATGATGCTTTTTTCTTTTTACTCCAAGATTTACTTCTATCCTTTCCGCAAATTGTTTCAATTTCTTTCTGCTTATCAGTTTTAGATAATTGCTTTGATGCTCTTGCTTGTGCAACAGAACCCGTTGCACCTGCCACTTCCCCAATAGCACTCGCTATTGCAGTAACGGGGTCTGCACCTTCAAAATTCGAATTGGACATATAGTATTTAGAGTTATCAGTATAACATTTATGACACACATATAAATCATTGCCACCATCCTTTACTTTCCAATGCCAACCGCATTTTTGACAGACAATTTCATCATCCGTTTTATCACCATCAAAAGGTATATGACTAAATTCCCAATGTGTCATAATCTAATTATTTTTTAGTATATTTTTTCTTCAAGTCCTCAATTAACTTGTGAATAGCATTTGTTGTATCAGTTACTTCTTTGGCATCGTAATCATTTCCTAATACTTCTTTCAATTGTGTTAAGAAATTTTTAGTAGCAGTTTCGAGTTTTTGAACTTTACCGATGAAAACCTGTGGATTCTTTTTAAGAGTAGGTCGTTGTTTTGCGATACCTGTCTTAATTGCTTTTTCAACACCTTGTTCAATTTTAGTTGAAACTTGTGCCATTACTGATTTAGTTTTCTTACGAGTACCTTTGTTACTTTTTGCTTGTTCCTTTCTTTTGATAAATTCAGCAGTTAGGTAGTCACAAAATTCTTTACTATCTGTACTCAATTCTTTACCATCAACAACTACTCTCTTTTTAGAAAGCATTTGAACTCCTTTAGGCATTTTTTTTACCATAGGTTTAGCAGTTGACTTTGGTCTTGCCGTAGTCGTTGACTTTTTAGCAACAGGTTTAGCCGTTGGTTTTGGTCTTGCCGTAGTTGTTGGCTTTTTAGCAACAGGTTTAGCAGTTGGTTTACGTCTTGCCGTAGTCGTTGGCTTTTTAGCAACAGGTTTAGCCGTTGGTTTAGGTCTTGCCGTAGTTGTCGGCTTTTTAGCAACAGGTTTAGCCGTAGAAGTCGGCTTTGTTTCAGATGCTAATTTTTCTTGGAATTTCTTAATTGCTTCTTGGAAATTCTTTCTGTCGGTTTCGGGTGTATTGGGATTATCAATAAGTTTCTGTAACTTATCAATCTTTGTTTGTGTTTCACCACCACCTGCGTATCTTCTTGTTCTCATTTTGTTTTGTTTTTATTTAAGTAAATTATTAGTTTTCTAATTCCATTGCTAATTGATAACCTTCAATTAAATCATTGTACAATTGTATTTTTTCTTCGTCACTTTCAAGTTCTAAAGCCAATTCATAACCTTCAATTAGGTCATTATACATTTGTAGTTTTGATGTTTCTTGTATTTCGGTTATAACAGGAATAATTTCTTCTTCATCCTGTACTTCATCATCATAAAATTCTTCTGAAATTTTATCATTGTTTTTGATGTAAAAATCAATTACTGCTTGTTCTGACATCGTATCTTCATCATCCGATACAATATCTCCATCAGCATTTTCTAAAGCCGTATAAACGATATACTCGCCATCTTCTTCGAAAATATCAACAACTTTAGTATTACCTTTTTTATTCAAACCAAAATTAAATCTGACAATCATTCCATTTTTCAGATTATCAATTAAGTTAGTTGTGTCAATTAATATTTCATCTTCAACTTCTTCCTCAATAACTGCTTCTTCGATTTCTTTTTCAATTTTCTTTACACTTGGTTTAATAGGAAGTTTTTCAATAGGAATTTCAACAAAATTTGCCTTATCCATTGGAAGTACAGGAATAGTTTCTTGAAGTATATAATTATATTCTGCAAATTCATCAACTCTCTGTTGAATAGTTGGCTGAATAATCATCCTTTCTTCTTTTGCTAATATATATTCCTGCAATTTAATTGGTAATTGTTGGTTTATATTTTGCAACTCTTGTTCAATTCTTGCTTTTTCTTCATTAATACCATCAATTGCTTGTGGAATATCCTCAAACTCAATACCTAATATTTTTAAATTATCTTTAACTTTATTAAATCCACGATAAGCACCTTTCCATTTATTTGCATTATTTCTTGGTGAATCTGATTGGTAATCTACATATCGGTTTTCGTTATCTTCTTCTTCGGGTAAATTCAAATCGTATTTACCTGCTCGAAATCTTGGGAAATTATTTTGTAACCAACCACCATATATTTCTTGTAATTCTTTATGATAACCCAATCGGCTATAATAAGAATCATAATTAGTGATATATCTATTCACCATTTTTACTAAATCATCTCCATCACCAATTTCCTCATAAGTCAAATATTTATATCTGCCTTCGGGGTCATTTTCAAAATCATAAATATCTTCTTTTACTTTATCTTTTGCTTTTTCTAATTTCTCTTTTGCTTTTTTAATTTCTACCGAATACTGCGGTGCAAAATCGTCATCATCTTCAAGTTGTTGTTTTAATTCAAATACTTTCTCATCATATTCCGATTGTGCATCAGCAATTTTTTCATCCATTCTTGTTTTTGCTTCTTTTTTCGCTTGGTATTTTCTGTAAGCATCAATTACCACAATCATACCTTTCATCTGTGGAGTGAAGGTATCAAGAGTTTCTTTATCTGTTCTTGCATTACGCAAATCAGTTAATCTTCTATCTAAAACAATATCCAAAGTTTCTAATTCTTCGGTTTGTTCTTCTCTCCAATAAACGGCTAAATCTTCGGGTTCATCCAAAATACCTTTTCGCAAAGAATTAACATCAAAATCTTTTAAGTCCAAAGTATTTCCTTTGTCATTTCTATCCCAAATGTTTTTAATACGAAGTGTTTTTTCGTAAAGTTGTTGGAATATATTCGGGTCTGCCGAGTTCATCACCATTGGGTAAACAACTCTGATTTTTTCAAATCTATTTCCTTGTCTGTGAATACGACCTGCAATTTGCTCATTATCCGTTGGATTCCAATCGTAAGAGCATAGGAATAAACACGAAGCATTATTTTGCAAATCAATACCTGTGGAAATGGTAGAAGAACCAATTAAAATTGTACTTTTTCCCGAAAGAAATCTATTTTTTGCTCTTTCTTTTTCAATAGGTGGAAGTCCACCCGAAACGATAGAAATTTCATCAGCACTATATCCCATTTTATAAATAAGATATTGTTTGATTTTTTCAAATCCACCCTCTGCCCATTTTGATTTTCTTCCATCTTTACTTTTAAAAGAAACATTCACACCAATATTCATATAAATAACGCAACCCGATTTAACCAAATTATTTTCTAATTCGTAATCGTGAATTGATTTAATACATTCAAGCGTGTAAGTTAATTTCGGAGAACTTTCTATATATTGAGTGTAAGTAGGTTCAATACCTGCTTCTTTTTGACACATAGATAAAAATGGACTTAATGTAACGGCTTTTAAAAGCGTTAATCCCTTTACTACTCTGAATGAATCTTTTTCTGAACCTTGTGCAATTTGATTCTCATTCAACTCATCTGATTTTTCATATAGTTTTTTGACAATTCCTTTCAAAGCATCAAAATCTTCTTCACCTAAAGGTTTCTCTAAAAGTTCATACTTTTCTTTTTGAGCATCTGTACCTTTATCTGATAAATAAGACAACAATTCATCTTCCGTTAATTCGTCAACATCAAGTTCTTCAACGGCATCTGCACAAAGTTCTGCATATTCAATTCTACCCCTTTGATAATCTTTAATTTGTTTAAATAAGGCATCTTGAATAGGCGTTTCGGGAAGTGTTGTTTCAATGTTTCTTGTAACACTTGGAAAAAGAATTTTTTCGGGTCTTTTAATATTTGCATCTTCACCACTCTTATAATCCATCATTGAATAGATAAGATTTCTCAATTGAGGTAAATTACGATAACCTAAAAGCGATTCTTTTCTCGCTACACCTGTATTTCCGAATATCAATTCAAATGAAATATCCATATAGACATCAAAGAATTGTTCCATATACTCAAAACCACTTTCCATTAACATTTTTCTGTTGGTAAGAGAAAGCATTGAATATATTTCAGCAGGTTTGTTGGTAAATGGCGTTGCAGTTAAATGTAAGACATTATTACCATTATTCGTATCTTGAATATAACGAGTTAAAAAATAACCTGTTAAAGCAAGGGTAGATGGAAATTCATTTGCACCGAAACTATATTTTCTTGGTTCACGCATAGAAGTACCTGCACCTGCCCTAACTTCACCTGTGGGAATACCTTTACAATCCATTATTACCTTTTTCAACAAATGAGATTCATCGAAAACTACATAATCTAATTCTAATTGTCTTACATCAATTTTTGTTTTTATTTTGCCATAAACCGAATCTCTCCATAAAACAGGTAAATTTCTCGTTGCATCATAATTAGCATTAGAAATTCTATCCCCTTGTCCAATCTCAATAAAAGCACGACCAAAAAGAGAACGATTATCTCTAAATTCAAAATTTTCTTGCATTACTAAACCTAAATGCTCCAATGCTTCGTATGTAGCCAAGAAAATTGTTTTTTCGGGGAATGTTTTTAATGTTCCTAAAATGTATGGGAGTTCTTCACGATATATTTTAATACCCTTTTCAAAATATTCTTTAATAGTCAACTTGACTACATTTTCTATATACCAATCTCTTGCTATATTATAATCATATCCGTGTGCTTGTTGATTACCTCTTTTATTCCACCAACTTTCAAAAGTTGAATCAACAAAAGTATTGTAATCTCTTTGAACATTTTGAACTTCGAAATCATCGTATTTTTCACGAATATTATTATTTATTTGTTCGTTGTTAAAAAGATAATCTTTAGGTAGAGATTTTAAATAAACAATTAATTCAGAAATATTTCTAATTTGAATTTCTTCAAAATCCGTGTAATCTTTAATAGAACGAACTCTTTGCTCATTCAAATTATATAAATCTACATAATTTGTAATATGTGAAATATGTCCATAAATATTTTCTGTCTGAACCCTTAATGTACCATTAACTGCTTTAGCAAATTTCTCTGCTTTACTTTGAATTTCAAATGTCAACGAAAGTTGATTATCATTTTCAGTATAAGTAACTTCATAAATATTTTTTACACCACCGAACATTTCCATTTTCCACTTTTCATAAGTTGGATTAGGAACAATTAAAATTGGCTTTTTACAAATTTGATTATCAAGTGCATAAGATATATTCAAAATAGCAGATGCCGTTTTACCTACACCTACACCATAAGCAAGTAATCCACTTCCAACAGATTTAGAAAATTGAATTGATTGAATTTGTGATTCATTTGGGGTAAATTCTTTTCCGTTCTTGAATTTATTTGACATTTGACAGGCAACAGGAAATTTATAATATTTCGGCTCTGTGTAGAAATTATAAGTTTCATTCCAAACATACTCCAACCTAATTTGGCAGTTAGTTGTCAATCCCTTATTCATAAACTCCATCAAAATTATCTTACCATCAAGAAATGCTTTTTTTCTTCGGTCTGAATAATCTCTTTCATCATCATCTGAACGGATAGGTGCTAAATCAGAAAAGTATCTATGAACTTCTGCTAATGTTCTTGATTTAGTGATTAATGCTAAATCCAATTCTGCTTTTGTCCACGTTTTGAATGTAGTAACGAAATTTTCACTACCACTCATTTGAATGTCCATAACATCTTCGGGTGCAATCATAAAATCTTTTGCAAACTTTGAACTTGGAAGAATAAATAAACACGTTTCTAAATCTTTTGTGATTTTCGCCTGTGTAGGCATATTTGTTCTTAATGCAGTTTCCTGTAAAGTAAATTGTTCTTCGGTTAATACACCGAGTTCCATTAATCTATCTTTGTATTGTCTTAATCGTGTTAATTTTTTGTATAAATTACCACTCAAATAATCGTAAACATAAATATAATGATAGTTGTCATTTTTAACATCATAGTCCACCATAATCAATCCTTGACTTAAAAGCGAAGGAACATCATAAATAGGCAACTCTTTTACATAGTGTTCAGTATGTAATTCGGGATGGCAAAATAAATAAGCAACGAGTTCAGATTCAGTAATAAATGATTTATCTGAAATTAATTTTCTTCGTCTAATTTCTATTTCTTCAATTAAATCTTTGTTATCAATCTTGTATAAAGAACTAACACCATATTCAGCAAGTTTTGAATCAAGATATTGATTTAATTCATTTTGGTCTTTTTCAATTTGTTCGTTGTATTGTTTTCCAACTTCATTTGATACAACATAAGGTCTGCCATATACTTTTGGCAATAATTCGTGCAAAAATTCATAAGGAGAATATATTTTATCCTCTACTGCACCACCTTGTGCCATTTTAATTGTTTCTGACCTTTCGGAAAGTAATGACTTTGTTTTATTCTCAAAAACCTTCTGAATCAACTCGCTTTTACGAGCATCAGTATAATTTTCGTTGTATAAGTTTTGATATAAATTCAAATCTTCCATAATAATTTTTTTTTAATCTTGTGTGTTGGGAGTGCTTAATTCAGAATCTACTAATCCAATAGCCGTATCAATATCCGATATTCCACGAACTAAAATATGTTGCTTAATTCTGTAATGTATTTTTCTCATACCTGCATCTGTTGTTGCAAATAAAGAAATGTAGGGCATATCAGTTGCCCCTAAAATACTCTCGGTGATTAATTTATCTAAATCGCTTTCACTATACATATCTGCGTTTTTACTTATAATTGACTATTTTTTTGTTATTGTTGCTCTTTATTCAAAGGCAAAAAACAATCAAATTTAATGTAAATACTTGAAGTATAATGTATATTGAATGAAATTTATTGTTGACGTTTATTTTGTCAATTTTGTCAATTTTCTTTTATTTCTGCACCTCTTTCAATAAGAACGCCATTTCCGTTGATACTATTGATTGCACTTGCGATTTGCTTGGTAGTTCCCGTAACTTCATACTGCTTTTTATCAGCCATTGACCTACGATTGATAATTATTGATGAAGGGTCTATAATATCATCTACATCAGTATCAATTGCTTGTTTTTTAAGTTCGGGTATCTCTAATTCTTGACCATTTTTAATGATAATAGCACCTTTGTCAAAGTTTTTACCGCCACCCATTACATTTAAAGCACTTGCTACTTCGGATGGAGTTCCCTTTATTGTATATTTTTCATTATCATCAAAGGCATCGGCAACAATTACGGCTTCATCTCTTTCTGCTTCAATAATGTGTCCATTTTCACCTACTTGAAATTTACGACCACAACCTTCATCGTCATCACACTCTGAATGTAATCTACCTTCAATTATTCCACCATCAGCAAAAATAGGCATAGTACCTTCAATACCTACTTGGCTCGGTTTTAAATCACTTGACATATAACCACTATTATCAGCCGTTACACCACTAACCTTCATTGTATTATTTATTTGATTGGGTGTAAATTGGGAATATTTTCTCAATACCACTCGTGCAGGAAGATATTCCATACCTAAATCAACCGCAGAATTTATTCTATGGTTTCCTTCAATGACAAGAACGGCATTGTCTTGTGGTGAGTATTCAATAATCAATGGTTCTTTTACGCCATCTTTTTGAAACATATATTTTAAATGATTGATATTATCTCGGCTATTATCTTGATTATATTTTGGTTTTACTTTTCTGTCAAATTCACGAAACTTAACTAATTCAGAAATAGGAACTAATTCTACTTTTGTATCATCAGAATACCAATTTTCATCTAAACTGACTTTAATATCTCCCTTTTTAGATTTAATTGAATTTACTTTTCCACCTTCTGCCATTATTTCTTCTTCAACAACCTCCGTGTTTGTATTTTCTTCTGTGCCTGTAACATTTCCAACAACACTTTCGTAATCATCCATCGTCAAAACACCTTTATCTTTAATGTCAAGTAAATTTTCAACTATTTCGTGTAACGCCACATCAGTTTTAATTTCT
>Ga0114979_10003804_pt1 | contig 10070 bp, 10 predicted proteins | sample S_140625_EF_Meta_FD_87315 | JGI IMG/M metagenome (GOLD analysis project Ga0114979, IMG submission 87315) | Freshwater microbial communities from Lake Simoncouche, Canada to study carbon cycling - S_140625_EF_MetaG | ecosystem: Environmental > Aquatic > Freshwater > Lake | place: Lake... | reverse complement strand
TCGACATCGAAGGCCATCAGCCTGCCCCGGGCTGCCAGAGCGATTGCCAGTGTGTTGCGAGCGCGAGCCGAGTCGACAGTCTGTGTGCTTTCGCGCTCGGGTTCGTGGACAGTCATGGGTAATATCGTGCTCGGCGGGTGATCAGATCTGTCAACAAGTCAGGGCAATTCAGGCCAGTTCAGTCAGCCGATCGATAGGCTGCTCAGACCACCCGGGCGATCAGCAGATCGTGAATATGCAGCGCGCCGACCATGCGGCCCTCGGTATCGACCACCGGCAGCTGGCTGATGCGCCGCTCCTCCATGCGCCGCACCGCCTCGACCGCCAGTGCATCGGGTGCGATCGCGGTTGGCGAACGGGTCATGACCTCATCGACCGTGAGGCTGCCGAATTCGGTTGTGCGCTCGAGAACCCGGCGCAAGTCGCCGTCGGTGAAAAGACCCGCCAGTCGCCCGTCTGGGGCGACAACCGCGGTCATGCCCATGCGTTTGCGGGTGATCTCGAGGATGGCAGCTGGCAGGCTCGCGCCGCAGGGCACCGTGGGCAGGGCGTCGCCGGTCCGCATGACATCGGACACCAGGGTCAGAAGCCGGCGCCCGAGCGAGCCGCCGGGATGCGAGCGGGCGAAGTCGTCGGCATCGAAGCCCCTGGCATCGAGCAGCGCCACCGCCAGCGCATCGCCAAGAGCGAGCGCCGCAGTGGTGCTGGCGGTCGGTGCCAGGTTCAGCGGGCAGGCTTCGCGGTCGATGTGGCCATCTAGATGGACGTCGGACTGGCGCGCCAGCGGAGAGTCAGGGTCGCCGGTGATCGAGATCAGCTGCGCACCCTGGCGCTTGAGCGGCACGATGATCGCAAGCAGCTCGTCGGTGTGGCCGGAGTACGACAGGGCGATCACGACATCGTCGCGGGTCACCATGCCGAGGTCGCCGTGGCTGGCCTCGGCGGGATGCACGAAAAAGGCCGGCGTGCCAGTGGACGCCAGCGTGGCCGCGAGCTTTCGGGCCACATGGCCCGACTTGCCGATGCCGCTTACCACGACCCGACCCTTGCAGTTGAGGATCAGGCGGCACGCCGCCACAAAGGGCTCGCCGATGCGATCGATGAGCGATGCCACCGCGTCAGCCTCGATGCGCAACACCTGCCGGGCCTGATCGATCATCCGGGTGCCGGCGAAAGGGCTTGACGGGGTGGCTACAATAGCGGCGGGCATTGCGTCAGTATATCTTGGACCTGCGCGTGGACCTGCACCTTCGACAGCGTTTGACGTCAAGGCTGTATGCCCGTCCCACCCCAGACATTAGCCCCACCTTAGCCGCCCTCCCATGCTGACCGCCCTCGAGGTGACCCTGCTCCTGCTGGCCGCAAGCATCCTGTCGGTGCTGGTGCTGCGTCGGCTGGGCATGCCGCCGCTGGTTGCCTATTTGCTGGTCGGCGTGGTGCTGGGGCCGTTTGCCGCCAACCTGTCGGGCAGCTCCGATGCGATGCACAACCTTGCCGAGCTGGGCGTAGTTTTCCTGATGTTCACGCTCGGCCTCGAGTTCAACCTGCCCAAGCTGAGCGCGATGCGTCATTTCGTGTTCGGACTGGGCTCGGCGCAAGTGATCGCCACGATCGCTGCGGTCGTGTTGGGCTGGAAGCTGCTGACCCTGCTCGGGCTGTCGGCGCTGGTGCCTTCCGAGCTCGACTGGCGCGGTGCGCTGGCGCTTGGCGGTGCGCTGGCAATGTCCTCGACCGCGCTGGTAAGCAAATTGCTCGCCGAGCGCCATGAGCTCGAATCGGAGCATGGCAAGCGAATTTTTGCCGTGCTGCTGTTTCAGGATCTCGCCCTGATCCCGCTGCTGATCGTGATTCCGGCGCTTGGCGCCGGTCAGACGGACTGGTGGTGGTCGATCGGCTGGGCCATCGCCAAGGCAGCGGTCCTGCTTGTCGTTCTGCTGCGCTTCGGACCGCCGCTGATGCAGGGCTGGTTCCTGCGGGTGGCACGCCAGCGATCGCACGAGCTCTTCACCCTGAACATGCTGCTGGCGGCGCTTTTTTTCGCCTGGCTCACCGCCAAGGCGGGTCTGTCGATGGAGCTGGGTGCCTTCGTGGCTGGCATGCTCATCTCCGAAACCGAGTATCGCTATCAGGTCGAAGAGGACATCAAGCCGTTTCGCGACATCCTGCTCGGGCTTTTCTTCATCACGATCGGCATGAAGCTCGACCTGGGGGTGGTTCTGCACTCCTGGTCGACCGTTCTGGTCTATGCCACCCTGCCGATTCTCCTGAAATTCGCGCTGGTGGCCGGGCTGGTGCGTGCCATGCACGACTCCGGGCCAGTGGCGATCCGTACCGGCATCTGGCTGGCGCAGGCTGGCGAGTTTGCCTTCGTGCTGCTCGCGCTGGCTGATCAGTCGAAGCTGATCGCGCCGGCCACCCTGCAGCCGATGCTGGCGGCGATGCTGCTGTCGATGCTGATCAGTCCCTGGCTGATCGGACGCGCCGACTGGCTCGCGATGCGGGTATCAAGTCAGGAGTGGATGATGCGATCGCTGCAATTGTCGACGATCGCGGCGCGCAGCCTCTCTCGCGATCGCCACATCATCATCTGCGGCTATGGTCGAAGCGGCCAGAGCCTGGGCCATATTCTCGAGGCCGAAAACGTCTCGTTCGTGGCGCTCGATCTCGACCCCGACCGTGTTCGTGAGGCAGCCTCCGCAGGCGAGGCGGTGGTCTACGGTGATGCGACCCGACGCGAGACCCTCCTGGCCGCCGGTGTGCACCGGGCGTCGGTGTTGGTGGTCACATACAACGATACGGCGAGTGCGCTGCGCCTGCTGCGACTGGTGAAGACGCTGGCGCCCGAGCTGCCGATCGTGGTGCGCACGGCCACCGATGCCGATCTCGAAGGGCTGCGCGACGCCGGCGCGGCTGAGGTCGTACCGGAGGTGGTCGAGGGCAGCCTCATGCTGGCGTCGCATGCTCTGGTGCTTAACGGCCTGCCGCTCGCCCGGGTCCTGCGACGCATCCGTGCGATCCGCGACGATCGCTACAGCTTGATGCGAGGCTATTTTCACGGTGCCGACGACATCGAGATCGAATCGATCGAGGAGGAGCATCTGCGCCTGCATGCGGTCACGCTGCCGGCCGAGGCTGCGGCCGTGGGCCAGCCGATGTCGTTGCTGGCGTTGTCGGGCTGCAGTGTGAGCGCTCTGGTGCGCGGCGGCCGCCGCCGCCTGACCTGGCCGGCCGATCTGACGCTCGAGCCTGGCGACACACTGGTACTGGTTGGTACCGTCGAGCAGGTCAATGCCGCCGAGGCACGGCTCACCAGTCGCTAAGGCCCGTCACTGCGCGGTCACCACGCCGTCGCTGACCACTCGCCACGCAATCATTGAGCGCGAATGCGGCGCGGGGTGGATGCTGACCCCGACCGAACTGATTTGCTGCTGCAGGGGTCTTCTGTCACGTCGGGTAACACATCAGCGTGCCGTTTGACTCATTGGCCTTGGTACACTGCCTGCAGACTTTCCACGCATTGATGTCTTCTCCCGCCCTCGAATCCCCCTTTGTTTCAGTCGACGCAGTGAGCTTTGGCTATAACGCCAAGCCCTTGCTGCGCGAGGTGTCAATGACCGCACCGCGCGGTGCGGTGGTTGCCCTGATGGGCGGATCGGGCTCGGGCAAGACAACACTGCTGCGCCTGATCAGCGGTCAGTTGCGCCCCGACGCCGGTTGTGTCCTGGTCGAAGGCCAGGATGTCGCCACGCTCGATCGCCCCAGCCTCTATCGTTTTCGCCGCCGCACCGGGATGCTTTTTCAATTCGGCGCTCTTTTCACCGACTTGAGCGTCTTCGATAACGTGGCTTTCCCGCTGCGTGAAAACACCGACCTACCAGAGTCGATGATCCGTGACCTGGTGCTGATGAAGCTCGAGGCGGTGGGCTTGCGCGGCAGCGCCGAGCTGATGCCGTCTCAGATTTCAGGCGGTATGGCGCGCCGCGTCGCACTGGCCCGCGCAATGGCACTCGATCCGCCACTGCTGATGTACGACGAGCCTTTTGCCGGCCTCGATCCGATCTCGCTTGGCACCATTGCTCACCTCATCCGCAGCCTCAACGATGCGCTGGGTGCCACCTCGATCGTCGTGACCCACGATGTGCCCGAGACCTTCGCAATCGCCGACCGGGTCTTCCTGCTTGGTGGCGGGCGGGTGGTGGCCAGCGGGACGCCGGCCGAACTCCGGGCTTCAGACGATCCCTTTGTCACCCAGTTTCTGCATGGGTCGCGCGACGGTCCGGTGGCCTTTCATCAGCCGGCGCCCCCGATGGCCACCCAGCTCGGGTTTGGCGGGCCGGTGCGATGATCGGGTTGCTCGAGCGCTGGGGCAGACAAGTGCGTCTCGGCATGGCCGAGGTCGGCTACGGCGCGCGCTTTTTTCTGCGCTTGTGCTTGTTGATACCGGCGGCGTTGGCTCGCCCGCGTCTGGTCATCGATCAGCTTCACTTCATCGGCAACCGGTCGCTCTCGATCATTCTGGTGTCCGGCCTTTTCGTGGGTTTCGTGCTCGGACTGCAGGGCTATTACACGCTGCAGCGTTACGGGTCGGCCGAGGCGCTCGGACTGCTGGTGGCACTGTCGCTGGTGCGCGAACTCGGCCCTGTCGTGGCGGCGCTGCTCTTTGCCGGGCGTGCCGGCACCTCTCTGACTGCAGAGGTCGGCCTGATGAAGGCCGGCGAGCAGCTGGTGGCGATGGAAATGATGGCGGTCGACCCGGTGGCCCGCGTGCTGGCGCCACGCTTTGTCGCGGCAATCATCGCAATGCCCCTGCTGGCGGCGCTTTTTTCCGCAGTTGGTATCCTTGGGGGCTGGGGTGTGGGCGTCGTTCTGATCGGTGTCGACGACGGATCGTTCTGGTCCCAGATGCAAACCGGGGTCGATGTCTTCAAGGATGTCGGCAACGGCATTGTCAAGAGCGTTGTGTTTGGTGTCATCTGCGCATTCACCGCGCTTTTCGTCGGCTACGAAGCGCAGCCCACACCCGAAGGCGTCTCGCGTGCCACCACCACAACCGTCGTGGCGTCATCGCTGGCGGTCCTGGGGTTCGATTTCATCCTGACCGCCCTGATGTTTGGCACAACCTGATTTCGGCACAACCTGATGAGGGCTCGAGCCATGACATCGTTTCAACACTTCCTCATCGAGGGTCTGAACAATGACTGATCGCCGCGCGGTCGATGTGATGGTGGGCGCCTTTGTGCTGCTGGGCCTGGGCGCGTTGCTCTTTCTGGCGCTGAAGTCGGCCAATCTCGGCAGTTTTTCAACCGGCCCCACCTATTCGATGCAGGCCCGCTTCGACAACATCGGTGGCCTGAAGGTGCGTGCGCCGGTCAAGAGCGCCGGGGTGGTGGTCGGGCGGGTGAGCTCGATTTCCTTTGACGACAAGTCCTATCAGGCGACCGTCGTGGTGGCGATGGATCAGCGCTACAAGTTTCCGACCGACAGCTCGGCCAAGATCCTCACCTCGGGTCTGCTCGGCGAGCAGTACCTCGGGCTGGAAGCCGGAGCAGAGGAAAAGACGCTTGGCGAGGGCGATCGCATCAGGATGACCCAGTCGGCAGTGGTGCTCGAAAACCTGATCAGCCAGTTCCTGTTCAGCAAGGCCGAGCAGGGTGTGAAAAAGGAATGAGCCGCCTGATCGATGGGCTGCGCGCCTGCGCAGTCGCGGTGTTTCTGATGGTCGCCCTCGGCGCCTGCGCAAGCACGTCCGGGCCGGGCGCCCCAGTCGGCGTGTCGTCCCCAGTCGACCCGCTGGAGCCGCTCAACCGTGGCGTCTACGCCTTCAACGATGTTGTCGACGAGTTTTTCATGCGTCCGCTGGCGGTGGCCTACGACAAGTACATGCCCGATACCCTGCAGTTCATCGCGCGCAACTTTCTCTCCAATCTGTATGACCCTTATGTCGGTTTGAACAATCTGCTGCAGGGCAAGCCCACGGAAGCGATTTCCGATCTCGGCCGGTTTCTGGTCAACAGCACCATCGGATTCCTGGGCTTTGGCGATCCGGCAAGCGATTTCGGCATGCAGAAGCACCGCGAGGATTTCGGGCAGACGCTGGGCGTCTGGGGTCTGCCGACCGGACCCTATCTGGTCCTGCCGATTTTCGGACCGTCCAATCTTCGTGACGGGGTCGGCATGGGCGTCGACGCCTGGGCCGGGCTGATCAATCGTTTCGATAATGTGCCGTTTCGCAACAGCATGGCCGGGCTGACCGTGGTGCAGACGCGAGCACAACTGCTCAGCACCGATGGACTGCTTGCCGACGCGCTCGACCGGTATCTTCTGGTGCGCGACGTCTATCTTCAGCGTCGCCGCAACCTGGTTTATGACGGCATCCTGCCGCAATCTGAATGATCTGACGCCATGCTGACCCTTTTTCATCGGCCGGTTACCGGTCAACTTTTCTCGATCTCGATTTCACGGATCTCAACTCTGCGGATCTCAAGCACCATGACCCGACTTTTCTTATCTCTCTGTGGGCTCTTCCTGCCGCGGGCCTTTGCCAGCGGTCTGATCGCGATGGCCCTGTCGCTGGGGGCGGTGCTGCCGGCAGCAGCCCAGGTCAATGCCAAGGCGCCCGATGAATTCATCCGGATCCTCAGCACTCAGGTGCTCGACCAGATCAAGCAGGACAAGTCCCTTCGCAGCGGCGACATCCACAAGCTGGCGGCCTTCGTCGACGAATCGGTCATGCCCAACGTCGACTTCGAACGCATGACCGCGCTGTCGGTCGGGCGCAACTGGCGCGAAGCCACGCCCGAGCAGCAAAAGCAGCTGATGACCGAGTTCCGGGCGCTGTTGCTGCGCACCTACGCCGGCGCCCTGACCGCGGTGAGCGATCAGCAGGTGCGGGTCAAGCCGCTTCGCGCCGCGCCCGAAGACACCGAGGTGGTGGTGCGCAGCGAGATCGTCCAGACCCGCGGCGAGCCGATCCAGCTTGATTACCGCCTCGAAAAGAAGGGCGATACCTGGCGTATCTTCAACCTGAACATCGGGGGCGTCTGGCTGGTCGAGACCTATCGCAACCAGTTCACCCAGGAAATAACCGCCAAGGGCATGGATGGCCTGATCCAGAGCCTGGCCGAGCGCAACCGCAAGTTTTCCCAGGCCGCCAAGGCCTCCTGACCGACCGTGCCAGTCGACTCCTTCCCCGCCGAGATCCGGCTCGCCAACGCGGTCGCTGCGCTCGCGCAGGCTCGCGTTGCGCTGGGTTCGGCCACCCCGTCGGCCACCCCGTCGATCGATCTTGCAGGCCTCACGGTTTTCGATTCGTCTGCGCTCGCTGTTCTCGCGGCGCTTCGCCGAGAGGCCGGCGCAACGCTGCGATTTGCCAATCCGCATGCCAAACTGCGCCAGCTCGCTGCCCTCTATGGCGTCGATGCGCTGCTGTTCGACCCTGCCGCGCAATGATGCCGAATCAATGACCGCCGCCATCGAGATCCGCGCCGTCCACAAGCGCTACGGCAGCTTCGAGGCACTCAGCGGCGTGTCGCTGCAGGTCGCACAAGGCGAATTTTTCGGGCTGCTCGGGCCCAATGGCGCCGGCAAGACCTCGCTGATCGCGCTGGTTGCGGGCCTGAACCATGCCACCTCCGGCAGCGTCTCGGTCATGGGCCATGACGTGGTCAGCGATTACCGGCAGGCGCGCCGGGCGCTCGGGGTCGTGCCGCAGGAGCTGGTCTACGACCCGTTCTTTACGGTGCGCGAGACGCTGCGTCTGACCTCGGGCTATTACGGACTGCGTCGCAACGACGACTGGATCGACGAGATCCTTGCCAACCTCGACCTGACCGGCAAGGCCGACGCGAACATGCGCGCGCTGTCGGGCGGCATGAAGCGGCGCGTGCTGGTGGCTCAGGCCCTGGTGCACCGCCCGCCGGTGATTGTGCTCGACGAGCCGACCGCCGGTGTCGACGTTGAACTGCGCCAGACCTTGTGGCAATTCGTCAAACGGCTCAACCGCGAAGGCCACACCATCGTCCTGACCACCCACTATCTCGAGGAGGCGCAGGAGCTTTGCGGGCGCATCGCCATGCTCAAGCGCGGCAAGGTGGTGGCCCTTGACGACACCGCGACGCTGCTGGGGCGCTTTGGCGGCGGCACGGTGTCGATGCGACTGAGCGGTGCACCGCTGCCGTCGGCGCTGCACGGCGCACTGGTCGCCGAGCCCGGCCCCGATCGGCGATGCAGCCTGCGTCTGGGCGACTGGCAGCAGCTCGAGCCGGTGCTGGCCAAGCTGCGCGAGGCCGGCTGCCACATCGACGAGATGGAAGTGCAGCACACCGATCTCGAGGATGTCTTTTTGCGCATCATGGCCTACACCGGGGCGGAGCAGTCGTGACCGGTTTCCTCACCCTGCTCCACAAGGAAGTCCTGCGGTTCTGGAAAGTCGCGGTGCAGACCGTCGGCGCGCCCATCCTCACCGCCATCCTCTATCTGCTGGTGTTCTCGCAGGCCCTGGCCGAGCATGTGCCGGTCTTTCCGGGGGTGAGCTACGGTGCCTTCCTGATTCCGGGGCTGGTGATGATGTCGATGCTCCAGAACGCATTTGCCAACCCCTCTTCATCGCTGATCCAGTCGAAGGTCACCGGCAATGTGGTCTTCATCCTGCTGCCGCCGCTGTCCAGTTTCGAGCTCTTTGCCGCCTATGTGCTGGCCTCGGTGGCGCGGGGGCTGCTGGTCGGGCTCGGCGTCTTTCTGGCCACCGTCTGGTTTGCGCCGCCGAGCTTCGTGGCGCCGGGCTGGGCGCTGGTCTTTGCGGTCCTGGGCTGCGCGATTCTCGGTACAATGGGTCTGGTTGCTGGCATCTGCGCCGAAAAGTTCGATCAGATCGCCGCATTTCAAAGTTTTCTGATCATGCCGGCCACGTTTCTTGCCGGCGTTTTTTATTCCATCAAGACTTTGCCGCCGTTCTGGCTGGTCGTCTCGCACTTCAATCCGTTCTTCTACATGGTCGACGGGTTTCGTTACGGCTTTTTCGGCCAGTCCGATGTGCCGCCCACAACCAGTCTGGCGGTGGCGCTGGTGACCCTGGCGGTGGTGTCCGGCGTGGCGATGCAACTGCTGAGAACCGGTTTCCGGATCCGCCATTGAAAGGCACTGCGCTTCATGACCACACCTGAAAACATCCACCAGTACATCAGCGAGGGCATGGCCTGCGAGCATCTGAAGGTTGATGGCGACGGCCATCACTTCGAGGCTGTCATTGTGTCGCGCGCGTTCGAAGGCAAGCGTCCGATCCAGCGCCATCAGCTGGTCTATGCGGTGCTCGGCGACCGTATGCGCCAGGAAATCCATGCGCTCTCGATGTCCACGCTCACGCCCGACGAGTGGGCCGCCCGCGGGCAGAAATAAACGCGCCATGGACAAACTGCTGATTCACGGCGGCCATTCGCTCAAGGGCGAGGTGCCGATTTCCGGCGCCAAGAATGCGGCGCTGCCGATTCTGTGCGCGGCCATTCTGGTGCCCGGCACGCTCGAACTCGACAACGTGCCCAATCTGCAGGATGTCGGCACGACGCTGCGCCTGCTCGAGCGCATGGGCGTGAAGTCGGACCGAGACGGCAGCAAGGTCGCGCTCGATGCCTCGCAGATCAACCATCTTGAAGCCGCCTACGATCTGGTCAAGACGATGCGCGCCTCCATCCTGGTGCTCGGGCCGCTGCTTGCCCGCTTCGGCGAGGCTCGCGTGTCGCTGCCCGGGGGCTGCGCGATCGGGCAACGCCCGGTCGACCAGCACATCAAGGGTCTGCAGGCGCTCGGCGCCCAGATCGAGATCGAACACGGCTATGTCGTGGCGCGAGCAAAGCGACTGCGCGGCGCGCGCATCGTCACCGACATGGTGACGGTCACCGGCACCGAAAATCTCATGATGGCGGCCACGCTGGCCGAGGGCGAGACCATCATCGAAAATGCCGCGCGCGAGCCCGAGGTGGTCGACCTGGCAGCCGCGCTCACCGCGCTGGGCGCCCGCATCCGCGGTGCCGGCACCGATCGCATCGTCATCGAGGGTGTCGCGGCCCTGCATTCGG
>Ga0114979_10003803_pt1 | contig 10071 bp, 9 predicted proteins | sample S_140625_EF_Meta_FD_87315 | JGI IMG/M metagenome (GOLD analysis project Ga0114979, IMG submission 87315) | Freshwater microbial communities from Lake Simoncouche, Canada to study carbon cycling - S_140625_EF_MetaG | ecosystem: Environmental > Aquatic > Freshwater > Lake | place: Lake... | reverse complement strand
TATAAAGAGTTGTAAAGGGGTCAATTGAGACAAGATCGAATGGTTTTGCTTACAGGGGTTTAAATGGGTGTGGCACGGGCCGACCCTCTAACCAAGCTTCTAAAGTTTGGGTGATTCCATTAGAGAAGACTTCAAAAATAGGTTCAGCTATAAATCCTAAATGCGGTGTTACTAAAAGATTCGGGGTATTGCGAAGTGGGTCAGAATCTGGAAGAGGTTCAATATCAAAAACATCTATCGCAGCTTGCCGAGGTCTTCCTATTACAAGGGCCTTTTGAAGATCGGCCATATTGATCAATGCTGCACGAGAGGTATTGACCAAAATAGCGTCGGGGCGCATGAGAGCAAGTTGATCGGCTGATAGCAAGCCTTTTGTTCCAGGGCCAGCTACTAAGTGCATGGTGACAACCTTGGATGTTTTTAATAACTCTTCAAGACTTACTGCTTTAGCATTTTCAACAGCCGCTCTTTCGGGAGTCATATGGGGGCTCCAAGTCACCACTTCCATGCCAAACGCTGCACCAACTCGAGCAACCCGACTACCAATGGATCCCAGACCCATGACTCCAAGACGCTCGCCTGCAAGCATAGGTAATACCGATAATTGGTCTCGCCAGCCGCCAGATGAGATGAGTTTATTTTCTTCAACCAAGCGTTTAGAGGCGCCTAATATTAAAGCCCAGGTAAGTTCTGCAGTGGTTTCTTTAGAAGGCCCGCCGGGAGTTACTGCCACTGGAATATTTCGTGAGAGTAAGGCCTTAGCATCTAGTGTGCCATTGCGCTCGCCGGTAAACATCAAAAACTTTAGCTTAGGCAGGCGTGCAATCATTGCCTCATTCAATGGAGAACGATCCCGAACTATTGCAATAGCATCCGCATCTTTGACGGCCTCATACAAAGCTTCATCTCGTAATGGCTGATCATGAAAAGTGAGCTGAGCAAGCTTATCTAGTTTTTCCCAATTAGAAAAGCGTCGTAAGGCGCGTTCATAATCTCCGAGGATGACGATTTGAGGCTGAGTCATGGATATGCTTTGAATATTAGCCTGGAGTACAAAGGCTAATGATGTTTTTAAGATCAGATGCTTGTCCTAATTTCCATAAGGCTGCAATTAACTGACGCGTTTTGTCTTTGCCAATAACCGGCTCAGTAAGGTTCGTAAACTTTTGCTCTAAGTTGGCATCACTCATGGGATTCTCAACAGAGCCAATTGCATTCTTCACAAAGACATGCACTTCTTTGCCGTTTTTCAGAAAAGCTTTGACGTCCACTGATGCTTCGCTAATCGATGTGTCAGTAGTAGCATTGACTTTGGCGCGAAGGGCCACGACGTCAGCGCGATTGACGATGTCGTCAGCGTATTCGCCTTCACCAGCTTGTCCAAAAATGAGACCAACAGCACAACCATGGTAAACACTGAACTTGCCTTCAAGACCGTCTTTAGGTGTTTTCTTGCCCGTGAGCTCTAGTACCAAAGGATGCACCCTTAATTCAATCCGCTCAACATCTTCTGCTTTAACCCCTTGAGCACGTAACTGAGCACAAGCATCAATGGCGGGGTGAATCACAATGCCGCAAGCAAAAGGTTTATAGGTATTTAAAGAAATTTCAAATGATTTTCCAAGAGCGCGATCAATTTCTGACCAATCGCATTTAGTGGAAACGGTTTGCATATAGCCACGACCTGCCTCAAGCGCTTTAGGACTTGCAGTAAACCCATGCTTAGCCAAGAGAGCCGATAGCTGTCCCGCACGGGCTGCACCGCCTGGATGAAATGGTTTGGTCATCGTGCCGAACTGTTCACGGATGCCCACTGGTTGAGATGCAGCAATACCTAAAGCCATTGTTGTTTGATGTTCATTGAGCCCCATAAGGCGTGAACACGCTGCCGCTGAACCTAGCATTCCGGTAGAACCAGTAATATGCCATCCACGATGATAGTGATCAGGGTACATTGCATTACCCACGCGGCAAGCAACATCAATACCCAAAATCATTGAGTCAATAATCTGTCGACCATTGACATTCATATGCTCACCGAGGGCCAGAATGGCTGAGGCTACTGGACCTGCTGGGTGAATAACAGTCTTCAGATGGGTGTCATCAAAGTCAAAGGTATGAGAGCTAATGCCGTTGATTAATGCTGCACCGCCCATATCGACTTTGTCTTTACGACCTAAGATGCTTGCTTGAGGGGCTGGCTGAAATTCACGAATAGCAGCTAGGGAAGAGTCCACACTTTCATGATTAGCGGCGCCGATTGCACAACCAAGCCAGTTTAAAAAAGTGCGATGTGCTTCATGGTCTACTTCTGGGGTCCAACCTTGGCTTGGGTGTGTGGTAACAAACTGCGCCAATATTTTTGTGACTGGTGGCGCATTTAAATCGGCTGCTGCAGCAATAGCGTGAGACATAAATTTTCCTATTTCTTAAAAATAATTATTCAATTTCAATATTGCGATCTTTTGCAACCTTAACCCAGCGGGCGATATCTTCTTTAATATAGTTTTCAAATTGTTGCGGAGACATTGGCATCAGTGTCATCGCTTCACTTGCCATTTGCTCAGCAAATTCTGGTGTGGCCAATACTTTATTTAATTCGAGATTGAGTTTTTTAATGACATGGTCAGGTAGGTTTGCTGGACCTGAGATTCCATACCACTGTTGACCATCAAAGCCGTTGTAACCCAGCTCCTTAAAAGTTGGGATGCTAGGATCCGCTATGCTTCTTTTTTGACCAGTCACCGCCAAAGCCCTGACGCGATTAGATTTTAAATACGGCATAGCGGCATACAGAGTGGGAAGCATGGCTTGTGTTTGTCCGGCCAGTAGGTCAGTAAAGGCAGGGCCTATACCTCGGTAAGGAATGTGTACCATGAAGATGTTGGAAGCAAGCTTGAACTGCTCTACTCCAAGATGGGTAAGAGTTCCAGGTCCCGCTGAGCCAAAACTAAGTTTCGCGGGATTCTTTTTGGTGTACTCAACAAACTCTTTTAAATTTTTTACTGGTAAGTCGGGGTTGATAATGAGGGCATTGGGGGTCGCACCAATCATGCCGATTGGTGTGAAATCCTTGATAGCGTCATAGGGTAATTTACGAACAGCTGGGTTTGTGCCATGGGTTGCAACATAGGAGATCATGAGGGTATAGCCATCCGGACTTGCTTTTGCAACTGTTTGTGCAGCAATTGTCCCACCACCACCACCGATGTTCTCCACCACAATAGATTGCCCAATATTTTTAGATAAGCGTTCGGCCACCTTGCGCGCAAGGTTATCAAGGCCACCTCCTGCAGCAACAGGCGCAATCAGTTTGATTGGTTTAACGGGATAAGGGGTGCTAGCCGCTGGAGTTTGCGCTTGCGTACTAGAGCAAGCGATAAAGGTAAGGCAAGCAAGTGCTAGAGAGGATAAAAAAATCGGCCATTGCCGATTGAGTGAATTAAACATGTCTGCGACCCCATTTATTTTTTTAATGATTAATCTACCAAAGCCAATATTTTACTATTGATGGCCAATTCTTTCTGAGTAGTGGGGGTGGGTTTTCGAGGGTGACCCCTCATAAAGCTAGCTGTAAAGCGTACTTAGCTTACTTTAATATTTTTGCGCTTGGATTCTTCAAGGGGAATGGAGTCTAGATTAGGCTCTAAAGCCTCTCTTTGATCAAAGACAAAGCAAGATCCCTGATAGTGGGCATGACCAACTTCCTCAAAATACTTCAGAATGCCACCTTCTAGTTGGTATGTGTGTTCCATACCAATTTCGCGCATATATAGCCCCGATTTTTCACAGCGTATGCCGCCAGTACAAAAACTCACAATGGTTTTATCTGCGAGTTTTTCTTTATGAGCTCTAATCACTTCTGGAAACTCAGTGAACTTTTGGATATTCAAGTGCAGGGCATTTTCAAAAGTCCCATATTCCACCTCAAATGCATTACGGGTGTCGAGCATCACGACGGGGCGCCCTAAATCATCCGTACCGCGATCTAACCACTCTTGTAATTTTTTAGGTGTAATAAAGTTCGCACGACCCTCTTCCGGGCGAATACTGGGGTGATTCATCCGAATGATCTCGGCTTTCAGCTTAATCAGCATCTTTTTAAAAGGCTGCTGTTCAGACCAGCTTTCTTTGGTGGTAAGGGATTGAAAGCGGGGATCTGAACGTAAATAATCTAAAAACTCGCGCATCTCCCGTTCTCTGCCTGCAAGAAACAGATTAATTCCCTCGCCCGTTAATAGGATGGTGCCTTTCAGTTCGCGGGCATTGCATTCCTCAAGCATTTTGCTGCGTAGAGTCGGTAAGTTATCAAGACTTACGAATAAGTAGGCGGCAATGTTCAAAATCGGCTTCATATTATGTCCATTATCAAGCAAGCCGGCTGAGGGGGTGGTAATCTTGGGTCTTCCGTTTGGAGGAGATTATCTATGTCGTATTTGCAAAAAATAGTCCAAAAAGCAGCTCTGCTGGGCTTATTCATATTGAGTATTAGCGGGGTTGTAAGTGCGCAATCCTCCGGGGTAGGCACATGGCCGACTCAAAAACCGATTCGCTTGATTGCTGTGTTTCCACCAGGTGGTTCTGTGGACCAAGTTGCCCGCATTTTGGCGCCGGCATTACAGGCTGAGCTAAAGCAAAACGTGATTGTTGAAAATATTGGGGGTGCATCTGGTGTGATTGGCACTGCTGCGATGACCAGAGCAGATCCCGACGGCTATACCTTTGCTGTAGTCTTTGACACACATGGTGTAAATCCTATTCTAAAGGATAAGCTTCCCTATGACACCTTGAAAGATATTGCTCCAGTGACTTTAATTGGTACTTCGCCAATGGTCTTAGTTGCTAGCAAGGCATCAGGTATTACGAGTTTTAAGCAACTAGTTGAGATGTCAAAAACAGGTAAGCAATTTAGCTACGGCTCTATTGGTATTGGAAGTTTGGGACATTTAGCAATAGCACGTTTAGCTAAGCAAGCTGGTTTTGACTGGAACCATATTCCTTATCGTGGTGGCGGCCCATTGATGCAAGATGCCTTAGGCGGTCAAGTACAGCTCGCAATCGGTTCAGAGTTTTTAGTCAAGCCACACGTTGACAGTGGCGGCGTTATTCCATTAGTGATTACTACTGACAAACGATCTTCTGCTTTACCGAATGTGCCAACGATTGCTGAAAGTGGCTACCCAGGATTTAATGCGCCTGCATGGTGGGCAGTTCTCGCACCTGGTAAAACGCCGCCAGCGATTGTGAATGCGATGAACCAAGCGGTAACAAAAGCATTAAAAACACCCGCTGTTGCTGACAAATTGAAAGCACAAGGAATTGTGATTGTGGCAGGTAATCCTGAAGTATTAAACAACTTTATTGGTAAGCAAATTGCAGTTTGGGGTAAGTTTGTGATTGAAAATAATATTAAAGAAGCGGCTCAATAAAAGGTATTTATGTCAGAACGTTTAATTCCTTATCAGCCAATGGATTTAGCGGAACCAGCAGAATTGGTTGCTGCGATTCGTAAAAGACGTGGTGGCGATTTTATTAACCTAGATCGGATGTTGTTGCATAGTGTCCCAATTGCTGAGGGCTGGAATCATTTCATTGGCGAGATACGTAACAATTTATCTTTAGATCCGAAGTTGCGCGAGCTTGCGATGTGTGGGGTTGCTGTACTGAATGGTGCGGAATATGAATTCTTTCACCATGCGCCCCCTTTTAAGAAAGCGGGCGGCACTGAAGAACAGGTCCAAGCTATCCGCTTAATTGGACAAGCCAATTTTCCAAAGCAGTTGTTTAATCAGGTCGAGAATGATGCGCTTGATTTAACTTATCAGATGACGCGCAACATCAAAGTAGATAGCGAGCTGATGAAGCGTCTTCAACAGGCTTTGGGAAGTACGGATACGGTTGAGCTGGTTACTGTAGTTGCAGCCTACAACATGGTGTCTCGCTTCTTAATTGCGCTTGACGTTAATCCTGAGGATCATCCGCCAGCATGATCCGTAATATCCAAACCATGATTCCTGGTATTGCTACCTCTGACGGTGCGGGCGTGAAGCTACGCCGAAGTCTTGGGGGACAGCAGCAAGTTCGCCTTGACCCTTTCTTGATGCTTGATGAGTTTTCTTCAAATGATCCCAATGATTATGTGGCTGGCTTTCCGGCGCATCCTCATCGTGGTTTTGAGACGGTTACCTACATGCTAGAAGGGCATATGTTGCATGAAGATCACCTGGGCAACCAAGGAAATTTAAAAAGTGGGGGCGTGCAGTGGATGACTGCTGGACGGGGCATCATTCATTCTGAAATGCCACAGCAGGTCAGTGGTGCCATGCGCGGTTTTCAGTTATGGATTAATTTACCTGCTAAAGAAAAAATGAAGCCTGCTGGTTATCAAGATATTCAGGTGGAAGATATTCCTAAGGTTTCTTTAAGTAATGGCGGGTCAGTAAAAGTGATTGCCGGTACCTTTGAGGACGATGGCAAAGTTACTCAAGGACCAGTTGAGGGAATTAGCACTGCACCCTTATTTTTAGATGTGCACTTACCAGCCAATGCACAATTCGAGTGCCCTATTCTTAAAGAGCAAAATGCATTTTTATATGTATATGAAGGTGATCTAGAAGTTGGCGACCCAATGAGGTCAGCACCAAAACAGGCTGCCATTATTTTGGGTGATGGTGACCGCTTGAAGGTAAAAGCCGGAGCAATGGGCGCACAATTGATTGTTTTGGCCGCCTTACCATTACATGAGCCTATCGTGCAATATGGACCTTTTGTGATGAACACGCGTGCTGAGATTGAACAGGCCATAGCAGATTATCAAAATAACCGTTTTGTGGTTTCCTAGGTGATCCCATTAGAAACTCTTCAGTGGGAAGATAGCGGACAAACCCATAGTGCTAAATGGCATTCTGAAAATGGTATTGCTCCGCATAAAAAGATTCAGATCGTTGACGACACGCTGACTGCTGATATTGCTTATCGCTTAGCTTGTGAAGGTACGGCGATGCTTTACAAGGGAGACTTTCAGAATGCCCGACAGCTTTTGCAGGCTATGGTACGAAGAGTGGATAAGCCCCCCAAAAAAGCGAAGCGGGTAGATCGACTTGAGAAGACAAAGAATCAAACCTCATTAGATATCTTCAATCTCCACCGCCTTGCCCAATCACAGCGAGCTCGCATTTTGGGAATGGTATTGATTGCAATCAACGCTGACCACAGCATCTCTTTAAGGCGCGCACCTGATGTCGCGCAAGCTTGCCTAGAAGCTTATGGTGAGCAGATCAAACCTTACGTCATTTCTCTTCGTGAGTTGCTTGGTGTGATCAGTGCACATGAGTGGCGTAAAAAGGGCGTACCTATTTTGGCAAGGGATGATGAAGAAATTCGTATTCATCCACACTACGGCGTTTTCTCTCCCATCCGTGGTGAATATATTGAACTTGTTCTCAAGGCAGCATTACCCGCCGCTATTCAGAAAAACTCTATCGCCTTTGATGTTGGGGTTGGAACCGGCGTACTCTCAGTAGTATTGGCAATGCGAGAAATCAAAAAGATTATTGCAACGGATCAAGATGATCGCGCTATAGCTTGCGCCAAGGAAAATATCGCGCGCTTAGGACTATCCTCACAAATAGAAATCCTTAAGACAAATCTATTTCCAGCGGATAAAGCAGCCTTGATCGTTTGTAATCCCCCGTGGCTGCCGGCCAGACCAAGCTCCACCTTAGAGTACGCTATTTATGATCCAGAGAGTCAAATGCTAAAAGGCTTTTTGAGTGGACTTAAAGACCATTTACTGAGTTCTGGTGAGGCTTGGTTGATTCTTTCGGATTTGGCTGAGCATCTTGGTTTGAGAACGCGAGAGGAGTTGCTCACATGGATTGAGCAAGCTGGTTTAAAAGTGCTAGCGCGCCTCGATACGAAACCTCATCATTCAAAAGTATTTGATAAAACAGATGCATTACATTCGGCACGCTCTAAAGAAGTGACTTCGCTTTGGCGTTTAGCGCTAAAGTAGTAACACAACAATAGCCCTACTAACCTGATCCCCATTGGGATTGTGGTTGTTTATCAAATGCATCATCCTTAAAATATTTGTAGAGAGTCTGTAGTTACTGAAATATTTTTCAGTGCAATTACCCACTCTTTACTTGTTTAATCTTTAAGGAAATCATTTGTTCTGTAGTTTGCAGCCCAGAAATGCATTGATTATTTCAGTTGTAGTCATAATCCATTTTTTAGTTTTCCTACTATTTTCACCCCCATCTTTTGAGGGGGAGAGATCGCTCGCTTCAGAGTCTATGATGGTGAATTTAGTCAATCCAAGAGCACATCAATCCAGCCAAGATCAATACAAGTCAATATCTAAACCGAGCGCAATTACCTCCACTGAAAACCTAAACTCTAGGCAGTCTGAGCTTCCTTCTATCAGCGCTAGCGGGGGAGGAGTTGGTCCTTCATCGAGCCTCATTCCTAGGCAAGTTCTGCATAACCCTAAGCCAAATTATCCCTTGTTAAGTAGAAAGCTAAAAGAGCAGGGCTTGGTGATGATTAAGTTGTGCGTTAACCAAAGTGGTTTTGTGGATGAGGCTAGCATTTCTAAGAGTTCAGGCTTTCAGGGTTTAGATAAGTCGGCACTCACAACCTTATCGCAATGGAGATTTCTGCCAGATTCTTCAAACCTCAACTACTCTTCGCAGTGTTTTCAGGCTCCTATTTATTTTAGTCTGGAGGGGTAGTACTTGAATGAAAACAAAACCGTAGAAGATGATTTGAAATGCTTTCGCTCTGCCACCCCTTTGCCAAAGATTGTTTCAAGTGAGACTCTGCTTGGTCAAGGAAGGCAAATGTTTATTACACATGACGGACAAATGTATCAATTGCGCATTACTAAATTGGGAAAACTCATTTTGACAAAGTAATGATGAAATAGCTTACTAGCCAGCAAGAGCATCTTCATATGCATATAGCCAGCGATTTTTTGTTGTTATCACTGGAGATGGTATATGAAGCATCAAGATGTTTTACGTTATCGAAACAGGCTCGCCTGGTTTTCATCAATTGCATTGTTGTGCGGAAGCTCTTTTTCAAGTTGGGTTAAAGCTCAAGATATTGAATTGCCCAGAATTGATATTGTTGGTCGTGAGCAAAATGCCTCGAGCAAAATTCCTGGGACAGTCGATGTGATTGATCAAAAGAGAATGGAGGAGTTGCAGCCTCAATCATTGCAAGATGTTTTAAGGACGGTTCCTGGCGTCAATATTCGAGGGGATGAAGGGGGTTTTGGGGCCATTCCCAATATCGGTATACGAGGCTTGAATCCCAGTCGTAGTTCAAAAGTGTTATTGCTGGAGGATGGTGCACCAATTCAACCTAGCCTATTTATTTCTAACGCTTCCTACTACAGCCCTCCAGTCGAGAGAATTGGTGGGATTGAAGTATTAAAGGGCGCATCAGGTCTTCAATATGGGCCCTCTAATATTGGAGGGGTAGTGAATTACCTCACTAAAACACCATCACAAGGCTTTAAGTTAACCGGCAAGGTTGGCGACTATGGCTATCGCTTGGCAGAGATAGAGGCCGGAGGCAAGTCGTCCACAAATGGTGCAGTTGGTGGAATTAACCTAATTCAATCTGAGTCCAATGGATATCAAGGAAATGGTTTTAAGATGTACGACATCCTTATGAAGGGCGGCATTGAGGTTGGGCAAAATCAGTGGCTAAGCCTTAAGTACACGCATTACGATAACAATATCAATACGTCTTATGTAGGTCTGCGTCCAACCCAATATATCAATCGCTCTAGTGATAATCCGGCGCCTAATGACCGTTTTATTACTCAAAGAAATGCAGTAGACGTCAATCACTCATTGGAGCTTGATTCAGATACCAAAATCAATACTTTGATGTATTGGAGTAAGCTGTCCCGAAACTATTGGCGACAAAGTATTGTGAAGCGAACCCAAGACGCTACGATTTTTAAGGCCTGTAATGTCGGATCTGACTGTCAGGTCGGTCGAAATCGAGAGTTTCAAATGTTGGGCATCGATTCTCGAGTAAATCATGCCTATAAGG
>Ga0114979_10003801_pt1 | contig 10072 bp, 7 predicted proteins | sample S_140625_EF_Meta_FD_87315 | JGI IMG/M metagenome (GOLD analysis project Ga0114979, IMG submission 87315) | Freshwater microbial communities from Lake Simoncouche, Canada to study carbon cycling - S_140625_EF_MetaG | ecosystem: Environmental > Aquatic > Freshwater > Lake | place: Lake... | reverse complement strand
TCCGTTTATTGAAGCCACCTTAGCTATTTGGCCTATCTCGAGACTAGCAGGTTTAGTAAGCGCCAATATTGCTTACCCAATTGCGGAGAGAATTGAAAATCGTGTCGTGAGAAAAAAAGTAAATGCGTTGCGACGTTTTTACACCTTGCCAGCTATTGAGCGCGATCTAATTACTATAGAACGATTAGTAAATACTATCAATTTTGCGGTACATAACGTACCATACTATCGTGATCTTTTTTCGCAGCTTAACCTTAATCCTCAGAAAATAAAAAAAGATGTCGCCTATCTAAGTGATATTCCTTATTTAACCAAGGAAATTATCCGTGAGCAGGGCGATCGCATGCTTTCTAAGCCTCTAGATAAAGTGCGCCATCATGTCTGCAAAACGGGAGGATCTACCGGCCCATCCTGCTTTATTTATTATGATCAGATAGCAGCAGACTATTCAGCTGCAGTTACGCTCTATGCTAGAGAAAGAGTAGGGAAAATAAAATCTCGATCTGAGCTACACTTTGCTTGCCGCTTTCCGGATACCCCCGCATTAACAGAGTGGTTCACTCGAGAAGATTTCAAGTGTTTTGCAATGAATCGAACCAATATCTTTTTTGATCGTTTGGACGGTATAGGTTTAGATGAGATCATCCGAATATTAAAGCGGCGTAAACCGTTTTTAGTTAACGCCCATCCCTCAACGATCTATGCCTTAGCATGTTATGTTCAAGCCAAAGGTGGCATCCCTAAATTATTTCAAATCTTTGAATCTAGTGGTGAATTATTAGGGCGCCATCAGCGCGAATTGATTGCTAGCGTGTTGCAATGTGAGGTCATTGATCGATACGGGCTTGCTGAGTTGGGGGTGATGGCATATCAACTCGATGGAAGTAAGAGCCCTTTGCGAGTTTTGGAGTCGGAAGGTTGGATCGAATCTGCGAGTCTGAATGAGGAAATTCCGGAGGCTCAAGAATTGGTATTTACTGGCTTTCACAATCATCTTATGCCTTTAATTCGATATCGTACGGGAGACCTTGGGTTGGTTGATAGAAAACAAGAGGGCGTTTTCTTAAAGAACGTAGTCGGGCGTATCCATGACCAAATTTTCCTTAATGGTATTAATTACCCTACTCACCACATTCAGGATGTATTAGATCATCGAGTCGGTGGTATTCAGGAGTTTCAGATTGATTTACGTACGATCCCACCCAAACTCAAAATTGTTCCCGAGTCCAGTCAGTCAACTGAGCACATCTCGCATAAGATTAATCATTTCTGGGGCAATGCCTTTGAGCTAGAGTTTGTTGGGCATGAGGATTTAATCCGAGTTGGTCGGCATGCTAAATTTCGGCATGTGGTGAATGCATGATTCGAATTGCTTGCCCACCTGACAGCGAGGAACTACAAGATATTGTGATCGCAGCTTTTGAGCGTAGCTGCGGAGTATGTGCTGTTCAGTGCGAAAGTTATGCTGGGTTGATTGAGGAAATGGCTTTTAGTCTGAAATTAAATTCAAAAGACTCTATCTTGGTTTTAGTAAGTCCTCCAGATGAATATTCCTCATTTTTAATATCCATTTTGGAGGCTACGAAGGCTAAGATTATTGTTTTTGGATCGATACCCCCGTTACTGGCTCAATTTTTAAATATGCAAGTTCGCTCAATTTCAGCTGAAATTCACGCTGCTTCGGAATGTGCTGCTGCTCCCATTTATCAATTTTCTGAAAGTCCAGGCTATATAGAGTATGTCAAGGGCTTGGAGAAGAATGGACATCCTGTTGCTTTACGAGCACTACGTCGATACGACTATTCGAATGAATGGAATAATTTAGGTTTTGGGGCAATTACTACCGACGGCTCAATCTGGTCTTTGAGCCACTGTGCAAATGTATTGCGGCAAAATGCATTAGCTTATTTAAGGACATTTGAAGAAGAGTTATCAGTCTATTGCGCACTTTGGGATTATCAAAAGGCTAGCTTACTTTGGTTTAATAGAGAGGTTGGACCGATTGATTCCTATGAATGGCGTTTAATTGAAATCTATATTTCACAATATCGCTTTCACGATTTACCTGCTTGGCCAGTGTTATTAGAAGTTCCATATGGCTATGATGGCGCAGTGACGATGAGATTAGATTGTGACGAAGCTGTCGAGTCAGCAAGAGCCCTATATGATTCATATAAAAAGTGGGGGATTCCCTTCTCTTTAGCTTTGCATGCTGCAGTTCTTGCTGATCCAAAACACCATCATCTGCCTAATGAGCTGATCAATACTGGTGGCGCTGTTTTATCGCATACTCTAACTCACGCTCCCAATTGGGGTGGCAGCGAATCTGAGGCATTGCACGAGGGCAATGAGTCTGCGGCGATAATTAGTCAATCAATCAACATAAGCCCTCGCTATGCAGTATCCCCGTTTCATCAAACCCCATTTTACGCTCGATCGGGTTTAGCCCGAGCTGGTTATAAAGGCTGTATTGGTGGAATAATTGCGAATGATCCAGATTTTGTGATGGCGCGAGGCGGGCGACCGCCTCACTCCGACCCCGATTTCATTGGGCATACTCAACAATGCATGTTGCACGGAGACTGTTTGTTGAAGGAGGGAGATCCATTGGCTATATATAAGCGAGCATTCGATCAGTCATTCGAGGCTATGACCTTATTTGGGTATCTGGATCACCCGTTCTCAGAGCGCTATCAATATGGATGGACAAGTGAGAAAGAGCGAATAGAGGCGCATCTTCATTTCATTCAATATATCAAAATGCGATCCAGTCGCATTTTGTTTTTAAATGAAAATGATGCATTAGATTTTTTATACAAAAAATCACACGTTAAAATTGAATTAGAGGATGGTAAAATTAGCATTACCCCTCCACTTTCGTCGATCTCAGAATTGGCTATCGGGGTTGAGTATGGATGCCACCTTTTTAAATTGGGCTCAGCAGGTTTAATCTTATGAGGCTGATGATCGTATTTGGAACACGTCCGGAGGCAATAAAGTTAGCACCTGTGATTAAATTAGTTAATGGCGATCCTGATATACACCTGACTATTTGCTCGACTGGTCAGCATCGTTACATGCTAGACCAAGTCTTAAATGTATTAAATATTGATCCAGATGTAGACTTGAATGTGATGGTCCAAAATCAAACACTTTCTAGCCTTACAGCGGCTCTGACAATAGAGCTGACAAAAAGTATTTCGGATCATAAGCCAGATATGGTGATGGTTCAAGGTGATACAACCACAGCTTTTGTAGCTAGCTTGGTATCGTTCTATGCAAAAATTCCAGTTGCGCACGTCGAGGCGGGATTGCGAACTGGTAATTTAAATAGCCCATTTCCAGAAGAATTTAATCGCACATCCATTGCGAGAATTGCCTCCTTGCATTTCGCACCAACGGCTCAAGCTAAAGCGAATCTGGTTTTGGAGGGCCTTGACCCTAATTCTATACACGTAGTTGGAAATACAGTTGTGGATACGCTTAATACTATAGCCGGCAGTCAAGAAAAGATCGATGGACTTATAAAAACCGCATATATTATTCCAAAGAGAAGGTTTGTTTTGGTTACTGCCCACCGCAGAGAAAATCATGGTGATGGTATTCGCTCATTGTGCCAGGCAATGAATCAATTGGCAGCCGAATATGTGGATCTTGATTTTATTTTTCCCGTGCATTTGAATCCCAATGTCAGGAAAATAGTTAGCGCTCAAATTGATAGGCGTTCACAAATATTCATACTTGACCCAGTAGATTATTCAACCATGCTGTTGTTGGAGGCTAAGGCGGATGTAATTATTACTGATTCAGGCGGAGTACAAGAAGAGGCAGCATGTTTTTGCACTCCCGTTGTCGTTATTCGAGATCATACTGAAAGGGTGGAGGGTCTAAAGAGCCGGTTTTCGACATTAGCCGGTACTTCGAAATGCGATATCGTTTTGGCTGCAAAGTATTACCTAAATAAGCCTGATTTTAAAAAAGATTTGGTCAATAAATCTAACCCATACGGAGATGGGCTCGCAGCAAAAAGAATTCTCGATGTGCTACATAATCGAAAAATTGAAGAGTTTTATCCCGATGAATAAAATTGATACATGCATTCTTTTTTCGACTGCAGATTGGGATGCGCGCTATTGGACTAATAAGCAACATACTGCTATGCATATGGCCCTGAAGGGTATAGATGTACTTTATATTGAGAGTATTGGATTACGTATGCCAAAACTTAGTAGCGGCGCAGATTTGATTCGGATTTGGCGTCGATTAATTCGAGGGTTTTCGTATGCGTATCAAGTTGAAAATGGTATATGGGTGATTTCACCAATCGTAATTCCATTTAGACGCCAATCAAAAGTAGTGGCCTGGATAAATAAAAGAATCTTAAAAAATAAAATCCAAAATTTCTTAAAGGTGAATAATTGTAAAAGTGAATCTGCTTTAGCGTGGACTTATCATCCGTACATATTGGATTACCTTGATCCTAGTCAATACAACTCTTTGGTGTATCACTGTGTTGATGACTTATCCACAGTGCCAGGTGTTGATGCGAAACAATTTATGCAAAAAGAGAGGGTCCTGTTGAATGAGGCCAGCGCTATTTTTGCAACAAGCAGAGAGTTATTTCTGCGCTGCTTTGCGATAAATAAAAAATCTTTCTTCTATCCAAATGTTGTTGATATTGCACATTTTTTAAAAGCTTTTGAACCAGGAGAGGATCCTCACGATCTAAGGACCATTCCTCATCCAAGACTTGGGTATGTAGGTGTTTTATCGGACTTTAAGGTAGATTTTTCTTTGATTTTAAAAATTGCAATTAATAATTCAAGATGGCAGATTGTATTAATTGGCGATGAACGGGAGGGGCAAAATAATCCAATAGTCAAACAATTGAAAAATATTGCCAATGTTCATTTCTTAGGCTACAAGCCGTATAAAGAGTTGCCTGATTATTTGCGTGGATTGGATATTGGACTATTGCCAAACTTACAAAATAAATATACAGACTCTATGTGCCCTATGAAGTATTTTGAATATATTGCTTCAGGCTTGAGAGTGGTAAGCACGCCTCTAAAATTTTTGGATCATTCAAAAAAACCTATTACACAGGTTGATACTTTGAATGAGTTCGTAGAATCGATTGAAAGTCAGTTAAGATTGCCAAAGCTAACTTTAAGTCAAAGTATTGAGCAAGTGGGTGAAAATACATGGGATCAAAGATTAACTAAAATGCTTTCAATACTTCTTAATACTTGATTTCTTAGATTAATAAATTTCTTGATGTCAGATTATGGGCATTATTAGGTAATGAGATCTAGTGTTTTCATAATTAAAATTAACTGATATTTATTTACTAATAAACTGACATAAAAATTAAGTAATCAGGAACAAAGACTGAGGTTAATCACATAAAAAATATTGCAGGCTAATATTTAAGTGCTAGGTGTAAATTAAACGCTAACGTAATTTTATACAAAGCAAATAGACATTCAGGAGTCTATGGCAAGCCCCTTCCTCAGAATTTAATTTCTGGGGCTAAGTGAAGTTCATGGCTAATAAATATAAAATTAACTACCATGGAATCTCAATACCACTGCGGAAAAATTTTCCAGTTGGACCATCTTTGCCTATAGTAGCTAATTTAACTATATGGTCCGACGCCTCTTCGGGTGAAACTAAAGCATCCATGCCGCCCATTTTTGTTTTTACCCAGCCAGGGCAAATTGAGTTAACCTTAATATCGCCGAATGGGGTGAGCTCAGAAGACATGAATCGTGTAAGGGAATTTAAGCCAACTTTAGAGAGCCTATATGCAACAGCGCTACCATTCATATCTGAGAGCGATCCCCAACCCGAGGAAATGTTAACCACTCGCCCATAGCATTGGTTAATCATAACCTGTGACGCTAATCGACAAAGACGCCATGCACCTAAAAGATTTACATTAAGAGTTTCAAATAGAATATCTTCATTAATTGTTAAAAAGTTTGAATTTTTATCTAGAAATACTCCAGCATTATTTATCAATATGTCAATACGGCTAAATTTTTGCATTAAGTCTTCAAAGAAATTATTTATACTATTACTGTTAGATAAATCTAGTTTCATGACTGTAATATTTTTATGAAGAGAATCTGCTATAGCAATTAAACCTTCTTTTGGATCTCTACAGGCAAGAATAGTGGTAAAGCCTAGGCTGGAAAAATTTTTCACTAATGCCAGCCCTATTCCACGATTCCCGCCTGTTATAACTACAACTTTATTTTTTAAATTCTGAGTTCTTAAATGTAAAATATATTTTTTCATTTATTAGGTTAGTATGATTTATTAATAGAAGTCTAATGTTAATGTATTTAATTTTATTGTGAATGGGCGATAAATTGAAATATTTCAATTTTTATGATCATACAATTAAAAAATAGTAATAAAATAAGTAAGAGTATTTTAAATTTACTTAAACAATAAAATATTAAAAGTCATTAGTCATTTTGATATTTTAATAAAATTATTTAGTGAATATAATAGTAATATGTCAAAAGTTTACATTTTATACCTAGTATATGGAGAAAAATTTGATAACAAGGAAATTACAGTTCTATGTGAAATTTGCAGCAAATTATTTCCGGCAAAAGAGCAAATTAAAATCACAATAGATAATTCGATTGAATCAAATTTTATTTCGATAAATAAAAATTGCATAAAGATTTCTGGTGATAATACCGCATTTGAGTTCTCAGGGTGGGATGCTGGATATAAGTTTTTAATGACTAATTTCAAAGTTAACGACGACGACTTTATTCTTTACGCAAATGATACTTTTCATCAAAGAAGTTATGCAGATGGCGGTTCATCGTATATTAATTTTTTTGATGCTAAATTTTATGATTTTGAGAATTGGGATATGAGAGAATCAGCGATTGGATATTTGGATGATTTTCCAAAAAAAGTATCTTTAATGGGTATTAACTATAGGCATTGGATTAGAAGTAACTTGTTTTTATTATCGTCAAAAGTGTCTAAAAAATTACACCCCCTTACATTCCCTTCAAAAAAAGAATATTTGTTCGGAGGTCATGGTGAGCCTTTTTTTAGGCCTAATGATCAAATATCAAAAAACTGGATGGCTTATATTTGCGTTTGGTTATTTGGCGATCAAAATATGCAATATCCAGAATATAAACTCAATTGGATCAAATGCACGCCGCTGAATGAGCATAACCGTAAATTTTTTCAAGTAAAGTGCATTGCTATACTTTCTGAGCACTTTCTTTCAGCTAGACTTCATCTTTTAGGAGTAAAAATTTTTGATACCAACCTATTTCTCAAAAGAAAAGATAGGCATCTAACAAATTATTATCGAGATGACACCCAAAACACAAATGTCTGATTTCAAGCTTTTAATTTCAACTCATCATATAGCTTTTTTGCGTCCAGCTGGGGGTGAAGAAGAGCTTAGAATATTTGCTAGATCCCTGAAGGAATTTGGAGTAACAGTGGATGTATATGGAGTTAATTCTAAGCCATTAAATAATTACGATGCCGTACTGCATTTCAGTACGCATGCAGATGGGTTAACGTTCATACATGAGGTCAAAAAGACAAATATTAAATTATTTCTTTGGCCGAATTTATGGTGGACTGGAAAGCAAAGCGTAGATGATGTAAAAAATTCAAAGATTTTTTTTGATCTTGCAGATAAGATCTTTTTCAAATCAAATGCTGAGTTGGCTAATAATTCCCTCTATTTCCCCATCTCACCTGAAAAATCCTATTTACTTCCAGCCCCAGTTGAAAAGTATTTTTATCAAATTAATAAAGAATTAGGCGAACAATTTAAACGCCTTTACAGACTTAAAAATTATATTCTCTGGATTGGGGTTATTCAGGAAAGTAAAAATCAATTACAGTTAATAAAAGCACTTAAAAATTTTTACATGCCAATAGTATTTATTGGCGATACAGTTGATATTGATTATTTTAAAGAGTGTGAGAGAATTTCCGAGGATAAGAATATTTTTATTCCCAATATCCCTCATAATTCTGATCTTTTATTGGGGGCTATTTCAGGCTGCTCCATTTACATTGAGTTATCTGACGAGCCAGCGGGCTTATCTGCTCTAGAAGTTGGAGTTGCAGCTAAAAATCTTTTGCTTTGTGATTCAGAATGGACGCATGAACATTTTCACGGACTTGCTCATACAATTGCTGACCCATTTAATTGCAATGAAATTTATAATTTAGTGGAAAAAATCACATCAAAACCAGCATATTCTGATAACTTATCAAAAATGCTTTTCAAAAAGCACGGTTATGATGCAGTAATTAATCGGTTTATTGAAATATTACGTTTATGATATCGATCGTTATACCGGCACATAATGAAGAATTTTTTATTGCTAAATTGTTGAATCAATTAGATAAACAGAAATTATCGAAACACCTTTATGAAGTTATTGTTGTCGATAATTGCTCTAATGATGATACGGTTCAACAAATATGGAAATTTTCAAAGGCGCATCCGTTGTTAAACCTTCGTCTAATACATGAGCGCACTCTTGGTGTTTCTAGATCAAAAAATATTGGGGGTTTTAATGCTCAATATCCAAATTTGGTATTTTTAGATGCTGATAATTCTGTGAGTGTAAATTTTTTAAGTGTTATTTATGAAATCGCACTTCAAGAGAATATATTGGCTTCCACTATAAAGACTATTCCAGACGAATTTAATTTTAAGATGTGGCTTTTCTTTAGTCTGTTAGAGAAGCTTAAACAATTAAAATTTAAACCATTTGGAAAGAGTTTTATAAAAAAATATGTGTTCAAGGATATTGGAGGATTTAATAATATGATCCTTTTGGGAGAGAATGTAGATTTACTTATAAGAGCAAAAGAATATATTAATAAACAAAATAAAATATTTTTCCATCAAAAAGAGGAGCCCATAAAATGCTCTTTAAGAAGATTTCACAGAACCGGTTTTTTTAGTATTATTCTTCCTTGGTTTATTGCTTATATCGGAATAACAACTCTCAGTTATAAGACGATTACCGAAATATCAAAAAAAAACTAGCATTAAGCTTTTTTGGTTACTAGTTTTGATTAACGATTTAATTAAAGTTTAGTTGGTTACTTTATTAGGAAAAGTGACATTAATATTAATGTATAAAAAATTAGTTGTTAAAAATTACATTTTCATCAAATAAAAATATTAATATTCAAGGTATTTATCGTTATAAAAATCCTTATCTTGAGCGACAGAAGTTGCTTTTGACATGATTAATTTTGGGGGAAATTTATTTTCAATATGATTCCTAATGTCAATAAGTTGCGATAGAATTTCTTCGTTGTTTGATTCAATTTTATATAACCATGTCCAGGGCCTCATGTTCAAGCGCTCGGGAAACGCGCCAATCTCTGGTGCTAATATTGGGTACCCACTTAGTAAGGCTGAAGACAGTGTATAGCTGTATGTTTCTGGCCATCTCGATGTAAATAATATTAAATGGGGGTTATATTTCTTGATCTCAGCTGTTAATTCTTCATCAATGTATTGACCGGTGCAGGAAAAAAAGTTGTATTTAGTTAGAAGTTCTGACATGGAAGAATCCTGGATAAAGCCGATTAATCTAATTTCGAATTGAGCATTAGATTTTTCAATAATCTCCAAAAGATTTGAGACAAACTCACTCCCCTTATGTTGAGCAAGAGCTCCAATTATTGCAATTCTAATCGGCATCTTTTTATCGATCGAATTAAGAATTATCTTTGATGGTGTTTTAGGTAATTCTTCGTGGTAAGCAACTGCTATCGATGATTCTGGGTAGTATTTTTTAATTCTTATTGCTACATCATTACTTGGGCATATTATCTTTGATGCGGAATAAATAAAATTTTTATACTTTCTTCTCCAACTCATAATATTTGAAGCATTAAATGGCATGTCGATATTTATGCAGTCATTACATCCTTTCGGATTTGGTTCATTGCAATAAATATTTGTTTTTGGGTTTATTAAAGTTATCCTAGGACAGATAAACATATAGTCGTGAATGGTAATGAAGTAGCGAACATCTAG
>Ga0114979_10003799_pt1 | contig 10074 bp, 5 predicted proteins | sample S_140625_EF_Meta_FD_87315 | JGI IMG/M metagenome (GOLD analysis project Ga0114979, IMG submission 87315) | Freshwater microbial communities from Lake Simoncouche, Canada to study carbon cycling - S_140625_EF_MetaG | ecosystem: Environmental > Aquatic > Freshwater > Lake | place: Lake... | reverse complement strand
GGGCCGAAGTCGGTGAGGGTCACCCCCAGCGCAGCGACTTTCCCGATTGACCCCGGAATACTGGCACCCGCGGGATCGTATTGGGTATATCGGGCTTGAGAGATCGCCAGATCGGCATCGAGCAGTAACCAGCGTCGAGCCGCATAGTGATTGCTCCATTCGACACCCCGACGCCGACTGGCCCGGCTCGGCGCGGTGTCGCCGGCATCGCCCTGAAAGACCAGTTCCGAAGCGACGCTCAGTTGCCACAGCGCAAGCGAAGACTGAAGACCTGGCACGATCTCGGTTCGTACCCCCAGCTCCGAGCCTTTGGTACGGGCTGCCACCGGGACCGAATCGATCGGCGTGCCTTCCCGGGGTGCAATGCTTGCGACGGCGCCGCGTGCATCATTGGTGTGAAAACCCCATCCATAGTTCACGAAGTATTGGGTCTTCGCCCAAGGCCCGAACACCAGCGACAGCTTGGGGCTGGTCAGGTTCGCCTGGGCCTTGCCGCTGTTGCCAGGAATCGAACTGTTCACATTGAAGTCGAAATGGTCGGTGCGCAGACCCGCCACACTGCTGAACCAGTCAGTCCACTGAACAAGGTTCTCTGCATAGAGCGACACACTGGTCTGGCGAAGATCGCTTTCCTGGAGGGTCGCCTGTCGCGCACCTGCAACCGAGGAATAGAGGCCGACTGGTCTGAGCCAGTCAGTGCGAGTCTGCACGCCGATCGTCATCAGGCTGTCGATGCCTGCCAGATAGAGCGGAACCGCGCGGCTCAGATTGGCACCAACGGTACTGCGTCGCTCCGATTGCTGGAACTGATCGCCATTGACCGGATCCTGCAGGAAATAGGTGAAGTTGGAGGCCAGATCGAATCGCGACTGCACCGCAAAGACATTGGCCTGCGTCAGCCCATCGGCATCCTTGCGCCTTAGCGCATACGACAGGCTGTAGCGTTCGGTGCGACCGCCATCCGTGTTGTCGATGGCGCCATATCGGGAGACCAGGCCGCTGTCGATGGCCCTTTGCGGAATCTGATCGGTCGCATTCCAGCGAGCCGAGTAGGCCATCAGGGTGAACGACTGGCGATTATCATGATCGCCATTGCTGTAGCGCAGAACGCCGCTTAAGCGACGCAGATCCTCGGGCGTCTCCCAGGGTCCGTTGTTGCGATTGGCTTCGAAGGCATAGAGCAGTTTTCCGCTGCCGAGATCGGCAGATCGGGCCAGCACAAGCCGCTGGTACGCATTTTGCCCGACGGTCACCGTCGCGATGGCCTGCGGCAGCGCATCGATGAGGCGAAAGCGCGCCGACCCGACCGATGAAAAATCGCCCTCCTCGGCGTAATAGGGTCCCTTGCGATAGTCGATGCGATCGATGAGCTCGGGAATCAGCCAGTTCAGGTCTGTGTAGCCCTGACCGTGAGCATGGGAGGGCATATTGATCGGCATCCCGTCGACGAAGGTCGCGAAGTCGGTGCCGTGATCAAGGTTGAATCCGCGCAGGAAATACTGATTGGCCTTGCCACCGCCACTGTGTTGGGTCACGACCAGACCCGGCACGAACTCGAGCACCTCGGCAGGACGCAGCAGGGGGTTGTTCCGGATCATGGTGGCGTTGACCGTGCCGGCGCTGGCGGCGTCGGTCGTACCGATCCGCGTGTCGTAGTTGCCATGGACCACGACCGGATCGAGCGTTGCGGCGGGCTCGCTGGGAGCCTGCAACACCTGAGCACGCAGCGTTGACGATGCAAACGCCAGCGTCAATGCCGCGCTGATGGCGATCAGTCGATACATGTTGCCGGGCGCAAGGCCGACTGACCGGACCATTTCAAATCAGACATTCCAGGATGACCGGTTAGACTTTACCTTGAAGGCCTTGCAATGTTCGAGCAACCGGATCGACCTGACCGACAACCCTCATGACTGCTACAGCCTGGTCCCCCGATTCGGTCATCGACTTCTGGTTCCGGGAGGTCACGCCCAAACAGTGGTGGGCGCGCTCGGACGAATTTGACCAGCTCATCGCGACGCGCTTTGGCGTGCTGCACACTGCTGCATCGCGCTGCGAGCTTTTTGACTGGCGAAAGACAGCGACTGGCCGACTCGCCGAAATCATCGTGCTTGATCAGTTCTCTCGAAACATCTGCCGCGACACCGCCCAGGCCTTCGCCAGCGATGACCTGGCGCTCGCCCTGGCACAGACAGCCGTGGCGGTCGGTGCCGACCGCGAACTCGAGATCGAACAGCGCGCCTTCCTCTACATGCCCTACATGCACAGCGAGTCGGCTGTCATTCATGAAATTGCCCAAACGCTCTTTGCCTCGCTCGCCGTGGCAGACAAACTGAACTTCGAGTTGCGGCACAAGGCGATCATCGATCGTTTCGGTCGTTATCCTCACCGTAATGCGATCCTCGGGCGCGTCAGCACCCCCGAAGAAGTCGCCTTTCTTCAAACTCCCGGCTCGTCTTTTTGAGCGTGCTGAGCGGACCCCACCATGCCTCTTCCGTCTGACGCCACCTCCCCGTCCGAACGCCTTCTCGAAGGCATCGTCGTATGCGACTTCACGCGCGTGCTCTCAGGCCCCTATTGCACTCGGCTGCTGGCCGATCTGGGCGCCGACGTGATCAAGATCGAGCGCCCGGGCGAAGGCGATGAAGTGCGCCACATCGCGCCGCAGATGAGCCCGACCGCCAGCGATCAGAGCGCCTACTTCGCACGCATCAATGCCGGCAAGCGCAGCATTGCCATCGACTTCACCAACCCGCAGGCCCGCGACGTCGTGCTCGACCTGGTCCGCAAGGCCGACGTCGTGGTCGAAAACTTTTCGCCCGGCGTGATGGCCAAGTACCGGTTCGATGAACCGAGCCTGCGCGCGATCAAGCCCGACCTGGTCTACTGCTCGATCTCGGGCTTCGGCCAAAACGGCCCGCTGCGAGGGCTGCAGGCCTATGCGCATCTGATCAATGCCTTCTCCGGCATGATGGACCTCGATCGCAGCGGTTTTCTCGCGCCCAAGGCCTCGAATCTGCAGGCGGCCGATGTGCTGGCCGGCGCCCATGCCTTCGGTGCGATCTGCGCGGCGCTGATCCGTCAGATCCGCCGCGGCCAGGGCGCCTATCTCGATGTGTCGATGCTCGAGTGCCTGATCTGCGCCGACGATGTCAATTTCCCGGCGCTGCTCAATGACACCCCAATCGAGCGCAAACCGCGTGTCGGCATGGTGGTGCAGGAGATCGGGGGCCGCCATGTCGCAATGCAGGTCGGTGGCGCAGCCAATATGTGGGCACGGATGGTCGAGGCGATGAAGCGCCCCGACCTGATCAACGACCAGCGCTTTGCGACCACCGCCGCGCGTCGTGCCAACTGGGGCGAACTGATGACCCTGATTGCCGATTGGCTGGGCACCATGAAAAGTGCCGACGAGGCCCTCGACACTCTGGGCGCCTCGCGTGTGCCGGCGGTGCCGATGATGATGGCCGAAGAGATCGTGGTGCATCCGCATCTGGCCCATCGCAAGGCCTTCCCGGTGCTGTCGCATCCGCAGCGTCCACAGGGTGTGCGGGTCACCGCGGCGCCCTTTCAGCTCGACGGCGAAGCGGTCGTGCCGCAGGCCACGGCACCCTGGCGGATCGGCGAACATACCCGCGAGGTGCTGGGCAGTGTGCTGGGATACGACGCGGCGCGAATCGCCGCCTTGCAGGCTGGTGGCGTGGTCAAGTCAGCCGACTGAACGGTCGGCGCTGTTCGGCGACAATATCGCAACGCCATTATCGATTTCACGGATTGAAGCCATGAGCCTTTCAGCACCTGTCGAGCGGACCCCCTTTCATACCCGCACCATCGTCTGCCACGGATTCAAGCGTGCCGACGGGCATTACGACATCGAAGCCAGCCTGATCGACATCAAGGCCTATCAGTACACCGAACCCTTTCGCGGCGTGCGCGAACCCGGCAGCCATGTGCACGAGATGTGGGTGAGGCTGACCGTCGGCGAGGACATGATCGTCAGAGCGATTGAAGTCTCGATGCCCTCCACGCCCTACGCTGCCTGCCAGACTGCGAAGCCCAACTTCCAGGGTCTGATTGGCGTGACGGTGGGCAGCGGCTGGCGCCGCGCAGTCCAGGAATGCGTCGGCAATGTGCGTGGCTGCACGCATGTGCGCGAATTGCTGTTTCCAATGGCGACGGTTGCCTTCCAGACCATCGGCGGATGGCCGGTTGCCAGCGAAGACCGAGCAGCCATACCGATCAAGCGGGCTGAAAAACCCCGGATGATCGACGGCTGCATCGCCTGGGCCTCAGATGGCGAGGTGGTCGCCAAAATTCACCCTGAGTTTGCGGTGCCGTCACGAAACGCCACCGATTGATCAGGGCGCGACGTCAATCAGCCCGATAAAGTCGAATTGGTCGGAGGTGTCGATCGCTGTCAGAACCAGTCGTGGCTTACCGGTTGTGGCGTTGACACCCGGCGTTGCGATGCCGTTAAAGACGGTCCCAGGCAATGAACAGGACGCTTGTCGGCCGATTGTCATGGCGACGTTGTAAATATTCTTTCCGGACGCACGCGGCGCAATCGTGCCACTCCAGATGCAGCCAGCAAGACTGGATGGGGCAAGAAAGGTCATCGAAAAAGTGGGCGCAGATGAACCAGCGCTCGTCACAACGAAGTTGAATCTGTCTCGCCCGCTTGAAGACTCAACCGTGCCGGCCCAATTTCCGACAACGTAAGCGTTGGTCGCCGGCGTGTCATAGGTCGCGTCGTATCTGAGACTGAAATTCCATCCGACCGACGCTCCGCCGGCTACCCAGCTGGCACTTCCCGGAAAAGTCGAATTGACCACATAGGGATCGGTCGATGCGAGTGTGCCGGCCACAGTGGTCTGCACCCCGTCCTTTCCCCAGAACTTGGCATCGGTCGAATTGAACTTGCTGCTGGCAGACTGGCCCTTGCCGCGAACCAGGGAGTCAATCAGGCCATTCAAGGACACAACAAACCAGTACTCTCCGTTTTCCAGGATGGGGCCCGCCATAACGAAGGTGCCGCCGGTAGTCGGGTCAACTCTGTTAGTCGGTCCACCCCAGTAACCTTCGATCGACGTCTTGGTTGCACCGGTTCCTGAATCCGTTCCTCCACCCGAGCCGCTGCCGCCAGATCCGCTGCCGGAACTCGACGACCCGCCGCCGCTGCCGCAAGCCGCCAGCATCAGCGTCGCGGCAAACACTGTTGCCGGCACCAGTTTCGATCGATTGAAACGCTTCGTCATCGTGAACATGATGGATATTCCTTGGGTTGCATGATCCGAACCGGCTGTCAGGGTATCGGACTTGTCTGCCATGATCAAAAAAATGATTTTTCCCGGGTCAAATTCATCTCGGGCGACCCCTTTTTCCCTGGAGCCTTCGTTCAGGCCTTCGTTAAGGCCTGCATTCAGCCCCTCAAACCCGCTTTCAAATCGCCGGCTCGAAAAGCCCGAGCAGATCTTCCTGACTCAGTCCTTCGGCGCCCAGCGCACCTGACAGCACCGATTGTGCCAGTTCCGCCTTGCGGGCCTGCAGGCTCAGGATGCGCTCCTCGATCGTGCCGGCGGCGATCAGCTTGTACACAAAGACCGGTCGCACCTGACCGATGCGGTGCGCGCGATCGGTGGCCTGCGCCTCGACCGCCGGATTCCACCAGGGGTCGTAGTGGATGACGGTGTCGGCCGCGGTCAGATTCAGCCCGACACCGCCCGCTTTGAGCGAGAGCAGAAAAATGCGCGCATCGCCTGCCTGAAAGGCCTCGACCGCGCCACGCCGGTCGTCGGTGTCGCCGTCAAGGCGCGTGCGGTCGACCCTGGACAACTGCGAATCGGCATCAAGCGCGAGTTCAATTCGATCAAGCATCGAGGTGAACTGTGAAAAGACCAGCACCTTGCGGCCTTCGTCGACCAGCGTGCGCAGCAGCATGAGCAGTTCTTCGCGCTTGGCCGAGCCGATGACCTTGCGCGCTGCGGGCAGCGCAAGCAAAGACGGGTCGCAGCAGGCCTGTCGCAGTTTGAGCAGGGCATCGAGCACCACCACCCGGCTGCGCTCCAGACCGGCACCGGCCAGCGCCATGCGGACTCGCTCGTCCATCGCCACGCGCACCGACTCATAGAGGTCGCGCTGCTCGCGACCGAGCTCCACACGGTGAATGATGTCGGTGCGCGCCGGCAACTCGGCGAGGACGGCCGCCTTGGTCCGACGCAAAAGAAACGGCCGGATGCGCTGCGCAAGCGAATGCAGGCGGTCGGCGGCCTCAGGCCCGTTACCGCGACGCTCGATCGGGCCGCGAAATCGCAGCCGGAAGGCCTCCTCTCGACCCAGCAAACCCGGCACCACGAACTGCATCACCGACCACAGTTCACCGAGGTGGTTCTCAAGCGGCGTGCCGGTCAGGGCAATCCGGTGCGATGCCCGCAGCGCCCTGATGGCACCGGCCGCACGGGTGCGCGGATTTTTGACCAGATGCGCTTCATCGGCGATGACCACATGCCAGCGCTGCGCTTCGAGTACATCGCGATCGCGCGGCAAAAGCGCATAGCTGGTGAGGACCAGGTCGTGATCGGTGATCTGATCGAATCGCAGCGACCGGTCACTGCCAGTCAGCGCGAGCACGCGCAACTCGGGGGCATGGCGACGCGCTTCATCCTGCCAGTTGAAGATCAGCGAGGTGGGTGCCACCACCAGAGAGGGCCTGGTCAGCCTGCCGGCCGCACGCTCGCACTCGAGATGCGCCAGCACCTGCACGGTTTTGCCAAGGCCCATGTCGTCGGCCAGCACGCCTCCGGTGCCGCTGGCCGCGATGAACTGCAGCCAGGCCAGTCCCTGCTGCTGATAGGGCCGCAATGTCGCCTTGAAGGAGGGCGGCGGCTCGACCGCAGGCAGGCCCTCAAAGGACTCGGACAGGGCGCGCAGCGACGACAGCGATTCGGGCAGCGCCACCCCCGGCGAGAGCGCGGCAAGCGAGGCAGCCGCTGCGGCATCCAGCCGCATCGACGCCCTGAATCCGGCCAGATCGCCATCGTGCCCGCTGATCTCGGGAGCGAATTCGGCCCAGTCGGTCACCACCCGAACCAGCGGCTCGATGCGCTCGGCCTCGATTCGCAGCACTTCGCGCTCGCTCACCCGCAACCACAGCACGCCATCCGGGCAGCGCGAGCGTGACCAGGCCTCGTAGCCACCGTGAGCAATGACCTGAGCGAGCACCGGGGCCAGGTCGATGCGACTGCCTGCGACCTGAATGCCCGATTGCAGCTCGAACCAGCCATTGACCGGCGCGGAGCCTGAAGCCGACCGGTTGGCGTCATCGCCGTCATCGACACCGTCAGCCTCATCGGCATGAACGACACCGGGATTGACGGGCGCCGTATTTTCGGACGCCACATTGTTAGCCCCGACAGCCTCGGGCAACTTCGCCGAGCGCGCGCCCGCACCAGTCGCTGACCGAGTCAGCCGATCGCCAGCATCGGCGGGAACCGGCGTCAGTTCGAGCGACACGGTATCGGCTTCGACCAGTGTGAGCGGCACGACCGACTCATCGACCACAATCCAGCCTTCGCGCTCAAGCCGGGGAGCAAGGTCGAACTTGATCCGCGCCGCAGCAACGCTTGCACAAGGCAAGGTGGCAATCGTCAGCCAGCCACTGCCACCCTTGGATTTCGCGCGGGCAGCATCGGTCGCCGGCTCGGTGGCAAAGCGCAGGCCGTCCTCGTCGGCCGCCAGACGCCTGAGGCTGTCGCTGAGCGACTCGCGCAGCGCCCGCTCGGCCGGCGGGTCGCAGATCAGCAGCAACGGACCGGTATCGTCACGGATGCCAAGGCTGGTCGAGCGCAGCGGCTCGATGCGCCGCCCTTCGTATTCAACCGCAATCGACACCGCCATCAGGCCCGGTGACGAGGCCGACCCGCCCTGTGAAGCCCCTGATGCAGCGTTCTGCGAACCACCCTGAGCACCAGCGGGAGAACTGACGGGAGAACCAAACTGCGCACCACGCCTCGCACTGGCCGCCGATACCGCGAACAGACCGAGCACCGGACGGGGCGATCCGTTGCGCTCGCGCACCGCATGGCCGCTCAGCTCAGGGATCGCTGCCTGGATCTCGGGTCGCGCGCGCCGCTGCGCATGCAGTGTCAGCGCCACATCGTCGGCCACCTCGGGCGGCACCAGCGGCGCGGCGCGCAGCCAGGCCACAAGCGGCGGCGCGGGCGGTGCCTCGATCGGGCCGATCAGCAGCGCCTCACGGTCGATCCAGCAGGGCTCTGCGGTGTAAACCGCTTCGCCGCCCGGCTCAACCTGAAGCGCCAGGCGCATCGACGCCTCAGCAGATGATTCGCCGGTTTGCGCGCCACTTTGCGCTGCCCCACGCTTTATCACCCCGCGCTGTGCCAACCCGCCCTGCACCGAAGACTGCCAGGCCATCGACGCCAGGCGCGACCCAGCAGGCGCAAGTCGCAGGCTGTCGCCGGGCGTGGGCGGTCGGTCGAGGTAAAGACGCGACGATCCGGCCAGCAGCAGGAGCACATCGCTGGCATGCATCATGTCAAGCAGGAATCCGCCGATCACAGGCGACGCACGCGCGGTCAGCGCCGCAACCCGCAGGTCGATATCGTCCCAGTAGGCAGGTGGGGTCTGGACATGCCCGATCATCGACCGATAGGGCTGCGGATCATGCTGGCTGCCGTCGGGATCCTGCCGGACCTTGAAGACATGCAGCGATGGGCGACGCGAGTCGCTGCGCAGGACATAGCACAAGGCGCTGCGCGCGACCTGCGCGCCCGGCTGCCAGCGCAGCAGGCGCAGCTCCCGCACCCATTGCAGCACCTGATGACGCTCCAGGGCTGCGATCTGAGGCGCAGCTTCGCGGCCGGCCTGACCGCCCTCGCGATCGCCGCCAACTCCGTCCTGCAGATCGCGCAACCAGGCCAGCAGCAGCGCTGCGCCATGCTTGCAGTCGAAGCCAACCGGGCAAGTGCATTCGTTCGACACCCGGATGACCGCGCCATTGGGCGCCAGGCGCACGGCCGTCTTGTAGGTCTGGCCGGCGCTGCCTTCGACCTCACCCTCCAGCCGGCCGGGCGCCGACTCGCGCACCGACAACACCCGGCCAGCCGCAAAGACCTGCTCGCCCTTGAGCGCAGTCTCGCGATCAAGGCCAAGCGGGGTGCGGGCAAACCGGTTGCGAAAAAGGTCGAGCAGCATCAGATCAGGGTGTGCAATGCAAACAGGCAACCGGAGAGTGTAGCGCCACCTGATGTCACCCGATGGACGAGATCATGGCGTCCGGGCGACACTGTCGGACGATGAAACCCGATACCCCACCCGAGCAGCAGTCTGCGCAAGACGGACCTTCCGCGAATGCACCACCGATACCTGCATCGGCCTTGTCTGGCCTGAAGGTCATCGAACTCGGCCAACTGATTGCCGGACCGTTTGCCGCCAAGACCCTTGCAGACTTTGGTGCCGACGTGATCAAGATTGAGCCGCCGGGTGCAGGCGACCCGCTGCGGGTCTGGCGAATGCTCAAGGACGGCACCTCGGTCTGGTGGCAGGTGCAGTCGCGCAACAAGCGCAGCCTGGCCCTCGATCTGCGCACCCCCGAAGCACAGGACATCGTCAGGCGACTGGCAAGTGATGCCGATGTGCTGATCGAAAATTTCCGGCCCGGGGCGATGGAGTCCTGGGGCCTTGGGCCCGACACACTGCGCGCCCTCAATCCGCGACTCATCATGCTGCGCATCAGCGGCTATGGCCAGACCGGCCCCTATCGCGACAAGCCGGGTTTCGGCGTGGTGGCCGAAGCCATGGGCGGACTGCGCCATCTCACCGGCGAACCCGGACAGGTGCCGGTGCGGGTCGGTGTGAGCATCGGCGATACGCTGGCGGCGCTGCACGGCGTCATCGGCATCCTGATTGCCCTGGCCAATCGGCAACGCACCGGCCAGGGCCAGGTGATCGACGTCGCGCTGTTCGAGGCGGTCTTCAATTGCATGGAAAGCCTGCTGCCCGAATACAGCGCATTCGGCGCGGTGCGCGGGCCGGCAGGCAGTGCCATGCCGGGCATCG
>Ga0114979_10003797_pt1 | contig 10075 bp, 7 predicted proteins | sample S_140625_EF_Meta_FD_87315 | JGI IMG/M metagenome (GOLD analysis project Ga0114979, IMG submission 87315) | Freshwater microbial communities from Lake Simoncouche, Canada to study carbon cycling - S_140625_EF_MetaG | ecosystem: Environmental > Aquatic > Freshwater > Lake | place: Lake... | reverse complement strand
AAGCCCGTCATGAAGGGCTCTACTTTGGCGTTTTTGCCATCGGCATCAGCGCGAACAATGACCACGTCGTGACCAATTTTCTTGGTGCGGTTCCATGAACCTTTGCGGGCGTTGAACAAAACGTTGCGGTATTCAGCGGGGAACATGTTGCCGGTGTAAAACGTGACACCCATGGTGGCTGCGTGCGGGCCCATTAAGGCAACAGGTTGCTCAATGCCATCACAAGCATTGGCGCGCTTCACATCGGGGTCGGGCAGGTTGCCCTGGTGGCAGCTTGGGAAGCCATAGTGCCCCCCTACTTTAAGACGGTTCATGGTGTCGTTGGGGGTGTCGTCGCCCAACCAGTCACGGCCGTGATTGCTGAACCACAGTTCTTTGGTCACGGGGTGCCAGTCAAATCCAACGCTGTTGCGAACACCGCGGGCCAACACTTCCATGCCAGAGCCGTCGGGGTTGTAACGCCTAATTTGTGCATACTCAGCACTGGGTGGTTCACAAATGTTGCAAGGCGCACCAAAGGGCACATAAAGTTTGCCATCGGGACCGAAAGCGATGAACTTCCAGTTGTGGTGTTTTTCGGGGGGCAGGTTGAACTTGGCAGTCAGGTCGATGGGAGCCACATTGGGGTTCTTGTCAATGCCATCGAAGCGCAACACTTTGTCAACGGCCATGACATACAAAGAACCATCTTTGTAAGCCACGGTGGGCTGATCAAGTTTGTCAACGACAACACGCGATGTGCGTGTGGTGCCATTGTCTGTAATTTCATATACGCGACCTAAGGGGCGTGTGCCAACATAGTATTTTCCGCTATCGCCTTGTGCAATGACTCGGCTGCCAGGGACACTGTCGGCCCAAACTTCGACTTTAAAGCCAGGCGGTAATTTGATTTTGTTAAGGGGTACATCTGCTGCTTTGGTGGCAGTGAGTTTTCCGGCCAAAGGTGCCAAAGAAGAGCTGGCCATGGCGTCAGACATGCCTTGTTTCCAAGCTGGGGGTGGCGCGGCAGCAGGTGTTTGAGCATGAGCTGCCATCAGGCCCATGGACAGAGAAACAGCCAAGCTCATTTGCTTAAAGCGGCTCATCGAAATGTATTTCACACAAGTCTCCAATGGTTAATTTGAAGCTTAACTTTACTCAACTCATTGCAGATCAGATGGAGAAGCTTGAACACTTGACTTTGCAGAAGGGATATTGAACTGCCAATTTGGGTTAACCCTTAATGGCAAACGATGCCGCATTGAAAACGACGGGAATGAAAAATTACAAACTCAGTTTGCTAGAAATGCCAATCACCCAATTGCGGGGAAGCAGGGGTTCAAAATATTGCCGACTTGCTTGATTGATGATGACAGAACTCACAGCTTTTTTGTTGGTGAGATTGTCAACGCCCAAGAACGCTTCGAAGTTGGCAGAACCCCATGCAAAGCCTTGTCTCAGTTTGGCGTTGAGAAGCCCATAGCCTGCAGCTGCACCCGTTGCATCATTGACGTCGTTGGCCCACAGACTAGACCGCGCAATCCAATCTAAGTTGGCTGCTTTGCCTAGCAGAGGTTTTTGGCCGTTGGTTTGCAACCCATTTTCTGCCCATGAAAACGATGTGAACAATTGTTTTTGAGGAATGCCAGGCAAAGATTTTCCAGCCAACGCTGTACCGCTTGCATATTGAGCATTCATGACGGTTGCCGTCATTTGTGTCCGCCAATTGGGGTTGATTAAGTGACGCGCAGAAAACTCAATTCCTTCGCGAATTGTTTCAGACGCATTGGTATAAGCCGTTCGACCACCCACAGACAAACTGGTCACAATTTCATTGTCAGTTTTGATGCGAAACAAGGCTGCATCTATGCGTGTCGTGGCAGAGGGTGTCCATTTGCTACCCAACTCAACATGTTGGCTTCGCGAGGGAATCAAATTGGCATTGAACAAGCCAACAACTGTTGTACCCGATTTGGTGTAAACCGACTCTGAGAGAGTGGGCGTTTCAAAGCCTTTGCCTTGGTTCATGTAAATGTTCAAAGTGTCATTCACATGCCAAGTTGCGCCAATGACCGGATTGGCGGCTGCATAACTGACGGCGCCTGAACCATTGACGCCATCCGTGAGGTAGTCGTCTCTGCTTTTGAGCTCAAGTGAGCTTTGGCGCACACCTGTGACAAAGGTCCAATCGGAAACAACGCGCCAGTTGGCTTGTGCAAAATAATCGCGGTTTGAACTTGAGTTCAGTTCGTTGCGGTTGATGGTACCGGTCTTGATGCCTGACGCAGCGGGACCACCTTGCCGTTTTTCACCCGCATAGTCTTGGTCGAAGCCTACAACCCAATCTACAGATTTGCCAGCCTCCAAGCTTTGCTTGCCCTGAGCTTGTAAACCCAGCCCGTGAAAATCTCTTTCAAGCCCAACCCACGAACCCACAGTGGCAGACGTTGCTTGGTATTGCAAGTTGTCGCGATTGCCACCATAGATGCGAGCCTGAATGCGAGCGTCTTGGTTCAGTTTGTGTTCAATCACGACACCCGCTTGTTCTTGGTTCACCGTTTTTCGAGTGTCGTTTGCCAAGGCAAAATTGCCAGCCTGTTTGGGGTTGGCCAAAAACTGAGCGGCTGTTAAACCAAGCGGATCTTTGGCAAAGGGCATGCGAAAGACATTGACAATTAGCTTCATGCGGGTGTCTGTGCTCAAGTCAACCGAGGTCACACTGTTGAATTGTTCTCGTTTGGCTTGGCTGTTGTCTCGGTAACCTTGTATGTCAAAGGTGCTGTAGTCGGCCACAAACCCGACATTGCCAACGCGCTGGCTAAACTGCCAATCCGTGCGTTCAAGGCCATAGCTGCCCTTGAAAATTTGCGCTTTGGCGGTGGGTATGGGGTCGGCCTCTCGGGTGAACACTTGAATGACGCCGCCAGACGAGTTGCCATAGAGCTGCGCCAAGGGGCCCGTTAAGACTTCGATTTTTTCGGCAGAGGTAAGGCTCACCGTGGAAGCTTGTCCTTGGCCGTCTGGTGTGGTGGCGGGAATGCCGTCGGTGATCAGCCTGAATCCTCTTAAACCGAAAGCTGATCTGGCGCCGAATCCTCGAACAGAAATTTGCACATCTTGTGCGTAGTTGTTTCGATTTAAAGCGACCACACCCGGCGCTCTTGCCAACACATCGGACAGGTTAACTTGCGGGCCACTGCTGCGAATGGTTTCTGCATCAATGGTGTAGATAGAGGTAGGTGCGTCAAATTGGCGTTGGGTTAGACGGCCGCTTTGGACCAAGACTTCTTGATCAGGCGTTGTCGTTTGCAATTGGCTCTGAGCCTGAGCCAAGCTGATGCTTGCACATGACAGCAGGGCGATGGGCTTGACCCACCTAATCAGGCGCATGTTGATGGGTTTTGACAATTGCATATTCAATCATGAAGAAACTTGAAAATGAGAATTATGCAAAGTTCAAACAATGTTGATCTGACCCCAATGAATGACCCTAATTAGTCAAGTTTGACGTTGGCGGTTTCGATGACTTTTTTCCATCGTGCGCGCTCGGCAATGACCATGGCGGTCATGTCTGCAGGGCTACCGCCAACGACCTCACCGCCCAGAGCAGCCATTTTTTGTTGGGTATCAGGCAATTTCAGGACTTCCAAAATGGCGGCATTCAATTTGTTAACGATGGGTGCTGGTGTGCCAGGAGGGGCAGCAATAGCAAACCATGCAGACGCCACAAAGTCAGGCATGCCAAATTCTTGGGATGACGGAATTTCAGGGGCCATGGGACTGCGCTTTGGAGACGCTACGCCCAGTAATTTAATTTGCTTATTTTGATAAAGCTTCAAAACAGCAGAAATATTGCCTAAAAATAAATCAACGCGGCCGCCCAAAATTTCAGTCAGGGCGGGGCCTTCGCCTTTGAATGGAATGTGCATCATGTCGGCTCCCACCATGGTGGCAAACATTTGACCCGTGAGGTGTGAGGTAGAGCCATTGCCCTGCGAGCCAAAACTGACTTTCCCTGGGTTGGCCTTGGTGTAGGCAATCAATTCCTTGACATTGTTGGCTGGAAAATCAATGCGTGCCGCAATGGCGTTCGGCACGCTGGCCATCATGACCACCGAGCTTAATTTGGCGGGGTCAAAGCGCATGTCTTTGTAAAGGTACTGATTGATGGTCATTGGCCCAGGCGGGGTGGCCAAGAGGGTATAGCCATCGGGCTCGGCTGAGGCCACGGCCTGCGCGCCAATGTTGCCACCAGCCCCGGGTCGATTGTCGACCACCACAGGTTGGCCCCACTTCTCTGTGAGTTTTTGCGCCACACTGCGCGTCATCACATCGACAGTGCCTCCAGGCGGGAAATTGACGATGATGCGAATAGGCTTGTTGGGGTAGCTGTTGACATCTTGTGCATGTGCTGAAAACACAAACAAGAGCAATGTGGTGATTGCAAACTTGAAACAGTTTCGAAGATACATGGTTGTCTCCCGTGGAATGAACAATTAAACGCGACGTTTTTTAACCCAGAATTTGTGCGGAAATAGGCAAGGTCAAGACCTCTACAACACAAGTTTGACCTTGTTTGACTCGCTGAACGGCGTTTTCCAATGTGCTTGCCAATTCGCTGAAGTTGGAAACTCTGAAGGCATGAGCATCACCAGCGGCAGCTGCAATATCTGCCAAGCGTGAGTTTCTGGTGGAGGTGATCCAAAATTGATCTGATTGTTGCGCTCGCCCTTGTGGGTGAACCAACAATGTGGAGGCCTTGGGTGCGTTCCATCCACCGTTGTTGATGACAATCGTCAGTTGAGGAACTTGGTAAGTTGCAGCAACCCAATAGGTGCTGCTGGGCACACCAAACACATAGCTTCCATCACCCACGATGGTGATGACATCAGCCTCGGGTTTGGCCAGTTTGATGCCAATGGCGGCATTGATGCTCCAGCCCAAACCGCTGCCCCCATTGGCAAAGTAACTGCCAGGCTTTCGCATGCGCAAGGCGTTCAAAACTCTGTCTGTCGCAGTGGGTGCTTCAAACGCAACCACAGTCTGGTCATCAATCAATTGTGCAATTGAATTGCTAAGTTGTTGAATGTTGATGCCGTCGTTGGCCGGAACGGGTAAATCCGGTAACGCCAACTTAACTTGTGAACTTTGAATCCAATCCAGTCTTTCTTGCCTGGCCGTTTCGTCAACAAGCCTTGGTAGAGAGGTCAGTTGATTCAAGACAGCCAAGCTATCGGCTTGCCACGATTGCTCTGCGGGAAAGTGCCAAAAGCCCATCGAAGCCTTGAGCGTGTCGATGTCAAGATGGAAAATACGGGTGTTTGTTTTTGGTTGGACCTTGGACACAATCCATGGCACATCGACATCGAGCATCCAAATTAAATCAGCCTCATCGATCAGTGTATTGCGGCGATATCCCACATGCATCGCGTGGTTGCCGGGAAAATTCACGTACTGCGGATTGACTTCACAAACCGCAATGCCAATTTGATCGGCCAATTGGACCAAACGTTCTACAGCAGCATTTTGGCGGCCCAAGTAACTGGTCACAATCAAGGGTCGCTTGGCTGCACAAAGAGCCTTGCTCAAGCTGGCCAAGTCCTCTGGCGAAAGGCCTGCTTGTTGGGAAGGTCGCCAATGTGCAAGACTTTGGAGAGGTGCTTTTGCAGGTTCTTCCCAAACCTCTCTGGCACCTGTGAGGTAGATGGGGCCTTGTGGTTCTGTTTCTGCAATTTGAAGACCGCGCAACACAACTTGGTCGGTCATTTTGGCATCGCGAATTTCGTAACACCATTTCATGTACTGGGCCACAATTTCATGTTGTCGGCTTGTATCTTGGGTGTAGTGAATGAACTCAGTTCGGGATCCTACTCGTTCACCGCTGGTGCTCACAGGGGAAAGCCCTGCAACAATGAGGGCAGGCACCCTTGATCGGGCTGCATTGTGAACACTGCCCCCCAAATTCTGCGTGCCCACATCGACATGCACTAAAACCATTTGAGCGCGCCTGCTGACCAATGCATGACCGTGTGCTGCACTGAGCGCAGTCATCTCATGGGGGCAAATGATGATTCTTGGCATCCGTTCACCTGAGGCAGCCAATGTTGCAAAGGCCTCAATGAATGCGGGGTGGTCGCTGCCTAAATTGGTGAAGATAAACTCAACACCACTGCGCGCTGCTTCCAATAGCAACTTACAAGCCGAACTGACTGGAGCGTTCAAGTTGTTCAATTCATTGGGCAATGTCATAGGGCGTCTTTGTGAGGTGGGGTGCTATCAGTTCCAAGGTTCTCAGAAGTCCTTGAGGATCGGCTTTGTTTTGACCTGCTATGTCCATGGCGCAGCCATGTCCCACACTGGAAAGCAGCACTTGAGCACCAATGCTCAATGCGCTGGCTGAATGCGGAGCCAGCAGTTTCACAGGAATATGTCCCTGATCGTGAAAGATGGCAACGTACAAGTCGTGTTGCTTTTGCGCTAAGAAAACATCACCGCCTTGCGGTCCTGTGATGTCGTATCCAGCCTCTTGAAGGAGTTTGACGGCAGGCACTGTATGAGCCATGTCTTCGGGGCCGAAGAGGGTGCCCTCGGAGGCATGAGGGTTGATGCCAAAAACGGCCACTTTGGGTTTCGCAATGCCCAAGCTCATGCAAGCTTTGATGCCAGCGATACTTGCCCTTTGAATAAGCTCCGCGTTAAGTCGATTGAGTGCAGTTTGAACACTTTCATGAAGTGTGACGTGCACAATTTTCAAGCCGCCACCGACCAACATCAAAAAAACTTCATCCTCATTCAAGCCGCAGACCTTGGCAACCAAAGAAGGGTAGCCGCTGAAAGCAATGCCAGCTTGGTGAATGGCTGTTTCATGATGTGGGCAAGCGATGACGGCTTGGAGTTGGCCCGCTTGACACGCTTGAATCGCCGCGGTTGCACTTTCGACAGCAGATTTTCCGGCTGCTGCGGACACATGCCCAGGCTGAAAATCTGACTCTGACAAGCCGCCAGTATTTTGGATTTGAACCTGTTGGGCCAAGTTCATCAGACCCAGTGAGTGAGCCGTTTGGTCCCAGACCAGTTTGGGACCAAAGACGGTGATGGACTGAAGCGATCTCTCTGGTAATTGGCTCAGTGCTTTGAGTGCTATTTCGGGGCCAATGCCATTTGGATCGCCTAAGCTGAGTCCAATTTTCTGGGGGGGCTGGGTCATAGTGGCAAGGCCAAAAGCGTGTCCGTGACGGTGCTGTCGCAAACTGCAATTCTTTCTTTCAACACAATGCCGAAAACGTTGGCTTTCGATGTTGTGTCAGTGTTTTTGATAAATTTGTCTTTGTAAAACCCAGTTGCAAAGACATCTGTTTGACCCGTGGCCATGATGCGGGCCACGAGGAAGGGCGTGTGCGCGCAGGTGACCTCTGAATTTTGTTCAAGGATGGCAGGGATGCCCAAAATGTGACGGTATCTTTGCCGCTCATAAATATTGGCCAAACGCAAAGCAGCAATGCGGTCTGTGAGCATGTTGCGCGAGTCTGCATACACAATGCCTGCAGGTAAATTTTCGTTTTCATTTTCAATGTGGGTAATTCGGTAGTGCGTCTCTTCAGAGAAAAAATCAGGCCACGCCTCAAGCGAGTCGCTGTCGATGGCCATTGCATAAGCTGCGTTGAAAGCGCACAGGGTCAATAAGTCAATCATGGTGGCTTTCTGTGGGTCAAATTTGCATGTGGTTGCGATAGGCTTTCCAAAATCCTCTGACGGAGGTTTCGGTGGCACGGCCTTCGCTGGAGCCTGTGTGATCACCACCCATTTCCACCACGGCTTCGTGATCTTGCGCACTATGGATACCGCGCTGAACAAAGCCACCTACGGCGCCGTCTTCCATCGAGATAAAGCCAGCGGGGCCAATTAAATTGGATTGCTTGAGGCGGGTTTTGCGTTGCTCTGGTGTGTCGTCGGCATAGCCGAAATAGGTCCAGTTCAACTCTGTGCGGCCCACACCTTTGGGTAAAACTTGGCGAACGGCTAAGCAGTTTTGAATTTGCTGCAGAACAAAGCCTGGAAATACCGACAAAATTTGAAGCGTGATGCCATCGTCGTATTCTTTAAATCCCGCCAACAAGGAGCGATCTTTTAGCAGGTACTGATCGTTATCGGCACGAATGGCTTGATCTTTGTAGGAGTTGTCTGCAGCATCGTTTTCAACAATGGAGTAGCTCACATGATGGCCGCCCGTTGGGTCGACAATGACGCCACCTTTTTGCGACAGGCGGTTGAGCTTGAAGGTGGTAAAAAACATGTGAAGCAGGCTGGCGTGATAACTGTCTTTCACGTTTTCAACATACAGCTTCCAGTTGTTGGGCAGCGCTTGCGTAAAACGGCCAATGACTTCAATGGGCTTGTGAAGGACGCGCTGAATTCTTGCGCATATTTCGGGTCCTAAATAGGTTTCAATGTCGGGCGTATCATTAGAGAACGTACCAAACACCAAGCCGCAAAAAACAGCAACGCGTAATTTTCTGGGGCCGTGCTCTTCTTTGCAGAACGAGGCGGGCATGCCACCTTGACCTTTCACACCTTTTGCAAAGGCAATGCCGGTTAAATCGCCTTGGCGGTTGTAACTCCAAGCGTGGTAAACACATTGAAAGTTGGCTTCTTTGCCAGATTTTTCCAAGGCAATCAAAGCGCCTCGGTGGGCGCACCTGTTTTCAAATGCATAGATCTGCTGATCTTGGTCTCTGACGACCACCACAGGCGTCTCGCCAACATGGGTGCTGCGGTAATCGCCAGCGTCTTTCAGGTCAGCTTCTAGACACAAAAAATTCCATGTGTTGCCGTGAAAAATGTCTAACTTTTCCTGTTTCGCTATGTCTTCATCGTTGTAAAGGGAAAACGGAATTCGTGTGAGCGAATCACTTTTCCAGTGAATTGTTTTGGTTTCCATGATCCTGAGTCAATCCAAAGAAACGTTCGTGTTCTTGATGACAGCTTGCCATTTTTCTGACTCATCACGTACAAATTTGGCTGTTTGTTCTGGGCTCCATCCTCTTGGCTCTGCACCTTGCTCTAAAAACTTTTGCTTAATTTCTGCGTTGGACAAAGCTTCAGACAAAGACTTGTAGACGTTGGTGATGGCAGCCGAAGGTGTTCCAGGTGGTGCCATGACTGAGAAAAATGTGACAGCTTGCATGCCTGGCAATTTTTGTTCACTGAAGGTGGGTACTTGTGGCAATGCCTTTGATCGCTGATCGTCGGCTACGGCAAAGATTCTGATTTTGCCGCTTTGGTGAAACTGCATGGATGAACTTAAGTTATCAAAGAAAATATCGACGGTTCCGGCCATCAGATCGACCAAAGCCGGTGCTGTGCCTTTGTAGGGCACATGAATCAAATCAGTGCCAGTCAGTTGCATGAACATGCTGGCAGTGAGGTGAGAAGTAGAGCCATTGCCCTGAGAGGCATAACTCACTTTGCCTGGATTTGCTTTTAAGTAGGCAATGAGTTCGGCCAAATTTTTGGCAGGCACTTTGGGACTGACGGCCAAGACATTGGGCACGGTTGCCATCACGGTGATGGGCTGCCAGCGCGTTGGATCGAAGCTCAGCTTTTTATACAGGTGGTGATTGATGGCGACAGGGCCTGGGGGAGATGCCAGTAAAGTGCTGCCATCGGGATCAGACTTGAAAACAAAATCTGCACCAATGTTGCCACCTGCGCCCGCTTTGTTTTCAACCAAAACGCCAGCTGGAAATTGAGCGCGCATTTTTTCTGCCAGCAGCCTTGGCAATACATCGGCCGTGCCGCCTGCTGGAAATGGAACAATCAATTTGAGGGGCTTGCTTGGCTGAGCCCAAGCCACGTTTGCCAGGGTCAAACTGGCTAACAAGCCAGCTAAAAAGTATTTGATGCAGCTTTTGTAGGTGGCAATCATGGTTTCTCCGTTGGGATTGATGAACTAATTTGGAATAATCATAGCCATAAAGTTTCCTTGCAAAATGGGGGTTTTCCGATTCAACAGCGCATGAGTGAATTGCGCTCACAATGAACCTATGAAACAAGCACAGCAACCTGGGGCATGGCCCTCGCCCTTGTCAGCATCTTT
>Ga0114979_10003795_pt1 | contig 10076 bp, 14 predicted proteins | sample S_140625_EF_Meta_FD_87315 | JGI IMG/M metagenome (GOLD analysis project Ga0114979, IMG submission 87315) | Freshwater microbial communities from Lake Simoncouche, Canada to study carbon cycling - S_140625_EF_MetaG | ecosystem: Environmental > Aquatic > Freshwater > Lake | place: Lake... | reverse complement strand
GTGCGGGGCCTTGATTACTACGGCCACACCGCCTTTGAGATCACCAGCAGCCAGCTCGGCGCCCAGGCCACCGTCTGCGGCGGCGGCCGTTACGACGGCCTGGTTGAGCAGTTGGGCGGTCCGGCCACGGCGGCGGTGGGCTGGGCGATCGGTCTCGAGCGGCTGGTGTTGCTGCTCAGCCAGGCCCAGGGGGCCATGGCCGCAGCGCCGGCGCCCGATCTCTATGTGATCAGCCGCGGTGCCGCCGCCGAACGGCTGGCCCTGGCCCTATGCCGCCAGGGCCGCCAGGCCGGCCTGGTGGTGGAGCGCGATGCCAGCGGCGCCGCCTTTGCTAAGCAGTTCAAACGGGCCGACAAAAGTGGTGCCGCCTGGGCGGCGGTGGTGGGGGATGAGGAGGCGGCCGAGGCGGTGGTGGTGCTCAAACATCTGCGGGACCCCCAGCGCCAGGATCGACGCCTGCCGATCGCGGCGGTGCTGCAGGAACTACTGGGCAGGGATTGAGGCGGCCTGGGCAAGCAAGGTCAGGGGCTTCCAAGACAGTGGATATCGCTCCCCTTGCCCGCAACTGACGGGCCTTCCACCGCTTGCCCACAAAAAAACGGGCCCTGGGCCCGTCGTTAAATGTTGAGGGGATCAGCCTGGATCAGGCCGAACCCACCGCCACATAGGAGCCATAGAAGAACAGGCCCAGGACAAAGATCACGGCCATGCCACCGGCTGTGGCCACAAGCCACAGGGGCAGGACCCCTTCGGTCCACCGGCTTTTCCAGGCCACGGCGGGCCGGCCATCGGGAAGACGGTCGGGGATCCGACCGTCGGGCATTGTTCTTGGTTTGCTACTCATGGTCGATCTCCGTCAGTTGAAGAAGTAGCTGGAAAACAGAATGCCGGTGACGAAAACGATCAACAGACCCAGATAGAGGCTGGTGCGATTCAGTTCAACCGGAAGTTGGTTGGGGTTGGGATTGCGCTGCATGGCGGGATTCAGCGGCGGACGAACTGCATGGCGGCCAGGGCACCCAGGAAGAAGACCGTGGGAATGCCAAGGGCATGGACGGAAAGCCAGCGCACCGTGAAGATCGGGTAGTTGCGCGGCGTGGTGGGAGCTGAGAATTGGGTCATGGCTTATTGCAAGCGCAGGTCAAGCTGGGCTTTGCCTTCGTAACGCTTGCTCACCACTGGAGCCTTGGCTTCCTGGGCTTGGAAGTAGGCATCAGGGCGGGGCGTGCCAAAGGCGTCGTAGGCCAGGCCGGTGGAAACGAAAAAGAAGCCGGCCAGAAAAATGGCGGGCAGCGTGACCGCATGGATCACCCAGTAGCGGATGCTCGTAATGATCTCGAAAAACGGGCGTTCACCCGTAGAGCCGGCAGCCATAGCAGGAAGCATTCAGCCCGAAGATCCTAGGGGCCGGTCGGGGGTGGCTGGCCCTTAGGCCCCGGCTTGGTTACACAGGGATGCAGTTGCTGCCCAAGCTGAGCCCGGCTGGGGCGCCCTTCAGCCGACCCAGCGCAGCAGCGAGCCCCGCTCCCCGAACACAAACCCCTTGCCATCGCCAGGAAAAACGATGCGGGTGAAGTTGCTGGGCTGGCTGGCCCCCACCGGATCCTTTCTCCACTTCTTGCCGCCATCGGCGCTGCTCAGCAGTGTGCCGCTGCCGCCACCGGTCCAGAGGTTCCCCTGGGGATCCCAGGCCAGGTCGAGATAGCCGAAGCCATTGGTGATCGGGATCACCGGTTTGCTCCAGTCGGGTTCTTCAGGGGTGCCGGAGTCAAAGCGCAGCTGGGCGCCCCGGGCCAGCATCCATAGGCCCCCATCGGGCTGGAAGCCCATGGATTGCAGCCGCTGGCTGCTCACCCGTTGATGGGGCTGCCAGGTGGCCTGGCCCGGTTCCCAGGTGGCATAGAAATTTCCCAGGCTGCTGACGCTCACGTAGCGGCCTTGGTCGTCGCGGCGCAGGTCCCGCACCGACCCCGCCGCGTCGCCCACTAGGGCCTGCCAGCTGTTGCCGGCGTCAGCGCTGCGGTAGATGGCCCCCACATTGGTGGCCAGTTCGGCCTCCTTGGGGCCCAGGGCTGTGATCAGGTAAGGCTCACCGGGCAGTTTGGTGTCGAGCAAAAGGCGGCTCCAGCTCTGACCGTTGTCGTCGCTGTGCAGCAGCAGTCCGGGCTGGCCGACGATCCAGCCTTCCTTGCCGCGAAAATCGATGCTGATCAGGCGGAAGTTTTCGTCCACCGGCAGGTCCAGGGCCCGCTCCTGCCAGCTGGCACCGCCGTCGTTGGTTTCCATGATCAGGCGGTTGCTGCCTACCAGGAAGCCGTGGCGGCTGTCGCTGAAGGCCACACCCAACGGGCTGGAACGGGTGTCCAGAGGGACTTCTTGCCAGGGACTGGCGGCCGCCAGGGGCAGGCCGGTCGCCACGCAGCCCGACAGGCCAAGCCCCAGGCCCAGGGCCAGCACCAGGCTGAAAAGGGATAGCAGCAGCCTCAGGGGGCCACGGGCGGCGAGGCGGGGTAGGGAGGCGGACATCAGCGCAACGAATACAGAGAAAGGAAGAAGGCGATCGCCAGGGCGAAGCCACCAAAAATGAGCACGTTCTTCTGGCCGGGGGTGAGGCGGTTGACGCCTAGGCCGAAGTTGAGGTTTTCCTCGAAGCCACTGGGTTTGTTCCGGGGACCGATGTCCTTGAAGGCCACCACTCGGCTGCGGCAGACCGGGCAACGGAAGCTGGAGGCATCCAGGTCCATAAAGGGGGTGCCAGGTTCGATCGCCAGCTTGCGCACCCCTTCGGCCGGGTCGTACACGAAGCCACAGCTGCGGCATTCGAAGCGGTTGTTGGCCGGATCACTGGCCGGATCACTGGCCGGATCTTGGGCCGGATCAGGGTCTGGTTCAGGGGCGGTGGCGGCAGCGGCAGCGGTGGCCGTGGCCTCGGCGCTGGAGCCGTCGGTCGCGCTGGCGGGCGGGGTGCCATCCGGCTGGGGCATGAGCCGCTCCTCACCAGGTTGGGGATCGCCCGGGACGTCGCTGCTCATGCGGTGGCGGTTCAGGGCCCTGAAACTCTATCCAGCCCCACCGGTCAGGGGCCACTGACTCACAGCCGGGCTAACAGATGCCAGACTGCCGCCCAGATCGGACTGGTCAACGATGTTCGTGCTCCCCGGTTACGACGCTTTCCTGGGGTTCCTGTTGATTGCCACTGCCGTGCCCGTGCTGGCTTTGGTCACGAACAAGCTGCTCTCCCCCAAGAGCCGCAAGGGAGAGCGCGAGCTCACCTACGAGTCCGGGATGGAGCCCATCGGGGGTGCCTGGATTCAGTTCAATATTCGCTACTACATGTTTGCCCTGGTCTTCGTCATCTTCGATGTCGAGACCGTGTTTCTTTATCCGTGGGCCGTGGCTTTCCACCGCCTCGGCCTGCTGGCCTTCATTGAGGCCCTGATTTTCATCACCATTCTGGTGGTGGCCCTCGCCTATGCCTGGCGCAAGGGCGCCCTCGAGTGGAGCTGACCTGGAGTCCCATGACTTTGACCCCTTCCGATTCTCCCTCTGTTGCCGCCCTGCGGGACCTGCGGGCTGCCAGCTGTGGCCCCCTCGGCGCGCCGGCCGTCACCGCCGACCTCTCAGAAAACATCATCCTTACAAGTCTGGATGATCTCCATAACTGGGCCCGGCTCAGCAGTCTCTGGCCCCTGCTTTATGGCACGGCTTGTTGCTTCATTGAATTTGCGGCCCTGATCGGCTCCCGCTTCGATTTCGACCGTTTCGGACTGGTGCCCCGCTCCAGCCCCAGACAGGCCGATCTGCTTATCGTGGCGGGTACGGTCACGATGAAAATGGCTCCAGCCCTGGTGCGTCTTTACGAGCAGATGCCTGAGCCCAAGTACGTCATTGCCATGGGGGCCTGCACGATCACCGGCGGCATGTTTTCGGCCGATTCGACCACCGCTGTACGCGGGGTGGACAAGTTGATTCCGGTGGATCTCTATCTGCCTGGTTGCCCGCCCAGGCCCGAAGCGATTTTTGATGCGGTTATCAAGCTGCGCAAGAAAGTGGGCAATGAATCCCTGGCGGAGCGGGGCTTCTTGCAACCCACCCATCGTTATTACACGATTCCCCACCAGATGAAGGGGGTCGAACCCATCGTGACGGGCGCCTATCTACGTGCCGAAACCCAGAAGGCGGCCCTTGCGGCCGCTGCTGGGCTGCCTCTGTCCGTTGTCGCGTCCCCGGAATCCGTTGTCGCCGAGGCCCCGGCCCCTTCGCTCTGAGCCGAACCCCCCAAGGCCCTCCCAAGCACCATGCCAGAAGAGACAACCCCAAGCACAGTTACACCCTCGGTGCCATCAGGCTCGGCAGAAACGCCATCTGGGGCGGATGGCACCTCCCTCGTGGCCCCAACGGCGGGTCCTGTCAGCAGCTGGCTCGTCTCCCAAGGTTTTGACCATCAAGTCCTGGGGGCTGACCATCTCGGCATTGAGAACCTGGGTGTTGAAGCGGCCTTCCTGCCGCTGCTGGCCACCGCCCTCAAGGCGGCTGGCTTCGACTATCTGCAATGCCAAGGGGGCTATGACGAGGGACCCGGCGGTCGCCTTGTCAGCTTTTACCATCTGATCAAGCTGGCCCCCTTGGCGAATGCCATAGGGGCCCTAGAGGATCCCGAGGCCCCCTTGCCCACCGACGTTCGTCCTGAGGAGGTGCGGCTCAAGGTGTTCCTACCCCGGGAAGGTGCCCTGACAATTCCGAGCCTGTATGGGCTCTGGCGCGGTTCCGATTGGCAGGAACGGGAAACCTTTGACATGTTCGGCATCCAGTACGAGGGTCATCCCCACCCCAAACGTCTTTTGATGCCGGAGGATTGGAAAGGCTGGCCCCTACGCAAGGATTATGTGCAGCCCGATTTTTATGAGATGCAAGACGCTTATTAGTCGGACTGTTACGCACCAACTTAAGGTATCCAATGGGAAATAGATCATGCCAGTATCGAGAAAAACAATCTTCGATGCTTAATTTTGCTTTAACGTATTAAAGATTGCCATCCCAAAAAGTTTCTTGGCAATACCAGGTTTAGCCCCTTGACAAATTAACATCTTTGTTTCATGATTCAACATGAAGCTTGGCCTAGTTAAATTCATGAAAGCTGTAATCTTGGCCGGTGGACTTGGTACTCGTATCAGCGAGGAAACCCATCTTAAGCCTAAACCAATGGTGGAGATTGGAGGCAAGCCGATCCTCTGGCATATCATGAAGATTTACAGTTTTCATGGTATCAATGAATTTGTCATATGCTGTGGTTATAAGGGATATGTGATCAAAGAGTATTTTGCCAATTATTTCTTGCACATGAGCGATGTTACTTTTCGCATGGGCGATAATTCCATGGAGGTCCATCAAAAAAATGCCGAGCCTTGGCAGGTGACGCTGGTTGATACGGGTGAAAACACGATGACAGGTGGTCGTTTGCAGCGCATAAAAAACTATGTAAAAGACGAGGCTTTTTGTTTTACCTATGGCGACGGATTGGCTGATATTGACATTCCTTCATCCATTGAATGTCATCGTAATTCTGGCTGCTTGGCAACCCTGACCGCAGTTCAGCCACCTGGCCGCTATGGAGCTTTGAAGCTTGATCAAGCTGGACGAGTCCATGGCTTCCAGGAAAAGCCCCAGGGTGATGGGGCTTGGATCAACGGCGGTTTCTTCGTGTTGGAACCAGGCGTTTTCGATTACATCCATACCGATCAAACCGTTTGGGAGCAGGAGCCGCTGCAGCGTTTGTCGGCAGAGGATCAGCTGCAGTCCTACCGGCACTATGGTTTTTGGCAGCCCATGGATACCTTGCGCGACCGGATGCAACTCGAAGAACTCTGGCAGGCGAATCGCGCGCCATGGAAGTGCTGGTGATGTCGTTCCATCGATCGGCTCGCAGTTTAAATTCGTTAAGGGATTCGTCCCCGGTTGTCATTCACCCATGGTCTTTTTGACCCGTTCCTGTTCCAATTGATTCACCCGTTCCACCGCTTCTTCGGCTTGGTGGATGGGCTCAGTGACCGGTGGTCTCCCCGTGGGGCCAGGCTGTTCGGGGCCTCCATAAAGGTGCTGGATGAAGACGCCGATCAGCACAAGCGACAGCAGCAGGCCAATGAGCCGCATCGGTGAGTGGACCGTAGGAATCCCCATTGTGACGTCAACCTTGCCGTGACTCCATGCTCCACCAAGGGTGGGAGCACTGGCTTCAATCGTGGCGGTGTTTGCGGTAATACCGCATCACCGCTTTGGCTAAACTGACTGGTTCGTGGCGCAGGGTGGCACTGGGTCTGGCCCCCTGAAGCGGGGCCCGCATCACTTCGTAGCCCTGTTTTTTGAGATTGGTCTCATCGCAGCTGACCGGGGTGGCTCCGTGCAGGCGGTAGTGGTCGAGCAGGGGGGAGTCGCCCAGATCCTCCTGGGCCAGGACGGCATCGAAGAGGCGCTCGTTGACCCCCAGGCTCGCCAGCTGGGCCTCGATGGCCCGCAGGTGGCCGCTGACGTCGAGGCCATCGGTTTCGCCCGGTTGGGTCATCAGGTTGCAGATGTACAGCCGGGGCGCTTTGCTCAGACTGATGGCCCGCACCAGTTCGGGTACCAGAAGGTTGGGTAGCAGCGACGTGTAGAGGCTGCCGGGGCCCAGCACAATCAGTTCGGCATGGGCGATGGCCTCCAGGGCCCTCGGCAGGGCTGGCGGGCGATCCGGCGTGCACCCCAGGCGCACGATGGGGCTTGTGGCTTTGCCGATGCGCGATTCGCCCTCCAGTCGCTCACCATTTTCGAGAATCGCCCATAGGCGCACATCGGCATTGGTGGCCGGCACCACCTGGCCCTGCACCGCCAGAACCCGGCTGCTGGCCGTGATGGCGGATTCAAGACTGCCGGTGATGGCCGTGAGGGCCGTGAGGAAAAGGTTGCCGAAGCTGTGGCCCTCCAGGCCACTGCCAGCCTTAAAGCGATATTGGAACAGGCGGGTGAGCAGCGGCTCTTCGCGGGCTAGGGCCGTCAGGCAGTTGCGGATGTCCCCGGGGGGTTGGACCCCCAGCTCGCGCCGTAGGACCCCACTGCTGCCGCCATCGTCGGCCACGGTGACGATGGCGGTGATGTTGCCGCTATAGCGCTTCAAGCCACTCAGGAGGGTGGCCAGGCCGGTTCCGCCGCCGATGGCGACAATGCTGGGCCCGCGGCTGAGGCGCCGCTGGGCCAGCAGGGCATCCACCAGGTGGGTGTCCTTCTCCGGGGCCAGGGCCTGCTGGATCGACCCAAAGCTGCGGCTCTGGCCCAGCCAGACCAGCCCCCCGCCCAGGACCAGGACCAGGGGGCCGGTGATGCCCCGGGGCAGGACCTGGGTGACCCGGGCCAGACTCCAGCGAATCGCTTCCAGGCTCCAGTAGATCGGTTGCAGGTCGGCCCAGACGGCACCGCCCACCAGGGCAATCAGCAAACCCAGGCCGGAGGTGAACATCCAGCGCTTGACCACCAGGCCTGGCTGCAGCCAGCGCACCGCCCGCCTTGAGCGGCTCATCAAGTCTTGTTGCCGCATCTCCCCCCGTCCCACCCAGCTGGGACGCCGGGTTTTTCGGGTGACACGCTCGGCGGGGCCTCGGACGGGCAAGGTCGGGGCGCGGGGCGCGGCGGATCGTGCTTGGACTCTACGAAGCTTGCGGCAAGGGATGGCGAGGGGTTCGGCGCCAGGGGGCAGGATGGGCCTGTTGAGAGTCCACAGGCCCATGGCAGGGAGCATCGGCCCCGAAGGCACCCTGCCGGTGGCCGCGCTGGACGGGGTGACCATGCGCTGGGGAGAACGGCTGGTCCTGGACCAGCTGAATTTGCGGGTCCAGGCGGGGGAACGGTTGGTGGTCGTAGGACCATCCGGGTCGGGCAAGTCAACGATCCTGCGCTTGCTGGCTGGTTTGCTCTTGCCCAGTTCCGGCAGTGTGCGCCTGCATGGGGTGCCCCAGACCTATCTGCGTCTGGACCAGCGGCACCCCCCCGATGTACGGCTGGTGTTTCAGAACCCGGCCCTGCTGGCTTCCCTGACGGTGCGGGAGAACGTGGGTTTCCTGCTCTATCGCTTCAGCCGCCTGGGCGAGGACCAGATCCGGGAGCGGGTGGGTAGGGCCCTGGAGGCGGTGGGCCTGGCCGGCATCGAGGAGCGCCTGCCCGGGGAGTTGAGTGGGGGCATGCAGAAGCGGGTCAGCTTTGCCCGGGCCCTGATTGACGATCCGGCCGCCATCGAGGGTCGGGTGCCTTTATTGCTCTTTGATGAGCCCACGGCAGGCCTGGATCCGATGGCCTGTACCCGCATTGAGGACCTGATCGTGCAGAGCACCACCCTCACCCATGCCTCAGGGGTGGTCGTCAGCCATGTGCTCAGCACCATCGACCGTTGCGCCGATCGGGTGGCTTTGCTCTATGGGGGCTGTTTCCGTTGGAACGGCACCGTCGAGGCGTTTCGGGTCTCCGAGGATCCCTACGTGGTTCAGTTCCGAAGCGGTAGCCTGCGCGGACCGATGCAGCCGGCCGAGAGATAGTCGATGCGCCGCAGTGTTCGCGAGGCCTCCCTTGGATTTTGCCTGTTGGCGGCCATCGCCAGCGGCCTGGGGCTTTGGTTCTGGTTGAAGGGCCTTTCCCTGGGGCGCCAGACCTGGACCATGGAGGCCAGCTTTCAAGATGCCGCCGGGCTGGCCCCCCGTTCGCCCGTGTCGTACCGCGGCGTCATGGTGGGCAGCGTTAAGGAACTGCGGGTCACCGATCGGGAGGTGGTGGCCGAATTGACCATCACCGACCCCAAGCTGCGGCTGGCCCTGCCTGTGGTGGCCCGGGTCGCCCCGTCCTCCCTGTTGGGGGGGGATGCGGCGGTTTCGTTGTTGAGTGCCGGTCGGCCCCTGGGGACTGGAGGGCCAGGGCCTAAGGAGCAGGGCTGTGATCGCCAGCGCATGGTCTGCCAGTCCAACCGGGTCCCAGGCGTGACGGCGGCCAGCTTTGATTCGGTCACCGAGACCATGCAGCGCCTGCTCAATGAGGCCGACAGAAGCAAGCTGGTGCCCCAGATGGTCTCGGCCACCAAGTCGTTCGAAGACACCGCCGTTCAAACGCAGAAGTTGACCCGTGACGGTCAGTTGTTTGTGCGCGATGCGCGCCAGGCGGTGGCGCAGCTGAATGCCTCCATGGCCCGGGCCACACCCATCCTCAACAATCTCAACGCCGCCAGTGTCGATGCCCAGCGGGCCACCCACCACGCCAGCCGATTGGCCGCCAGGCTCGACAATCCCAAGCTGACGGCCGACCTGCAGGCCACCCTGGCCAACGCCCGCCAGCTCACGAACCGTTGGCAAGCCGTCGGCGGGGATGTGCAGAAACTGACGGGCGATCCCAAGGTGGCCGACAACATTCGCAGCGTCAGCCGCGGGCTGGCCCGCTTCTTTGTCGATCTCTATCCCAGCAATCCCGAGGCGGTGCAGCAACGTTCCGGTGTGGACCCGGCCCGACGGGAGGCGGCCCGTACCGAGCGGCAGCGAACCGAGCAGGAGCGACTGGCGCCCCGCAGCCGCGTCAGTGGGAGCGTCTCTCCTGCGCCGGCGTCGGTCCGGGGGCTCTAGGGCGGCGGTGGCTTCAGGGCCGCCGAAGTCAGATGGCCGCCGCGGTCAGAGGCTCAGAAGTTGGCGACGGCTTCGAGGGCGATGGCGGCAATGGCCTGGTCACTGGCCTTGGGCAGGGCCACATAGCGACCGCCGGCGGCTTCGGCCAGTTCCTTGCCCATGCCGCTGCCGATGAACTTGCGCTCGGTGTCGATCACCAGCAGCTTGATGCCGAGGCTGCGGTAACGACCGGCCACCTGCCGCAGCTCCTCGCGCAGATCCACCGGTTCCTCGCCTTCCAGGGCGGGTTGGCCCAGGGAGCGGGCCAGGGGCACGTTGCCCCGTCCATCGGTGATGGCCACCACCACCACCTGGCTGAGATCTCCGGTGGCCAGGGCGTTGGCCCCCACCCGGGCCGCCTGGGTGAGGCCGTGGGCGAGGGGGGATCCCCCCCCGCAGGCCATCGATTCG
>Ga0114979_10003790_pt1 | contig 10080 bp, 8 predicted proteins | sample S_140625_EF_Meta_FD_87315 | JGI IMG/M metagenome (GOLD analysis project Ga0114979, IMG submission 87315) | Freshwater microbial communities from Lake Simoncouche, Canada to study carbon cycling - S_140625_EF_MetaG | ecosystem: Environmental > Aquatic > Freshwater > Lake | place: Lake... | reverse complement strand
CCCACAGCGCCCAAGCATTGGCCGTCTTTCATGATGGGCACGCCGCCTTCAAGCATGCCTTCAATGGCAGGGGCCGACAAAAACGAATAACGGCCGCCATTGATCACGTCTTCATAAATCTTGCTTTCGCGCTGGCCCAATGCCGCGGTCTTTGCTTTGGCCGGTGCAATGTGCGAAGAAATGGGTGCCGCACCTTCGAGGCGCTGGAAGTGCAACAAATGGCCACCCGCGTCCACAATGGCAATGCTGACAGCCCAATGATTGTGTTGGGCTTCGGCTTGAGCCGCAGCCGCAATGGCTTGGACATCGGAGAATTCGAGGGTCAATTGAGTTTTCATGAAGGGTTGCCTCATCAGTGCATGCAAATACAAACAAAAGCCTCTGGCATTCACCAAAGGCGACGCCAAGCATAACGCAAGCTGCTAAATGCCCCTGAAAAGATCGGTAATTATGAAAAATACATGGGCGTGCCCTACAATTTGAGCACCCTATAACGGGTGATTTCAAGGAGTTCTTCAATGAGCGATCTTCAAAATATTGAACAATCTGGCTGGGGTTCTGTTGTCAGCACCCCTGCTGAACGCCATAAGGTCATGCGCAACACTTATTGGTTGTTGGCACTGAGCCTCTTGCCAACTGTGTTGGGCGCCTGGATTGGCGTGGAAAGCGGCATCACACAAGTCTTGAGCGGCGGACTTGGATTCATGGTCTTCTTGGGCGGTGCCATCGGCTTCATGTTTGCCATCGAAAAAACCAAAGACTCCTCTACCGGCGTGTTTGTCTTGTTGGCCTTCACGTTCTTCATGGGCCTCATGCTGTCCAGAATGATTGCCATGATTTTGGGCTTCAAAAACGGCGCCGACCTCATCATGACTGCCTTTGCTGGCACGGCAGGTGTGTTTGCTGTCATGGCCACGTTGGCCAGCGTCATCAAGCGTGATTTGTCAGGCATGGGCAAATGGCTGTTTGTGGGGGCCTTGGTGCTCATGGTGGGCGGCATTGTCAACATGTTTGTGGGCTCTACTGCCGGCATGATGGCTTTGTCGGTGGCAGCCATCGGTATTTTCAGCGCCTACATGCTTTATGACTTGAAGCAAATTTTGGATGGCGGCGAAACCAACTACATCAGTGCCACCCTCATGTTGTACATGGACTTGTTCAATGTGTTCCAAAGCCTCTTGGCCTTGCTGGGCATTTGGGGCGGTGAGCGCGACTAATTTGCCTGCCTCGTCAGCGCTTAGCCCTTAAAAGCCAAGCCCCCAAAGCACCTCAGCCATTGCGGGCTCAGGTGCTTTTTTTACAACCGTTCAAAGACAGCCATGCTCTCAACGTGGGCGGTGTGGGCAAACATATTGACCACGCCTGCGCTCAGGCAGCGATAACCCGCTTTGTGCACAAACAAACCCGCATCGCGTGCCAAGGTAGCGGGATTGCAGCTTACATAGACAATGCGTTTGGGCAGTTGCCACGCACCGCGCAAAGTTTCGTTTTCATGAAGCTCGGCCAAGGCCTTGGCCAAAGCAAATGCGCCCTCTCTGGGCGGGTCAATTAACCACTTGTCTGCCATGCCATCGGCCATCAGCATTTCGGGGGTCATTTCAAACAAATTACGCGCAATGAATTGGGTGGGTGCCAAACGATTTGAGGCGGCGCGCAGGGTTTGATTGCGCTCATAGTTGTCACGCGATCGGGCCACCAAAGTTTCGGCGCCTTCAATGCCCACCACTTCTTTGGCCGTGGTGGCAATGGGCAGAGTGAAATTGCCCAAACCACAAAACCAGTCAATCACGCGCTCGTGGGCCTCGGGCTTGAGAAGCCGAAGGGCCCGTGTGACCAGCACCCGATTGATGTGGGGGTTGACCTGCGTGAAATCGGTGGGCTTGAAGGGCATGTGCACACCAAAGTCGGGCAAGTCGTACGACAGCTCGGTGCCGCCTTCGTCCATCAGCTTGACCGTGTCGGGACCTTTGATTTGCAACCACCACTGAACTTGATGCGCTGCGGCAAACGCACGCAAACGATCTTGGTCAAGCAAGCTCAAAGGCTCTAAGTGCCTCAACACCAGTGCCGTGACAGTATCACCCTGCGCCAACTCAATTTGCGGAATGGTCTCTCGCGCATCCATGTTGAAAATCAACTCACGCAAAGGCATGAGCATGGCGCTCACATTGGGCGGCAACACACGACAGGTTTTGATGTCGGCCACATAACGGCTTTTGCGTTCGTGAAATCCAATGAGCACCTCGCCCTTTTTGTGCACATACCGAACCGACATTCGAGCGCGAAAACGGTATCCCCAGGCGGGGCCTTCCATGGGCCGTAGCAAATTTTCGGGCTTCACTTTGCCCAAATGCCAGAGGTTATCTTCCAACACCCGTTGCTTGATGGCCACTTGCGCACTGGCTTCGAGGTGCTGCATCTTGCATCCGCCACATGCGCCCGCATGCAAGCCAAAATGCGAACAGCCTGGCCTGACTCTCTGAGAAGACTCATGGTGAATGGCTGTGACCACACCAGCTTCCCAATTGTTTTTCTTTCGGTGCACATTGACTGACACCAACTCAAACGGCAATGCACCTTCTATGAAAACCACTTTGCCATCGGCTTTGCGGGCAATGCCTTGGGCTTCAATGTCAAGCGCATCGATGTGCAACCAACCCGTGGGCAAATCCGATCGTCCTAAGATCACTTCCTGTGTTTGTTCTTCTCTTGAAGTGTCGTTTTGTTTGCTCATGGCCGTGCAGGCAAAAGTTTGGCAGGGTCGACAGGTTTGCCCAATTTGCGAATTTCAAAGTGCAGTTTGACGCGATCGGAATCGGAGTTGCCCATCTCGGCAATGCGCTGCCCTTTGGTCACAGTTTGATCTTCTTTGACCAGCAAAGTTTGATTGTGTGCATAGGCCGTGAGGTAGGTGTTGTTGTGTTTCAAAATGACCAAGTTGCCATACCCTCTGAGGCCAGAACCCGCATACACCACTTTGCCATCGGCGGCGGCCAAGACGTGGTCACCTGCATTGCCGCTGAAATCGAGTCCCTTGTTTTTGGCCTCATCAAATGAGCCAATCAAGGTGCCGGGGTGGGGCCAAGAAAACACCAAGGCGTCGTCGGGATTGGCGGCCGCTAGGGTGGGTGCGGTGCTTGATGCGGGTGGCGGCGCCGAACTGCTGGCTGCTGCGACAGAGGGCGCGCTGGCAGGCGGATTGGTCAATGCAGGCTGACCCGCCGAAGGCCGAGCTGTGGCCACATTAGGAGCTCGCGCAGCACTGACCTCAGTGGCAGGCGGTGCCACGCGCAGCACTTGGTCCACTTCAATCACATTGGGGTTGTCCAATTTGTTCCAACGGGCAATGTCGCGCCAAGCTTGGCCATTGTCGAGGGCAATTTTGGTCAGGGTGTCGCCCTGGCGAACGCTGTAATAGCCCGGTTTGCCGGCATTGTCGGAGGGGTTGGATGACCCATGCATGGAAATGGGCGTGCTGACAGCCACCGGGCTGTGTGTGGCCGAAGCGCTGGTTTGTGGGGCTTGTGAAGATTGTTTTTGGGGTGCGCGCGACCCGCTTTGACCCGCCACCCTGTCTTCTACCGGAATGGGGCCTCGCGGACGAGAGCTGCAGGCCACCAAGGTGCAAGCGGCCAGAACACACAGCACCGTCAAGCTTTGACGGAGACACAATCTTTTCATAGTCGATTCAATCCAAATCCTTCAGGACACACCCGATTTTAGAGGCACAAAGTGAACCGCCTCCAACACAGACTGTTTAAAGCCTTGGGCTGTTTTATCGACCACCATGAGCGCTTGCTGGCCACTGGCCGTGACCGTGGGTGCCACCAACCTGCCGCCTATCGCCAACTGGTCTAACCAAGCTTGTGGCACGCTCTCACCCCCCGCCGCAGAAATAATGGCGGCATAGGGTGCGCCTTTGGCATAGCCCAACATGCCATCGCCAAACAACAAATGAACATTGGCCAATCTGAAATGGCGCAAATTGGCACGTGCCTTTTCGTGCAATCCTTTGAGACGTTCAATGCTGTAAACCTCGGTGGCAATGAGGCTGAGCACCGCGGCTTGGTAACCACAGCCGGTGCCAATTTCAAGAACGCGTCCCAGCTTGCCCGTGGCCCCTTCGCGCAGCAGCTCAATCATTCGGGCCACCACATTGGGCTTGGAAATGGTTTGCCCTAAACCTATGGGCAGGCTGGTGTCTTCGTAGGCCTGCGTGACCAATGCACTCTCAACAAACCGATGACGCTCGACCGCGCCCATGGCTTGCAACACCATGGGATCTTTGAGCCCTTGCGCTGCCAACTTTTGCACCATGTTTTGCCTCACGGCACTGGAGTCCAAGTCCAAACCTTGAGGTTGAGAGGGCGCGGTCATCAAGGGTGCGGCTTTACCGGGCGAGGGTTTGACCGAGGGGGTTTTAGCAGGCGCGTTGCTGCGCTTGGTGTTGAGTTTGATGGGGAAGCTCGGTCTTTCGGACATCAAGTTTCTCTGATTTTGAGGCTGGCCAAATTTTGGGCCCAAAAGCCAGCGTTTTCGTGGTCAGTGAGGTCGACTTGCAAAGGAGTGATAGTGACATGGCCGTTTTTCGCAGCGTGAAAATCGGTGCCATCGCCATCGTCCATGGCCTCACCCGCACTGCCAATCCAATACATGGTTTCGCCACGCGGGCTCATTTGCTGAATGACCGGCTCGGCCGCGTGCCGTCTGCCCAAACGGCAAAGTGTGGGCGCTTTGTATTCTGCAGAATGGTTGGGAATATTGATGTTTAAAAGCCATGGCGATTTGCCAATGAGCTTGGCGTCGTCAAATTGGGCCACCATGTTTTTGGCAAACTCAGCAGCCTGATCGATGTAAGCCCAGCCCTTTTCAGTTTGAGAAAAGGCCATGGCAGGGATGCCAAACAAATAGCCCTCCATGGCGGCACCCACGGTGCCAGAGTAAAGGGTGTCGTCGCCCATGTTGGCGCCATTGTTAATGCCAGACACCACCAGATCGGGGCGATAACCCAGCAAGCCTGTGAGGGCAATGTGCACGCAATCGGCGGGCGTGCCATTGACGTACTTGAAACCGTTTTCAGCTTGCCGCACATACAAAGGGGAATGCAAGGTCAGCGCATTGGATTTGGCACTGTTGTTTTGCTCTGGCGCAATCACTTCCACATCGGCCACTTGCTTCAGTGCGTGATAAAGCGCCACAATGCCCTCAGCGCGGTAGCCATCGTCGTTGGAAATCAATATTTTCATGGGTCTGTCCTATGCCGCAATTGTAGGTCGCTACCGAGACATCCAGAAGGCCGCTTTGCCCTTTATATTCAAGCAATTCGTCATTTTTTAAGGAGAATTTTGTGCACGCTTGGCTCTGTGAAAACCCCATTGGTGTCGAGGCTTTAACTTGGAAAGAAATTCCCACACCCGCACCTCAAGCCGGTCAAGTGCTCATCCGCATCCAGGCCGCCAGTTTGAACTTTCCCGACCTCTTGATTGTTCAAAACAAATACCAAATGAAACCCGATCTGCCCTTTGTACCAGGCTCGGAATATGCCGGCGTGGTTGAAGCCTTGGGCGAAGGCGTGACGGGTCTTCAAGTAGGCCAATCGGTGGCTTGCCTGTCTGGCACAGGTGGCTTTGGCACCCACACCTTGGCACCGGCCAAGCTGTGCATGCCCTTGCCATCCAATTTCCCAGCGGTTGACGCGGCTGCCTTCATCATGATTTATGCCACCTCGCACCATGCCCTCATCGACCGAGCAGCGCTGAAAGCTGGCGAAACTGTTTTTATTTTGGGCGCCGCAGGTGGCGTGGGCACGGCAGCCATTCAAATTGCCAAAGCCGCAGGCGCGCGTGTCATTGCGGCCGCATCGACCGATGAAAAATGTGCCCTCTGCAAAAGCTTGGGCGCCGACGACACCATCAACTACACCACGCAGAACATGCGTGAAGCCTTGAAAGCCATGACCGGCGGCAAAGGCCCCGATGTCATTTATGACCCCGTGGGCGGCGAATTTGCCGAGCCTGCCTTCAGATCCATTGCTTGGCGCGGCCGCTACCTGGTGGTGGGCTTTGCGTCGGGGCCCATCCCTGCCCTGCCCTTTAATTTGGCCCTGCTCAAAGGAGCTTCCATTGTGGGCGTGTTCTGGGGCGATTTTGCCAAGCGCGAGCCTCAAGCCAATGCCGCCATGATGGCCGAATTGGCCCAGTGGTACGCCCAAGGCAAAGTCAAGCCTGTGATCGACCGCACCATGCCCATGCATGAACTCAAAGCCGCCTACGCCCACATGGGTTCGCGTGGCGTGATGGGCAAATTGGTCATGGTGAACTGATTCACGATGGCTGGGTGGCGTCAAACCACCTGGCCATTTTTCTGAATTATTTTTTCTGCTTCAAAGCGGGGTCGAATCGCTTGAGCCAATCAAAAAACTCGTGATACCAAACCACGTTGTTGGCGGGCTTCAAGATCCAATGATTTTCATCGGGGTACCACAGCAAACGCGCGTCCACGCCTTTGGCTTTGAGGGTGTTGTAGTAGGCCAAGCCTTGTGCATCGGGCACCCGATAGTCTTTGGCGCCATGAATGACCAGCGTCGGGGTTTTCATGTTGGCTGCAAACGCATGAGGGCTTTGCGACAACACCTTCTGCATGTCGTTCCAATACCAGCCACCCAGCTCTTGCGCATGCCAGCCATAGGCATCGTCTGAGAACATGCCCACCCAGTCGTAGCATCCGGCATGACACACGTAGGCTTGGTAGCGACCGGGCTTCACATGGGCATTCATCCAGGCCACCATGTAGCCGCCATAACTGCCGCCGGTGGCAAACACACGGTCTTTGGCGATCCAGGTTTTTTTGCGCAACCAATCGGTGCAGGCCTCCATGTCTTGCAATTCCAACTCGCCCCAGCGGTGCGTGATTGAATCGAGAAACTTGAGCCCAAAACCCGATGAGCCGTGGTAATTGACATTGGCCACCACATAGCCTTGCGCGGCAAACACATGGTAGTTCCAACGCCAGTGCCACACATCACCAGGACCGGTGTGCGGACCGCCGTGAATGGTGTGCAGCAAAGGATATTTTTGGGACTTGTCAAAACCAGGGGGGAAATGCAACCACACCTGCACATCGTCGCCCTGCGCACCCTTGAACCAGTGCTCCTCGGTGCTGCCCAAGGGCACGTCTTTGAGCAAAGCGTCGTTGAAGGTTTCAATGCGCTTGGCTTCTTGCGAACTTGCAAGGCCGGCCTCGTCCACTTGGCTGACTTGAATGCGACCGGGGTGGTATGCGCAGTCAAAGAACGTCACCAATTGGCCAGCGGCTTCGTCAAAGGCATGCACCGTGCCGCCCGCCACCAACACGGTAGGCTGGGCTGATGCCAAGTCAAACCGCCAAACATGTTGACGGCCTTGGTCTTCGGCTTTGCACAGCAAGGCGCTGGCATCTTCGGTCCACTTCAAAGGCAGTTGAGGCTCACGGTCCCACGCCTCACTGAGCGTCTTCCATGGCAAGGCTGCGGCGCTGGCATTTTGACTTGAAGCCTTGGCAACTTTGTTGGCCGGCAGGGTCTTGAAGTTGAGTAGCGCCAAATGGCTAGGCTGCGTGTGTTTGAGCGCTTGGTGCGATGCCAAAAATGCCAATTGATGGCCGTCGGGGCTGTAAGCTGGACCCGCAAAATCCCAAGCTTTGTGAACAAGCACATTGCCAATGTTTTGAACCTTCAAACCCTTCAATTCAATTTGAGCCAGCGCCATGCGAGGCGCCGCATTTTGACCATGATCGGGGTCGTGCACAAAACAGATTTTTTTGCCATCGGGAGAAATGTCAAACTCATTGGCACTGGGCTCGCGCCTTGGCAATTCAAACGCCGTGCCCTCTAGCAAATCAAGCACCTCACCTGTGGCAAGGTCCATGACGCACAAGTGCGGCACTCGGCCCATGGGCAAATTGTGATCCCAATGGCGATACACCGCATCTTCGGTGGCAAAAGCAGAGTCTTTGCGCGCTTTGCTTTCTTTGTGTTGGTCGGATTGTGCCGCCATGCCTTTTAAATGGGGCCAAACCCAGGTAATGAACGCGATGCGTTGGCCATCGGGAAACCATTTGAAATCGGCCACACCTGTGGCCACTTCTGGCGCACGCTTGGCCTCACCACCATCGGGCGGAATGAGGTACAGCTGAGGCTCTTCGTCTTTCTTGCCATGCTGCTCGCGCTTGGCCACAAAGGCCACCCAATCGCCTTGCGGAGAAAACTGCGGACGGCCATCTTTGTCGCCACATTGCGTGAGCTGCCTAGGCTGCCCACCCAAGGTGGAGAGCAACCAAATGGCACTTTGAATGTTGTTTTCTGTGACCGAAGGCTGCGCCACCGCACACACCACCTGTGCGCCATCGGGACTGATACTGGGTGCGCCCAAACGTTGGAGCTGCCACATCAACTCGACGGTGAGTTGGGGGTTGAAATGAGGCGACTTGGGTTGAGATTTAGATTTGGATTTTAAGAGGGGCATCAATTTTGAACCTGAAAAAAACAACATCATTCAAAGTCATGATGCTGATTAAAAACGATATCACAAGATATCATCTTAATTTGAAATTGACTGTTGTTGCGCCATAGGCTTCAGTCGAATCTTCTTACTGCGGAGTCTGAACATGGATTGCATTGTCAATGGTGATGGCGATTTAAACAGCCCCCACCGAGTGGGCGCCGTGATATTGGCTGCAGGTTCTGCATCTCGCATGGGACACCGGCCCAAATGCCTGCTTGAATTGGAAGGCGTTTCCCTAATCCAGCGCCAATTGACAGCACTTTCGGCTGCAGGTTTAGAACAAGTTGTGGTCGTGCTGGGACATTACGCCGACCAAATCGAGAAAATGGTCAAAGAATTTACAGTCACTGTGGTTCGCAATCCCAACCCCGATGACGGACAGATTTCTTCATTCAGATTGGGGCTGCAATCGCTCTCGTTCAAATTGGATTCAGTCCTGATTGCGCTGGCAGATCAGCCCTTGATTAACGCTCAAGACATTAAAGATCTCATAGCCGCCTACAAAAATCGCCCTGATGGCACTCAGGTGGTTCAACCTACGGTAGAAGGTCAACCAGGCAATCCGGTCATGCTGAGCGCGAAAGTACGCCAACAAATTCTTGCGGGTGATGCCAACTTGGGTTGTCGGCAGTGGCAATCGGCCCATCCCGATCAAGTGCACGCTTGGATCAGCACCAACAGCCGTTATCGCACCGATGTGGACACAATGGAAGACATCGCAGCTTTGGCTGTGCGCACTGGCAATCGACTTGAATGGCCAGCCGATTTGATGAAGTGAGCATGAATTGATGACAAAATAAAAAACGCCTCAGAAAACCACAAGGTTTGCTAAGGCGAATGAGATGATGGGGTGGCTGATGGGGCTCGAACCCACGACAACAGGAATCACAATCCTGGACTCTACCAACTGAGCTACAGCCACCACAGAAGCGGAATTATAGCCGAAACTTTTTTCAATTCACCAGAGTTTAGGCTGGTGTTTTTTGCTTCTCTGCATTGGGTTTGGGCACCAAAATTTCGCCCTTCATCATGGATTTCAACTCAGCCAAGTAGGCTTGGGTTTCGGCCGAGCCCCAGAGTTGGGTAAATTGCTGCCTTGCCTGCTTCATCAATTCTTTGTTTTCTTCGGGCGGCAGCACTTTGGTAACCCGCACAATGGCAAAGCCTTGCGCGCCCAAGTCGACGCCGCTAAGGGCCGGCAATTGGTTGGGGTCTGCGCGAAGTACAGCGTCCACCACCTGAGCCGCCTGCTTCTGAGTTTTGTCGCGTGAAATTAAGATGGCGACGGGCAAGCCTTCGGCATTGGACTTTAAGCTGGCCAAACGCTTTTGGCCCTCAGCTTTGGCCATTTCGGCCGCTTTGTCTTGACTCAAATTTCGTTTCACCACATCTTTGACTTCGGCAAAGGGCAAGGTGGCGGCTGGCTGATGTTTGACGACACGAGCGGACACCAAAGTGTTGGGCGCGACTTCAACGGCTTCCGTGTTGCGTTGCTTTTCCAAGGAAGTCTCAGCGAACAGCGCTTTCAAAAGGCCAGGAT
>Ga0114979_10003789_pt1 | contig 10084 bp, 4 predicted proteins | sample S_140625_EF_Meta_FD_87315 | JGI IMG/M metagenome (GOLD analysis project Ga0114979, IMG submission 87315) | Freshwater microbial communities from Lake Simoncouche, Canada to study carbon cycling - S_140625_EF_MetaG | ecosystem: Environmental > Aquatic > Freshwater > Lake | place: Lake... | reverse complement strand
CCAACATTACATCAGTGGGTACACTGGGCAGTTTAAGTGTTACTGGTAACATCACATCAGGTAACCTGAGTGGTACAAGCATTGTGGGAACACTGACCACAGCCGCACAAACTAACATTACATCAGTGGGTACATTGGGTAGTTTGGCTGTGACTGGCAACATTACATCGGGTAACCTGCAAGGTACCAGTATTGTGGGTACATTGACCACAGCGGCACAAACTAATATCACTAGCGTTGGCGCACTAAATGCTGGAACAATTACATCTGGGTTTGGCACAATTGATATTGGTACCGACACAATTACCGTGGGCGGCATTATTAATGCCAATGCAAACGGCACCGGTAACATTGGTAGCGCATCTGTCTACTTCAACACAGTGTTTGCCAAGGCAACAAGTGCACAATACGCTGACTTGGCAGAAAAATATGTTGCCGACGCAGAGTATGCACCAGGAACAGTGCTGGCATTTGGAGGAACTAACGAAGTTACGCTGTCAACGGAAGTAGGTTCAACTCGTGTGGCAGGTGTTGTTAGTACGAACCCAAGTTACATCATGAATGCTGGATTGACTGGCGAACACGTGGCAATGGTAGCATTGCAAGGTCGTGTGCCATGTCGAGTAGTTGGACCAGTACGCAAAGGTGACATGATGGTGGCAGCCACTAACGGCGCCGCACAAGTGGACAACTCAGCTCGTGCAGGTACTATTATTGGTAAAGCACTTGAGAATTTTGATGGTGCACAAGGCACAATTGAAATTGTGGTTGGTCGAAACTAATTGCTAACACACGCAACCAAAACAGGGCCATTGGCCCTGTTTTTTTGTATTAACACACGGATATGATACTAAACGCACAATTGTTATCTAACAATACGCCATAAATATTCAATAATGGAACAGAAATGGCAGCGCAACAACAAGTAATTGATTACGGAAACACTGCAAACGACGGCCAAGGTGACCCCTTACGTGATGCATTCATCAAAGTTGATGATAATTTTGCTAATATTTGGGATGCCGGACCTGTAGGCAGTAATATACAAATTGTCAATAACACTATTGGTGTAACAAATACCAATGGCAATTTGATACTGGCCCCAAATGGCACTGGGGTAGTACAGACCAACAATCATATTTTACCAAGAATTGACAGTGTCTACAGCCTTGGAAGTCCTAATCTAAGATTTCGATCTGCATACATTGGGTATGGCGGATTATATGTTACTGGCAATCTCACAATTGACGGAACTATATTTGGTAATATAAGTCTTGGCAGTCCTATTGTGGCTGATCTTCGTGGATCAGTCATTGCCGATGACGGTGTTACTGTGCTAGTTAACGCTGTTAGCAAATCGTTGTATGCCACAAGTGCAAATATCACTGGCAATTTGTCAGCTGGTAATCTTAGAGGAACATTTTTAACCGGTACATTAACTACTAACGCACAGCCAAATATTACTTCGGTTGGGACATTGAGCTTACTAAATGTAACTGGTAATCTATCAGCCAACAACATATCAGGGCGGATTACAACCGCAAGTCAACCCAACATCACCAGTGTTGGTACACTATCTAATTTGGCAGTTACGGGCAATGTTACCACATCGGGGTATTTTGTTGGTGACGGTAGCAAACTTAGTAATTTGTCAGTCACTGGTGGTACTGCAATCATCAATGGGAATTCTAATGTAACAGTTGCCGCTAATTCTTCAGTAAGTGTTAGTGTAGCAGGTGTGTCCAATGTTGCAGTCTTTAACACATCTAATGTTGTTATTAATGGATTAATAACAGCAACTGGCAATGTCAGCGGCACATATATTTTAGGCAATGGTGCTTTCTTGACAGGATTGCCGGCAAATTATGGCAATGCAAACGTGGCCAACTATCTGCCCACGTATTCGGGCAACTTGAACAGTGTATCTGCAATACCTGGATCAGCAGTGACAGGATCTGTAGCACTAGCAAACATAGCAAACGTGGCTTATTCAGTTGCAGGTGCCAATGTAAGTGGCCAAGTGGCCAATGCTGCCTATGCAAACATATCAGGTGTTTCCTATTCAGTCAATGTTGCTAACGTGTCTGGCATTGGTAATATTGCCACAATTAATCTAGATGGTAATGTAGCAAATGTACTTCGCGGTGACGGTTCATTTGCACCTGAAGGGCAAAATCTCAACGCCAACTATGCAAATTTTGCCGGTGAAGCATTTAATGTGTCAGGGGCAAACGTAAGTGGCCAAGTGGCCAATGCATTGATTGCTGGCACAGTTTATACAAACGCACAACCCAATATTACCAGCGTTGGTAATTTATCAAACCTAACTGTTACTGGTAACATAACAAGTTCTGCTAATATTAGTGGAACATACATTTTGGGCAATGGTGCGTTCTTAACTGGGTTACTAGAAGCCTATGGCAATGCAAACGTGGCCAATTATTTGCCCACGTATTCGGGTAACTTGAACAGTGTATCTGCAATACCAGGGTCAGCTGTTACCGGAACAGTGGCTTTGGCAAACATAGCATACTCAGTCGCAGGTGCCAATGTAAGTGGCCAAGTGGCCAATGCTGCCTATGCAAACATATCGGGTGTTGCATATAGTGTATCAGGTGCAAACGTAAGTGGTCAAGTGGCCAATGCTGCCTATGCAAATATAGCCGGAACTGCATACTCAGTCAATGTTGCTAATGTTTCTGGCATTGGTAATATTGCCACAATTAATCTAGATGGTAATGTAGCAAATGTACTTCGTGGTGATGGTTCATTTGCACCTGAGGGCGGAAACCTCACTGCCAACTATGCAAATTTTGCCGGTGAAGCATTTAATGTGTCAGGGGCAAACGTAAGTGGCCAAGTGGCCAATGCATTGATTGCTGGCACAGTCTACACTAACGCACAGCCTAATATTACGTCAGTCGGCACCCTATCGGACCTGACTGTTACTGGTAATATTAGTGGTGGCAATCTGATTAGTATAGGTAACATTAGTGGTAATTATATTTCGGGTAACGGCACTCAACTAACTGGAATTCTTGGCAGCAATGCTGACATGGGCCCTAATACTGCAGGTGCATTGATTAGCAATGCAGTAACATTAACCACAACCACAACAGTGACAAACGGAATAGCATTACTCAATCAAGTGTTGGGGAAATTAGTCCCGCCATCGCCACCTAATTTCCCCAACAATACCACAATCACATTGTCAGGTATAGCAACTTACCGAATGGCTAACATTACACAAGTTGACAATACCCCGGGCGCCAATCGTGCAGTGGCTGCTGGAACTTCTGTAGCCAATGTGTTGCGTGTAGCAACGTATGCAACTAATACAATATCCACAGTTGGCCCAGGTGATTCAGGAATTGTCACCGCAGTTCGTAACGGTGCTAATGTGGGCAACGTGACTCTTAACACAGGCGCAAGCCCTACAGCCAACGGCATATATGGCGGTAATCTTGTGATTACCAATAATTACGATTACCATGCAGCCAATGCCAACATTGCGGCAGGCTTCTGGTATGTGTTCTCTGCAGCCGTAAGCGGAACAACTGCACCGGCTGGATGGAATGAGCTGTATATTGCTGACTCGGCTACAAGTAATACCAACACCACAGTTTGGTACTATGATAATTCAAGCCCGTCTGCTCCAAGCTTTAGTTCAGTCACAATGGCTCCCCCAGGATCAGCTAACTTGCTGTACAGCAGTACCATACCGCATTACACCAACAACAACAATTTTACCATTGGATTTAATGTAGCCAATGTTAGTGGTAACACTTATCCTACATCCAACACACTAGCGTCTGGATCTTCGGGTGGAGCATTTGCGGCACCGTCTAGCATCACCTACAGCGCATCAAATATTGGTAGTAATGTACTAAACTCATTTGCAAGTGCTAGTGCTAATACCACTGCTAGTGTTACCACAGGATTTGGTGGCAGCTCAACTGGCCCGTCAATGAGTGTGAACAATAGCTATTCTACTGGCACACTGACATTGACCACAGCACTGGGTAATACTGTGTTATGGAAGTCAGGAACTGCCACAGCTATCGATGAAGCTAACGTTGTGATTGGTTCCACAATTGGTACAGGATCAGGCAATGCATTTCGAATTGTAAATCCAGGATCAGGAAACACTCCAACATATACCAGTAATGCGGCAGCATTTAATAGTCAATCAAGCACCCTTGAAACATACGATGCCACGGTGGTTGGTTCGGGATCTGCAGGTGTTCTCAAGCACGACCAAACAAATTATGCAACTGGATATTTGCCAGCAGGACCAAATTTAAGTTCAGGAAGAACTGGAACCCAATACTTTACATTTAAGTTTGTACGTACCGCAGTTAGTAAATTTGATATTAGATACACAGGTACTATTGCTGGTATGTGGGTAGCATTACCGGGATCGGTTATTGATTCAAGCTCAAGTGCCAATGGCTGGATAGACATGAGTGTGGCATATGGTGGCGCTGGATATCCAGGCGTCAACACACCAGGCAACGGCAGTGATGGTTGTGCGCTAGGAGGAACGGTAACATTAAATTCAGCGGTGACCAATTCTAGCAAGACATGTACTTTTGGAACTATCAGTAGTTCAAGTACCGCAACAAACGAAATTTATGTAAGAATTGCTCTTGCATCCGGACAGTCTGTGACTGCTCTTACATTACAGACGGCGAGTAACTAATGGCAATCTCAACAGCGCAGTATATTGATCTTTTATTCAAGAAACTCAACGGAGTTGCAAAGACTGCTACGGCTACCCAAAAGAGCCCGTCAAACGAAAGCATTGCAAGCCCACCATTATTACGTGGCGACATCATATGGATGCAGTCGGATCAAATTCCAGCAACTGCCCAAGTTGTTGCAGGAGTTACACAAGGGTATCTATCAACTGGTCGCATTGAATGTACTCCAGATACTACAGTTCCTACCATTGGCGGTATCTATCCCACTTGGCTAACTAATTTAACTGATTGGATACCACAAGAATTTGGGTCAACTTGGCCGGTCAAAATCTATGTTGACACAGCCGGGGCAGCCAATCCTGCGGCAACTGGAACACAAATCTTCTCTCCAGGTATTGGCGGCGCAGGTGAATTCTTCTTTGACACACAGGCTGGCTTATTAAACTTCATTGGTGAAACCATTCCAAGCACGCTCACTGCTGGTAAGAGTATTTTTGTTATTGGTTATAGATACGTTGGTCTGCTAGGCGTAACTAACTTGCCAGACGGAACCAGTATTGGTAATTTAGAAATTACTGGTAACACTATTGTTAGTCTCAATACCAATGGTGATATTGTATTAGATCCTGATGGTACCGGCAATGTTAGAATTGTTGCAGATACCGCAGTAACTGGAAATATCACAGTATCTGGCGAATTAAGCGCAGTTGGTAATATTTCCGGCAACTATATCTTAGGTAACGGTGCATTTATAACTGGATTGCCTGCGTCTTACGGCAATGCTGATGTGGCCAATTATTTGCCCACTTACTCAGGTAACTTGAACAGTGTATCTGCAATACCAGGGTCGGCTGTTACCGGAACAGTGGCCCTGGCAAACATAGCCTACTCAGTTGCAGGTGCTAATGTAAGTGGCCAGGTGGCCAATGCATTAATTGCTGGTACAGTTTATACAAACGCACAGCCTAATATTACGTCAGTTGGAACTTTATCAAACCTAACTGTTACCAGCAATATTAGTGGTGGTAATATTTTAACAACTGGATCAGGTGGAGAAATTGTTGGTACTGGTAATATTACTGGTGGTAACCTAATCAGTATAGGCAATGTTAGTGGAACATATATATTAGGCAACGGCGCCTTCTTAACTGGGTTATATGGCAATGCCAATGTAGCCAATTACTTGCCCACTTATTCGGGTAACTTGAACAGTGTATCTGCAATACCGGGCTCAGCTGTTACTGGCTCAGTGGCCTTGGCAAACATAGCCTACTCAGTTGCAGGTGCAAACGTATCAGGTGAAGTAGCCAATGCTGCCTATGCAAACATATCAGGTATTGCATATAGTGTGTCAGGTGCCAATGTAAGTGGTGAAGTGGCCAATGCCGCTTATGCAAATATATCAGGTATTGCATATTCAGTTAATGTTGCTAATGTTTCTGGTATTGGTAACATTGCTACAATTAACCTAGACGGTAACATAGCAAATATACTCCATGGTGATGGTTCATGGGGACCTGAGTTAGGGAATCTCAATGCCAATTACGCAAATTTTGCTGGTGAAGCATTCAATGTATCAGGTGCAAACGTATCGGGTGAAGTAGCCAATGCCGCTTATGCAAACATATCGGGTATTTCCTACTCAGTTGCAGGCGCCAATGTATCGGGTGAAGTAGCCAATGCTGCCTATGCAAACATATCAGGCATTGCATATAGTGTATCGGGTGCCAATGTAAGTGGCCAAGTAGCCAATGCACTGATTGCTGGTACTGTTTATACAAATGCACAGCCTAATATTACGTCAGTTGGAACTTTATCAAGTTTAACTGTTACCAGCAATATTAGTGGTGGTAATATTTTAACAACTGGATCAGGTGGAGAAATTGTTGGTACTGGTAATATCACCGGTGGTAACTTGTTCAGCGTAGGCAATGTCAGTGGAACATACATTTTAGGCAATGGTGCCTTCTTAACTGGGTTGCCTGAAGCATACGGCAACGCAAACGTGGCCAATTACTTGCCCACTTGTTCAGGTAACTTGAATAGTGTGTCAGCTATACCAGGCGCGGTAGTAACCGGCTCAGTGTCGTTGGCAAATATAGCAAACATAGCCTATTCAGTTTCGGGTGCCAATGTATCGGGTGAAGTGGCCAATGCCAATTATGCAACTTATTCAGGTACAGCATATTCAGTTGCAGGTGCTAATGTAAGTGGTCAAGTGGCCAATGCATTAATAGCAGGCACAGTTTATACAAATGCACAACCCAACATTACGTCAGTTGGTACATTAACTAGCCTAGATGTATCTGGTAATGCCAACGTAGGTAATATTGGCGCAAACAATGCAGTATTTACGGGTACAGGATCATTTGGCGCCAATGTAAACATGAACAGCAGTTGGATAAACAGTATTGGCTATCCAAGTGCTCCAACAGATGCGGCATCTAAAGCATACGTTGATACTATGATATCAAGTGGACTTGCTTATCACCCACCAGTGTATGTTGCAACCACATCAAATCTAGCAATTGCAACCAGCGGTACAACAGCGTATGTTCAACCCAACGGAGCTGGCAATGGCGTTGGTTCTTACATCAGCACAACTGGTGCATTCTTGTTAATTGACAGCGCAAACGTACAAACAGTTGGAACACGTATTCTTGTCAAGGATGAGGCTAATGCCACCTGGAACGGTGTGTACACTTATGCTAATACTACTGCTATTGTTCGTGCAACTGATGCTGATGAATATGGCCCAGACAGCACAGAGCAACTGAGTGTTAATGATTTCTTCTTTACTCAAGGCGGCATTGTAAATGAAGGTACTGGATTTGTTGTCAGTGCCCCTCCAGGCAACATCACGTTTGGTACTAGTAACATTGTTTTTAGTATATTCACTACATCACAAGTTTATGATGCAGGAACTGGGCTGACACTTAGTGGTACTACATTTAGTATCACTAACACAGCAGTTACCGCACAGTCGTATGGCAGTAGTGATAGTGTCCCAACATTCACAGTCAATCAACAAGGGCAACTCACAGCGGCTGCCAATGTGGCAATTGCTGCCAATGCCGCAAACTTAACAGGAACAACTCTTGCAAGTTCGGTGGTGAATTCATCATTGACCAGTGTTGGCACATTGGCCAATTTAACTGTAAGCGGAAATGCCAGTGTTGGTAATTTAACCATAACTGGGGCAGGTGGGGCAATCTCTGTAACTGGAAATATCACTGGCGGCAACTTGATCAGCACTGGTAATGTTATAGTTGGCGGTGGTATAAATGTTGCTAACAGTTTTGGCACACTTGGGCAAGTACTAACCTCTACTGGCTCCAATGGAGCAACTTGGTCCAGTCAATTCTATGTAGGAAACGCACCACCACAGGCCCAATCAATTACCCCAAATTATGGAGATTTATGGTACTATATTGGTGACGATGGTGTCAACACATTGTATGTTTGGCTAACAGATGGCTCTAGTGATTATTTCTTTGATCTCTTGCCACCAGTGTTTATTAATTAAGTTAAGGTTTAGAAAAATGGCTTTTCCAGTAAATCCGGTCAATGGGCAACTATACACAACAGGTGGTATCACATACCAATGGAGTAGTGCAAGGTATTCCTGGACCAAGGTAGCAACCACAGCAGCCAATATCGGCAATGTGATCATTTCCAATACTTCGGTTACTGCTAATACCGCCACCTCCACGGCAATCCTAGACGCCAACCTTGTTACTGTTTCAAACACAGCAAGTAGTACCAACACAGCTATTACTAGTAATGTGGTTACAATTGCGGCTCCAACTAGCAATACAGCAATTACTAGTAATACTATTGCGGTTTCAAATGTAACAAGTAGCACTAACACAGCAATTACCAGCAACACTGTTACTGTTTCAAATCCAACAAGCAACACAGCAATTACTAGCAACGTTGTTACGGTTTCAAACACAGCAAGTAACACCAACACAGCTATTACCAGCAATACTGTCACTGTTTCAAATGCAACTAGTAGTACCAACACAGCAATTACTAGCAACGTTGTTACGATTGCGGCTCCAACTAGCAATACTGCTATTACCAGCAATACTGTTACTGTTTCAAACACAGCAAGTAATACCAACACAGCTATTGCTAGTGATGTTGTTACAATTGCGGCTCCAACTAGCAATACTGCCATTACCAGCAATACTGTCACTGTTTCAAATGCAACTAGTAATACCAACACAGCTATTGCTAGTGATGTTGTTGTAGTTTCTAATCCAACAAGTAACACCAGCATCACTAGTAATGTTGTTACAATTTCAGTACCAACTAGCAATACAGCAATTACTAGCAATACTGTCACTGTTTCAAACTCAACTAGCAACACCAACACAGCAATTACTAGTGATGTTGTTGTAGTTTCTAATCCAACAAGTAACACCAGCATCACCAGTAATGTTGTTACAATTGCGGTGCCAACCAGCAATACTGCTATTACCAGCAATACCATTGCAGTTTCAAACTCAACTAGCAACACCAACACAGCTATTACTAGTAATGTTGTTGTAGTTTCTGCACCTACAAGCAATACCAGTATCACTAGCGATACCATCATTGTAGGTAATACAACCAGCAACACCACAGTTAACATAGACTCAGTTAACACAACATTGTTTACTGGTAATACAATAACTGTATCAGGCAACACCACCAGCGGCAATGCTAACCTAGGTAATCTAGCAATAGCCAATTACTTTGTTGGCAATGGATCGGGGTTAAGTGGTATACAAGGCAGTAACGTATCGGGACAAGTGGCCAATGCATTGATTGCTGGAACTGTTTATACTAACGCACAACCCAATATCACCAGTGTTGGCTCCTTAACTGGGTTAACCATAAGCAACACAACCGGAATTGTTGATTTTTCTAATACTGCTAATATTAGTTTGGGAAATATCAGCAATTTACATATTTCGGGTGGAACGTCGGGATATCTATTAACCACAAATGGGTCAGGCAATTTGTCCTGGGCATCAGCCGCTGCCGCAGGCGTTGTTGGTAACGTTATTCCCTTGGGCACCAACGTCCTGGGAAATCTTGTTAGTAACGCAGTTGCTTTAACTACCTCAACAAGTGTAACTGATGGTATCACACAATTAAACACAGTACTAGGAAAACTAGTACCACCTAGTCCGCCCAATTTCCCTGCAAGCCAGTCAATCACTGTTGCAAGTTTGTCAACATATCGCATGACAAATTATGTGCAGACTGACAACACAGCAACGGGTGGAAAATCAGTAGCAGGAGGCACAACAGTTTCAACTGTGCGTAGAGCAAGTTCCTACTCAGTAAACACTATTACCACAGCTGGCCCCGGGGATACCGGAACAATT
>Ga0114979_10003787_pt1 | contig 10086 bp, 11 predicted proteins | sample S_140625_EF_Meta_FD_87315 | JGI IMG/M metagenome (GOLD analysis project Ga0114979, IMG submission 87315) | Freshwater microbial communities from Lake Simoncouche, Canada to study carbon cycling - S_140625_EF_MetaG | ecosystem: Environmental > Aquatic > Freshwater > Lake | place: Lake... | reverse complement strand
TAAGGGTGTTAAAGCAATACTCATGATTACAACTGATAAAGTTTATTTAAATAAAGAAATTAACAAAAGTTATAAAGAAAGTGATCCACTTGGTGGATTAGATCCATACAGTAGTAGTAAAGCAGCCTCTGAAATTGCTATACACTCTTTTGATAAATCTTTTTTTAATAAACAGGATAGTGCTTACATAGCGACAGCAAGATCTGGTAATATTATTGGTGGTGGCGATTGGTCAGAAGATAGATTAATTCCTGATTTAATTAAATCGATACTGGAAGAAAAAACTGTAATGATCAGGTCGCCGAATTCTACACGACCATGGCAACATGTTTTAGATTGTCTTTCGGGATATCTACAGTTGGGGCACCATCTGCTTGATGGTAACCAATCATTTGCGGAGGCCTGGAATTTTGGACCAGAAAAAGATGGTAACCGACGGGTTATAGATATCCTGGAAATCTTTAAAGAGTATATGAATAAATTATCATGGGATTATGAGGAAGTTTCTCAGCCACATGAGTCTCGGTTACTATATTTAGATAACAGCAAGGCCAAGGAAAAATTGATCTGGAAACCCGTATTAAGTTTTAATGAGACTATTCAGTTCACTGCTCAATGGTATCGAGACTGGATGTACGAAAAGAAATTAATCAGCGAGCGTCAGCTGGCGGAGTATCTTACTCTTGCTCGGGAGAGACATGTTCAATGGACGCTTTAGCAGATGATGAGTGTTGAAAAGACTCCGATTGAAGGATTAATGATCATAAAGGCCAATTCCTTTAGGGATAACAGGGGAGAATTCACTAGAATTTTTTGTGATCAAGATTTAAATCAATATTTGCAAGGGAAAATTATTAGGCAAATTAATAGTTCTATAACCTTTAATGCTGGAGTAGTTCGAGGGATGCACTATCAAAATTCCCCACATGCTGAGATTAAGATAGTTAGATGTGTCGCTGGAAAGGTTTTTGACGTAGCCGTTGATTTAAGGGCTAGCTCCACTACATTTTTGCAGTGGTTTGGCATCGAGCTAGACCCAGAGAGATCGGATGCACTTCTTATACCCGAGGGTTGTGCGCACGGGTTTCAGGCCCTGTTGCCAAATAGCAAGCTGATTTATTTGCATACATCTCAATTTGTTCAAAAGGCCGAAGGGGGGATTAGATTTGATGATCCCAAGATCGGCATAGAATGGCCACTTACTGTGACTGAAGTTTCTCAACGGGACTCAAATTTTCTCTATCTAAATAAATATTTCACGGGCTTTATTTTATGAATTGTCGGCATTGTAAAAAGAGGCTTTCGCATATTTTTTTAGACCTAGGTTTTGCTCCGCCTTCGAACAATTATCTTTCTAGTGGGGAGCTTAGCAAACAAGAAATTACGTACCCACTTAAGCTTTATGTTTGTGACTATTGCTGGCTTGTACAAACTGAAGATTATTCGCTAGCGGAAGAGTTGTTTACAAATGAATATGCCTATTTCTCGTCGACCTCAAAAAGTTGGCTTGAGCATTCCGCTAAGTATGCAAAAGATATTATTAGAAAACTGAATCTGACAGACGCTAGCTTTGTAATAGAGATTGCTTCTAATGATGGATATTTATTGAAAAATTTTGTCCACTCAAAAATTCCATGCCTTGGAATTGAGCCAACTGATAGTACAGCACAAGCCGCAGAAGATATCGGCATTCCCGTTCTTCGAGAATTTTTTGGCGAAGATTTAGCTAAAAAATTGGCAGATAAAGGCAGTCTTGCTGATTTGATATGTGGAAATAATGTCTATGCTCACGTTCCAGATATTAATGATTTTACTAGGGGCTTAAAAATCGCCCTAAAGCCTGGCGGAGTTATAAATCTTGAGTTCCCACATTTATTAAAATTAATAGAAAATAATCAATTCGATACTATCTATCATGAACATTTTTCTTATCTATCGTTAACCAGTGCCGATTCCATTTTTTCATCATCAGGCTTAAAAATATTTGATGTAGAAGAGTTGCCTACTCACGGAGGCAGCTTGAGAATTTTCGGTTGTCATCAAGATGATCCGCGATTTATCAGCGGTAACGTTGATAAACTCCTTAAGTTAGAAATTGAATTTGGTTTAAAAGATTTAAATGTTTATAAATCTTTTCAAAAAAAGGCTGATAAGGTAAAAGACGATCTACTTTTCTTTCTAATAGAACAAAAGAGGTTGGGTAAAAGTGTTGCTGCATATGGTGCTGCGGCAAAAGGAAATACTCTCATGAATTATGCCGGCATTAAGAGTGATTTAATTCAATATGTCTGTGATGCTTCCCCATCTAAGCAGAATCTGTTTACACCGGGAAGTCATTTGCGAATATTTTCACCGTCACAGCTGACTATAAGTAGACCCGACTGGGTAATTATATTTCCCTGGAATATTGCTTCCGAAATCATTGGGCTTCAAGATTTAGGGGGATGGGGAGGGCGTTTTGTTGTTGCTGTTCCTGAGCTAATGATAGTTTCATGAGGGTAATTGTTACTGGAGCTACGGGTTTTGTTGGACGGCATATGGTGAGGCAGTTATTGGAGCGAGGTCACTTTGTTATTGGGGTTGGTCGCAATGTAGAGAGAGCTAAAAAATTTGATTGGTTCAGTAAGATTAAATTCATTGAGGCAGATCTTCATACGAATTTTTCTTCAGTTACAGCATTAGCCAAGGAAGTGGATGTAATGGTACATCTTGCCTGGCCGGGTCTACCAAACTATTCTAGTAATTTTCATATACATAAGAATTTCGTAGCCGATCTTAAATTTCTTAAAAAAGTAATTGAGTCAGGCTTGTCTCACCTTGTTGTTGCAGGAACATGTCTTGAGTATGGCCTACAAAACGGCGGCCTGAGTGAGACGTTCAGTACTAGTCCAATTACGCCATATGGTTTTGCGAAGGATACTCTGCGAAAATCACTAGAATTTATGCAATCTGAATACAAGTTTAATCTTCAATGGATGCGACTTTTTTATTTGTATGGAGCCGGGCAGAATCCAAAAAGTTTTTTGTCTCAATTAGATTTAGCTATTACCGAGCGCAGGCAATCTTTTGATATGTCGATAGGAACTCAAATTAGAGATTACCTATCAATCGAAAATGCTGCAAAATACTTTTGTAAAGCAATTGAAAATCAGGCCGTTACTGGGGTTATTAATTGCTGTAGCGGAAAGCCAGTTTCAGTTTTGGATTTGGCTCGCAGAAGGTGTATAGAGCGCAATTCAAAAATTCAATTAAATACAGGAGTTTTTCCAGTTCCAGAATATGAGCCAAAGGAGTTTTGGGGCTTAACTAATAAATTAGACTTACTATAGTTTGAGCTGAGGACTGAAATTAGTTGATAAACTTAATTCTTTCATTTCCAATAAAAAATAAGAACCTTGAAGGATTCGAAAAATATGATCTTAAAAAACTCAGATAGAGTAATCGGAGTTATTGGTGGCAGCGGGATTTATGATATAGATGGCATAGATAGCAGGGATTGGGTGAGCCTATCAACTCCCTTTGGAGATCCTTCAGATCAACTGCTAATAGGGAGTCTTAATGGCCAGAAAATTATTTTTCTACCCCGTCATGGAAGGGGCCATAAAATTTCTCCATCTGAAATCAACTATCCTGCTAACATTTTTGCACTCAAAAGCCTTGGGGTTACAGATATATTATCGGTAAGTGCCGTGGGTTCTTTGCGTGAAAATCTTTCACCTGGTACGTTCGTTATCGTTGATCAATTTATTGATAGAACATTTGCCAGAAAGAAAACTTTTTTTGAGTCAGGCATCGTGGCCCACGTATCGATGGCGCATCCAGTTTGTAATCGTTTGGGAAATCATCTCGAGCAGGCCGCTACTTCTGCTGGCTTAAATGCAGTTCGAGGGGGTACTTATTTGGTGATGGAGGGTCCGCAGTTTTCCACATTAGCTGAGTCCGAAATGTATCGGTCTTGGAATTGCGATGTGATTGGCATGACTAATATGCCTGAAGCCAAATTAGCTAGAGAGGCAGAGATGTGCTATGCATCAGTGGCGATGGTCACAGATTATGATTGTTGGCACCCTAATCACGATAATGTGACGGTCGATCAGATCATTCAGGTATTAACAGCTAATGCTGACAACGCTCGCAGTTTAGTAAGGGTTGTTGCTCCCTTAATCGGCGCCGATCTTGGTGCTGAAAGTTGTAACTGTCATAATGCTTTGGAGCATGCCGTCATTACGTCGCTGGATGCACGCGATCCTAAACTGGCATCTAAACTGGAGGTAATAGCGGGCAGGGTGCTAAGAAAAACATAATATGGTGAGCATGGGGGCTGATGTCATTTTCGTTTTAAGAAAAAATCTTTGTGAGCAAGCGCAAAATTTAGTGAAGCTTGGATTAAATAGAGGCACTTCAGGAAACTGCTCTATTAGATTGAACAAGGATTGCTTTTTGATTACTCCATCGGGGGTGGCAGTGGATGAGATTGAGCCAGAATCGATCGTTATGCTGAAGATGGACGGAGAAGTTGTTGGGGGAGGTATTCCATCAAGCGAGTGGCGTTTTCATCGGGACATTTATTTGGAACGACCAGATGTAGGCGCAGTTGTTCATGCTCATTCTCCCTATGCAACGGCTTTTTCATGTTTGGGACAAGATTTGCCGTCTTTTCACTATATGATTGCTGCTGCTGGAGGCAGTTCAATTCGTTGCGCCCCATATGAATTATTTGGCACACAGGAGTTGTCGGACGTTACGATTACAGCTTTAGTTGATAGAAAAGCATGTTTTTTGGCAAACCACGGCATGATTTCCATTGGCGAAAGTATTGATAAAGCCCTGGCAATTGCAGTAGAGGTTGAGTCTCTATGTGAGCAATATATTTATGCCTCACAGTTGGGTAAGCCCAATATTCTTTCGCAGACTCAAATGGTAGATGTGCTTGAGAAATTTAAGGGTTATGGCAATTGGGCAAAAGAAAATAAGAAAGAAAATGATGACAATTAAATCATTGATTAGAACAGTCCCTCATTATCCAAAAGAGGGGGTTATGTTTCGTGATATCACCACTTTATTGAAGGATCCGCTGGGCTTAAAGCTTGTGATCGATGAATTGGCAAAGCGATATAAGGGCAAGCGGATTAATAAAGTAGCTGGTATTGAGGCGCGTGGATTTATTGTTGGCGCTCCTTTGGCGTATTTACTAGGAGTTGGTTTTGTGCCCATACGCAAGAAAGGGAAGTTGCCATCTAAAACGATTGGTCATGATTATGACCTCGAGTACGGAACAGATAGAATTGAAATTCATACAGATGCAATTGAAGTTGGGGATCAGGTCTTATTGGTAGACGACCTCATTGCAACAGGCGGTACTGCAGAGGCGGCCTGTCGCCTTATTAGTCAAATGGGTGCTCAAATTATTGAGTGTGCATTTGTTATTGATTTGCCAGATATTGGTGGAAAGAAACGACTCCAAAAGTTGGGTCATTCCGTTTTTGCGTTGACCGAATTTGAAGGTGAATAGGTTTGGGTATGAAAATTGAAACTCTACGTTGGTCAGGCGATTGCCTGGAAATGATTGATCAGCGTGTATTGCCTGCTAAATTTGAATATCTGAGATTTAGTGATGCGCGATCTGTGGCGGATGGTATTCGGACCATGGTAGTTCGTGGTGCTCCAGCGATAGGTGTCGCGGCTGCCTATGGAGTTGCGCTGGAAGCAATTGCTCTATCCAATTTATCAAAAAATGATTTTGAAAAGGGCCTGTTAACTGGGATTGATGTATTAGCTCAAAGTCGTCCAACAGCAGTTAATTTATTTTGGGCTTTGGAACGAATGAAAAAATTTTGGGCAAGCATGAATCAATTGCCAAACTTAGATTTAGCTACAAAATTACTTGAAGAAGCTCATCGTATATTGAGTGAGGATATAGCAATCAATCGTAGAATAGGCATGTTCGGTGCAGAACTACTAAGAGATGGCGCACGAGTATTGACGCATTGCAATGCAGGTGCTCTTGCAACTGCTGGTCATGGGACGGCTTTAGGCGTTTTTCGATCTGCTATTGAAGCTGGAAAAAAAATATCAGTATTAGCGGATGAGACAAGACCATTTTTGCAGGGGGCAAGACTTACTGCTTGGGAAATGGTTCAAGAAAGCATTCCTGTTACGCTTATTACTGATAACATGTCAGGCCACTTGATGGCAACGGGGCATATTGATGCAGTGGTTGTGGGTACTGATCGTGTTGCGGCAAATGGTGATGTTGCTAACAAAATTGGCACTTATATGGTAGCAGTCTTAGCCCAGCGGCATAACATTCCGTTTTATGTAGCTTGCCCACTTTCAACAATAGATATGAATATTGCTACAGGTCGTGAAATCCCAATAGAGGAGCGAGACGTAGATGAGGTTAAGGGTTTCCGTGATTTTCATTGGGCGGCTGAGGGTGTTGCAATCCGTAATCCTGCTTTTGATATCACTCCAGCAGAATTAGTCACGGGCTTGATAACTGAAAAGGGTGTTATTAAACAGCCAAATCATAGTAAATTAAAAGATTTATTTTTATAAATTCAGCTTGAATAGCTCTTTTAAATCATCAAGTCAACCAAGTTTATCGGTTGGCATTCTCATGTGCACCTTTAATGGTGCGCAGTATTTGAATAAACAGCTTATATCCATAGCCGATCAGAGTTATAAAAATTGGTATTTGTATATTTCAGATGATGGATCAACAGATAACACATTGGAAATATTGAGGGCGTTTCAAAGTCGTTATTGCGAAAACAGAGTAGTTATTTTTGAGGGTCCAAAACAAGGATCAACAAAAAATTTTTTATCTCTAGCTTATCGAGTTCATCAACAGTGTGATTATTTTGCATTTTGCGATCAAGATGATGTCTGGCAGCGTGACAAGTTATCCCGTGCCATTAAATTCCTGGATAGCCTCATACAAAACTATCCCAGTTTGTATTGCAGCAGTACTAGGTATATCAATCAATCAGGAGACTATTTGCAAGGATCATATGTATTTAAAAAAGCTCCGAGCTTTAAAAATGCTCTAGTTCAAAGTATTGCTGGGGGGAACACTATGGTCTTTAATAAAGTTGCTGCAAGTTTGCTTGCAAAAACCCCGTTTTCTAGCAAATTAGAGGCGCATGATTGGTGGTTATATATTCTTACCACCGGTTGTGGTGGTCAAGTTTATTACGATCCGGAGCCATCTGTAGACTACCGACAGCATTCTGGTGCTTTGGTTGGCGAGAATCGGTCTTTACGCGCTAAATATATTCGAGTAAAAAAAATATTAGATGGAAGATTTCGTGGGTGGAATGATAAAAATATTGAATCACTTACAGATTTTGTTGATCAATTAACTGCTGAAAATATAACAACTCTATCTTGGTTTTACAAAATCAAATTTCAGTCTTTATTGATAAGAATATATGCATTTTTCTGCTCTGGAATCAGAAGACAAACTTTTATGGGTAATGTGGCTCTTTTTATTGGGGTACTTTTTAAAAAGATTTGAAGATTTATTCCCACGACACCGTATTTGAGTTTTCAAGATACCGCATTACTGTGTCTGTTTTTGACCACCGCCCCCTGTTCATAATCATGGGAATGCTGGCTCCAGCTCTCAAAAGGTCTTGAGCAGCGCCAACCCTCATTGAGTGACCGCTGATACGATCAATTAATTCTTTTGGTAGCCCGGCCTCTTTCGCTAGACGTTTATATATTCGGTTAATTTGAGTGCCTTTTAAATCTCCAGTAATTTCAATCGCATTATTAATTCCCCTAAATAGATAACCATCTTTTAGATTTGCTTGATGTATCCAAAGAGCGATTGCATCAGCTGATCTTTTGCTTAGAAATATCCATCGACCTTCTAATTCTTGGTCGGTCTTGCTTCTGCGTAGACGAATTTTCATTTGATACTCATGATCCTCGCCACATGAATTAATGTCCGATTTTTTTAAACAAACGAGCTCACTACGTCTGCACATGCTGTCATAAGCTATTAATAGTAGCGCTCTATCTCGAACTCCTCTTAAGTTATTCGAGGTAACGGAGAGCATTTTTTCAAGAATAGTGGCAGTTATTCCATAGGCTTGTTTGCTTTGTCGACCTAGGGTTCTGTGCATTCGCCGCATCTCAATTTTGACTGCGGGGTGTTGGGTTGGGTCGTCAAATGAATTGAGCTTGTGAATACTTGAAATACTTGCAACTGCAATTCGAATGCTTGAGGATTTCAAACCACTTTTCATAAGATCTACTACGTAATTGGCGATCTTTTCAGGGTTGGCTGGAAGAGCGCAAGACTTGAGATTTTCACAAAATTCTATAAATCTCTCAAAATTTGTCTTATAGGCCCTAATGGTGGATGGGGCATAGGCGCCCTCAATTTTTTCTATGGTTTTTGCAAGAATTTCACGTTCGTTCATGGTAATCTCTTCTCATAGTACATTCACAGGTATATGATATTTATAATATCATAAAATAGTTAAATTGATAACTTCAGAGCAAATTAGGGCAGCAAGACAGTTAATTAGAGTTACCGCTGATGATTTGGCAGTTAAGTCTGGGGTTGGGGTGGCCACAATACGCAGATTCGAACTAATGGTTGGCGTTCCATCCGGTAATGCTCGTTCGGTTGAGGCAATCCAAGCTGCGCTGGAGCAGATGGGTGTCGAATTTATCGGAACGCCAGAAGATCGGCCTGGTGTTCGACTGATCACCGCTAAGAAATAATATGACAACCTTGCCAAAACCTAGGCGTTCTGGCGGGCCAAGAACTGTTGAAGGTAAATTAGCCTCGTCTCGCAACGCCACCAAAACTGGCGCATATTCTGTTCAGGTTTTGTTGCCTGACGAAAGCGAGGACGAGTTTCGCGAACTTGAACAATTATTTATTGATGATTTTTCTCCGTCTGGAATTTCAGAGGTATCACAGGTTCATGCGCTAGCAATAATCGTTTGGAAAAAACTGCGACTGGAAAAATTAGAGTCTCGTCATATCCGCAGTCTTTTAGATAAATTTCCAAAGTCTCATGAGCTTGGTGAAGTTGGGCTTGATAAATATCCGGAGGAAGCGAAAGAGTGGGTCAATCACCCCGAAAAAATATCCGACTTAGCTCTTGGGGAAGCGCAAGGTGGATATTGGGTGCTCGCAGCCCTAAAGAAGCATCGCTTTGATGAAAATGAAATGCAAGACCTTAAGAAAGACTTGCCAGTCATTTTTAAGAGATTACAAGATTTGTTAGTTGGGCTTGGCGTCAAAGATTTATCGATTTCTGGGATGGTGGGTACTCGCTATCACTTTGGCGCAGATACTAGGCCAATCGAAGATGCCGCTGATAAGTTAATGGAGCAGTTGCAAGGTGAGGTCTGGGCAATTCAGAATCAAGAGCTATTGCTGAAGGTGCGACAGCAAATTCGGGATAAGCGCTTAATGGAGCATTTAAATCTAAGCCGATCCCAGCGAGTGGCTGATGATTTAGATCGAAGCTACTTTAAAACTTTAGATGAACTACGCAAGCTAAAAGAGTGGCGCAGAAAGCAATCAGTCGTTGATATTAATGTCGATGTTCAGAAAACATCAAAACTATTAAAGCCCAAAAAGAAAACCTAAAAGTACACCTTTTTTCTAAAAAAAGTTATTTTACAAAACGGACTCGTTCTCAATTAGGTAGCCACAAAGTCTGATACGACTGTTGAGAGTTTTCTATTTCTCGCTAGTTTATTGAAAACTTAAAAGAGCAAATTATTCTGCTTTTTATAGCCCAAAAATAAGTGATTAACGGATGTAATTTTGATGAGATGGAAGAGGGGTAAGAGCGCTAATACCCCTTAGCAACAGTATTACTTCTAGTAGGTATTAAGTTAATTATCTAAATCAGACTGTAGCGATCTAGCTTTCTGAATAATAGTTGATTATTTTCTAAGTTGCCCTAAGGATCTCTCTCTTTTTGATAGGTATTTTGTAGAATGAGGATATGAAAAATTTACTTATACCAAGCCTTGTTAAGTTCGCCTACTTTCTGATTGCAATGGGGGCGAGTGTGGGAGCAAATGCCCAGACCGCTCAATTCGAATACG
>Ga0114979_10003786_pt1 | contig 10087 bp, 6 predicted proteins | sample S_140625_EF_Meta_FD_87315 | JGI IMG/M metagenome (GOLD analysis project Ga0114979, IMG submission 87315) | Freshwater microbial communities from Lake Simoncouche, Canada to study carbon cycling - S_140625_EF_MetaG | ecosystem: Environmental > Aquatic > Freshwater > Lake | place: Lake... | reverse complement strand
TTATTAAGAGGTATTAACTCTGTACAAGGTGGAACTTCACCAATGATCTTGATCGATGGTATTGAAGCACGTGGTACAAGTTTAAACTCTATTGACGTAAACATCATCGAAAGAGTAGAGGTAGTACAAGGTGCTGCTGCTGCATCTTTATATGGTGCGCAAGGTGCGAATGGTGTTATCCAATTATTTACTAAAAAAGGTAAAGCTGGTAAAGTAAACATTGAATTTAGTTCTAGTGCAACAACCAATGAATTATTAAATATTGGTGGTTTAGCTAAAGCTAAAAACCATGCATTCGTTACAGATGCAAACGGTAATGTATTGACTGGTTCTGGAGCCATCATGACTTTAGATCCTTCTACATTGGTTTACAATGGTGACGTTCAATACAACTCTTTAGGTTTAACGAGTTACCAAAACAAACCTTATGATAAAAACTTAAAGTACATCGACCACTACAAGATGTTCTTACAACAAGGTTATGCTTTGAATAATTCAGTTACAATGTCTGGTGCAAAAGATAAGTTTGATTTCTTATTCTCTGCATCTAACAACCAACAGAATTCAAACTTCATCAACAATGGTGATTTCTCTCGTTCTAACTTAACTTCTAAATTAGGTTTTGAATTAGCGAAAGGTTTGAAATTCACAAGTACAACGCAGTTAGTATACACTAAAAATACTTTGAATGACCAAACTGGTCGTAGCATCGTATTTGCGGTTAACAACGCACGTCCATTCTTACCGTTTGATCAAAAGAACGAAGATGGAAGATATGCAACCTTCTTTGGTGCTGCTGGTGGTGTGAACCACTCAAATCCATTTGCTACCAATCAAGATACAAGAACTTTGATTGCTACAGTAGATGTGATCCAAAGCTTTAACTTAAATTATAAGTTACCTAAGTTTTTGGAATTCGATGCTAAATATGCATTGAACTATTCAAATCGTAACACAACTTATACTTATGATGAGCAGTGGGGCAACAAAAATAGAGTGTTACAAAATCGTTATGAATATAACTATTCTCCAGCACCTACAGCCTTCACGACTGGTGAGATCGACAATATCGTAAACAGAACAACTTTCCAAAACTTTATTGGAACAGTGAACTTCCGTACCGATTTTGAAAAAGATTTCAATATCAATATTCCTTTAAAAACTTTCACAACTGCTGCATTTGATTACCGTCGTAATCAATATAAATCATTCTATGCTGCAGGTTTTGATGGTCCTGGTTATGCACCATGGAATATGTCTCAAGCAGCTACTTACAGAATAGTATCTGATTATATTGAGCCATTTGTGACTTATGGTATCTTAGCGAATCAAAGATTTGAGTACTCTAACTTTACAGGATTCTCTGTAGGTGTTAGATCTGACTACTCTTCTGCGTTCGGTTCTGGTGCAACAGCTCAAACATTCCCTAGAGGTGATTTCTTCTTCACATTATCTAACTTAAAGTTCTGGCAAGATTCAAAAATCTCTAATGTGATTTCTGAAATCAAATTAAGAGCAGGTTATGGTGAGGCAGGTATCCAACCAGGCGCATTCCAACGTTTTACAGTATTGGGTGCTGCTAACTTAGGCGGATCAAGCGTATTTACTTTCCCTACAACCAATCCAAATCCAAATTTATCTGTAGAGTTATCTAAAGAAACTGAATACGGTACAGATATCACTTTGACTTTAGGAAAAGGAAAGTGGTTAAAAACAGCGAACGTTTCTGCAACATTATGGAACAGAGAAACAGCAAATGCAATCTATAGTACAGACGCTGCGCCTTCTACAGGTGTGGGTGGTAAATTGGATAATGCATTTGGTTTAAAATCTAACGGTTTACAAGCTTCTTTAAACTTGAATGTATTTTCTGGAAAAGATTTGACTTGGGATTTCATCACCAATTATTCTAAACAAAATTCTGAGATCTCTTATGTGAAAGGACCTCCAGTTATTTTATTATCTGCTGCAGGTAGTGTAGGTATTACATTACAACAAGGCTATAAAATTGGACAATTCTTTGGATTTAAGTTAATGAAGTCTTTGACAGAATTAAATCCTGCAACTGGCTTACCAGTGATCCCAGAAGCTTCAAGATCTCAATATGAAGTAGCTAGCAATGGTTGGGTTGTGAACAAAGCAACTAAGCAAACGGTAGCGGTTCCTGGTCAATCTAGCTTAGGTGATCCTAACCCTAAATTCAACATGAGTTTCATTAATAATTTACAGTACAAAGGAATCGTTACATTCAATATGCAATGGGATTGGGTTGCAGGCGCACACTTGTACAACCAAACTAAGCAATGGATGTACCGTGATGGTATCCACGCTGATTATGACATTCCTGTTACTATCAATGGTGAGACCCAAGCTTACACTGCTTTCTACAGATCTGTATATGCTGGTGGTGCTGCAAATGGTACTAAGAACTATTTCTACGAAGACGCTTCTTTCTGGCGCTTAAGAAATCTTTCTGTAGGAGTTGATATTGCAAAATTGACTAAAATCAAATTTGCAAATCGCTTACAATTAGTATTCTCAGGTCGTAACTTGTTAACTTTCACTCCATACTCTGGTATGGATCCTGAGGTAAACTATTCTACGAACTCAGCATTTGATCGCGGTCTTGACCACAATACTATTCCTAACACAAAATCTTACACTGTAGGCTTGAACGTAGGATTTTAAACCTTAACTATTAAATTTTTAGCAATGAAGAATAATAAAATTTTGGTTGGAATATTAGGGGTTACTTTAAGCTTGACAGCTTGTAAGAAAGATCTTGATATTTCCAACGTAAACTCACCAACACCAACAAGTGCACAAAATGAAAATGGTGCAATTGCTTTGGCGCAGGGTACCATTTACTTAAATGGTTTTTACAACTTGAAATACTCTGATGGTGTATACGGCCGTTTCTGGGCTGGCGCCATGGGCTTTCAGGAAATCATGGGTGACGTAGTAGGTGCGGAAGCAGCGAACGCGTTCATGAACCAAATTGGTTGCCCTAATAAGGTAACTTTTGATAACGGAACAGTTGCATTGAATCCAAGTAATCCTAAAACACAGTATGAATTAGTACGTTATGCAAACCAAAACTCACAAGGTGGTAGTAATACGACTTTTTACGAGTGGGCTTATATGTATAACATGATCGCAGCTTCAAATAAAGTTTTGGAGTTGGCAGATAAAACTACATTCACTGGTACTGGTGCTGCAACTAAAAAGGCAACTATCCAAGCATGGGCTTATTGGTGGAAAGGATATGCTTATAGCAGAATCGGCTCTACTTATTATGCAGGTTTGATCCAAAATCAACCTACAGATGCAGTTGCAACCAATGGTAAGTATGTGACTAAAGAAGCAATTATTGCTGAAGCGTCATCTAACTTTGATAAAGCGGTAACTGCTTTAGGCGGTGCAACATCTACTGCTGATTATACAGCAACTTTAGGAAAATTAATTCCAACGAACTTACAAAAAGGTAAGGGGGGTGTTTTAACTATCGATATGTGGAAACGTAGCATCAATACCATGAAAGCGCGTAATATCTTAGTAAATACAACTAGAGCAAGCATGACTGCTTCTCAATGGAATACTATTTTGACTTTGGCAAATGACGGCGTTAAGTCAACAGATTTAATCTTCACAGCTCGTACAGATGCAAACGGAAGTTTCATCGAGAATACTGTAGCTGATAAGACTGGCCAAGCTGCAACAACTGGATCAACAAATACTTATAAATTAAGTGAGCGTTGGGTTCAAGATTTTGTAGCTGGTGATAAGCGTAAGGATCAAAACGTAATCACACTTGCTTCTGTTGGTTTATTCAATACAGACCGTGGTAATTCATTCAATACACGTTATAGTTTAAAGTACGGTGGCACTGGTTTAACAGGTGTAACTGTCTATTCTAACAACACGATTGGTGCAAATGAAATCACTATTGCAGCTACTTTCGAAGAGAATGAATTAATGAAAGCAGAAGCTTTGATTATGACAGGAAAGGTTGATTTGGGTACTGCTGCTATTGATGCAGTGAGAACCTACCAAGGCGCTGGTTTAACTGCATTAGCTGCAGGTTTAACGCAAGCAGAAGCTTATGAGCAATTAAGAAGAGAGCGCAGAATCGCATTGGCATTCAGAGGCTTATCTTTCTATGATGCGCGTCGTTGGGAAATCATTGCTCCAGACAAGTCTCGTACTGGCGCTGTGGTAATTTCATCTACTGGTGTTGTTAATACAAATGCAACAATCGTCTATGGTTTCTTAGACTATTGGGATGTACCAGATAATGAGTTAGCTTATAATCCAGCTGAAGCAGGTTCTGCTCCAACTAAGAATCCTAAGCAATAATTTTTATTTAGGTAATATTTTGAAACAAGACCCCTCGGGGTCTTGTTTTTTTATGTACCTATAGTACCTTTAAGGTATAAATCTATTGCTATGAAAAAGCTTTTATTATGTTTTTCTTTATTTACTGTTCTTTTTTGCCAAGCACAAAACAATACTATTTCAACGACTGGCAAATGGGGTCAACAAATTTTCTTAAGTGATGTGAATGGACAAGCATTCGTAAATAAATACGAAGGCATTTCGGGATCTGTATATGATCAAACAGCATATCAATTAGCAAGAATTACTTTAAAAGATGGCAGGGTGTACAATGATGTGAAAACAAGAATCAATTTGCTAGAACAGGAAGTTAATTTCATTGCATCCAACGGACAAGAGGGCTTTCTTGGAAAAGGAATGGCTTCAGAAATTGCGTATATAGATGGTAAAACTGCAACCCAGGATATTAAAGTATTTCAATGTGGCTTCCCTCCAATTGACAATCAAAATAGAATCTCTTTTTATCAAATTTTGTTCAATGGTAAAACAAGTTTGCTAAAATCTGTTTATAAAAGCATACAAGAACGCAACAATGATATGTCAGGGGAACGCTTTAAAGAGTTTGCTACCTATGAAAATATGTACTTATTGAAAGAAGGTACGATGAGTCGAATTAAAAAAGATAAATCTAGTTTAATTGCTTTATTTCAAGATAAAAAAGAGGCGATTACAAAATACATAGACGATCAAAAATTAAATCTAAAAAACGAAGCACATTTAATTGACTTAGTGAAATACTACAATACCTTATAAATGGACTTTGTTGAACAATTAAATCAATGGGGGCATGAAAAAAAGCCCTTTGTTTTTCTCATTGATTTTGAACAAAAAAAACCATTGGCTTGGCTGGTTGATGATTGCCCGGATTGCTTTCAGTTTAAATTTACAAAAGTAAGTTCATTCAAATCAGTTGACACAAGTTCCTTAGCAGTTGAAAATACACCTATCAATAACGTCGAAAATAGTATTCTAACAAAAGCACAACAGTCCAAAGGGCTTCTAATAAAGCATCCTATCAAAATTTCCGACTATCAACATCAATTCAATCAAGTCATAGACGCATTACAAAAAGGGGATAGTTTTTTGATGAATTTGACCATCCCCACGCCGGTCCAGAATAAACTTGATTTTCAAACTTATTTTGACCACGCGAAATCAAAATATGTGATTTGGTTGAAAGAGCAGTTCATTGCTTTTTCACCTGAAACATTTATACAAATAGATGCTGGAACCATTTCCACTTTTCCCATGAAAGGAACCATTGATGCAAGTGTACCGAATGCAAAAGAATTGCTGCTCAATGATCCTAAAGAATTGGCAGAACACGCTACCATTGTAGATTTATTAAGGAATGATTTAAGTAGGGTAGCTTCTAAAGTGAGGGTTTCTAATTTTAGGTATTACGAAGAAATACCAACTCAAAATGGAATGATTGGTCAAGTGAGTTCATCCATTGAGGGTGAACTACCAACAGATTATGCATCTAAGATTGGAAGTATACTCTATGATTTATTACCAGCTGGATCTGTATCTGGTGCACCTAAAAAGAAAACTGCCGAATTGATTGCTTCAATCGAAGGATTAGACCGTGGATATTATACAGGCATTGCTGGTTATTTTGACGGCGTAAATCTAGATAGTTGTGTATTGATTCGTTATTTAGGCGCAGATAATGTGTACCATAGTGGCGGTGGGATCACTTTTCAAAGTGATATGGCATCTGAATACCAAGAAATGATCAACAAAGTATATGTCCCAGTTTTTTGAGAGTATCCGCGTAAAAGACGGCATTGCTGAAAACCTAGGCTTTCATCAATTAAGGGTCAACAAAACCCTAGATGCTTTTAATGCATCCAATCATAGCATTGTATTAGCATCTATTGTACACCAATTAATTTTACCTGCAGAAGGCTTGTTTAAACTAAGAGTTTCTTATGATTTAAATGGGAATCATCAATCATCCTTTACTGCTTATCAATACAAACAGATTCAAAATTTCGCTTTATTAGATATTAAAGGACAAGGGTACGATTATAAATTTTCGAATAGAGATTGGATCAATGAAGCTTTAGCGCTTTCGGGCAAAGACGAAATCATGATGCATGATGGAGGATTGATTAAGGACTGTTCTTATACCAATATTGTATTTTTCGATGGATCAAATTGGTATACGCCTGAGTCGCCATTATTAGAAGGCACGCAACGCGCAAACTTAATTCAGGAGGGCGTCATCATACCTAAAGCATTGCACGTAAATGATATCCATAGTTTCAAGAAATTTAAATGCATCAACGCAATGATAGGATGGGAAGATGCAATTAATTATCCAACTCATTTAATTAATCATTAATTTCATGTAAATCTATTTTACATGATGGTTGCTTTAGTTGTCATTTTTATTATTGGCTATCTTTTAATCACCTTAGAACATGCTATCCATATTAATAAATCAGCTATAGCATTGATCACTGCGGTGCTTTGTTGGACCATTTTAGTAATGAATCCTGCTAACAAGGATGCAGCATTAGAAACACTTGGACATCATTTTAGCGGTGTTGCTGAAATTGTTTTTTTCCTTTTAGGTGCGATGACTATTGTGGAGCTGATTGATGCACATGATGGGTTTCAGAATATCACAGAAAAAATCAAAACAACCAATAAGACAAAATTTATTTGGACCATTGCACTTGTTACATTTTTTCTTTCTGCAGTCCTTGATAATCTTACAAGTACCATAGTGATGCTATCCATTGTCAATAAACTAGTAAAAGATAAGACGGTAAAATGGCATTTACTTGGCTTGGTGGTGATCTCCTCAAATGCAGGCGGGGCTTGGAGTCCCATAGGAGATGTGACTACAACCATGTTATGGATTGGACATCAAATAACGCCATTGAATATCATCAAAGAAACATTTTTAGCCAGCTTAACTTGCATGGTTGTGCCAACCTTGATCATTAATTACAGGATAAAAGGAAGTATCCTATTAGAAGAAAAACTGCCAATCAATCAAAACGTCATTTCCAATTCTTTTGATAGAAATTTAGTTTTCTTTATTGGCGTATCTTGTTTATTATTCGTTCCATTTTTTAAAGCCATCACGGAACTTCCCCCTTATATGGGCATGTTATTTAGCTTAGGGATCATGTGGGTACTAACAGAGTTAATGCATCATAAAAAAGTGTCAGACGAAAGAGGTCATTTATCTGTTAGTCATGCACTCAGAAAAATAGACACCCCTAGTATTTTATTTTTTCTAGGCATCTTAATGAGTATTGCTGCATTAGAACAAGTAGGACTTTTAACAAGCCTTGCAGCTTATTTTAATCATCAATTGAATGATATCAAAATAATCGCCATTGTGATTGGGCTGCTGTCTTCGATAGTTGATAATGTACCAATGGTTGCGGCTTTACAAAGTATGTATAGTTTAGACATGTATCCTACAGACCATTATTTTTGGGAATTTTTAGCCTATACTGCAGGAACGGGTGGATCGGTTTTAATTATAGGATCAGCTGCAGGAGTTGCTGTAATGGGTATCGAGAAAATAGACTTCTTTTGGTACCTAAAAAACATCAGCTGGATTGCATTAATAGGATTTATAGCTGGCGCCTTGGTTTTTATCCTACAAAATGCTTAATTTTGATGTTCGAACATTGAAAAGTTATTATATGCAAACAGTATTACATACCGCAGGTTCTAGAGGAGACGCCAACCATGGTTGGTTACATAGCAAACACAGTTTTAGTTTTGCCAATTATTACAATCCAGAAAAAATACATTTTGGGGTATTGCGCGTTTTGAATGATGATTTTGTAGCGGCAGGTATGGGTTTTGGATTACATCCTCACGACAATATGGAAATCATTTCTATTCCTTTAGAAGGTGATTTAGCGCATCAAGACAGCATGGGCAATCAAACAGTCATCAAGCACGGAGATATTCAAGTGATGAGTGCAGGCACTGGTGTTAAGCATAGTGAGTTCAATCACAATAAAGACAAGCCTGTTAAGTTTTTACAAATTTGGGTGATGCCCAATAAAAAAGATGTAACGCCACGTTATGATCAAATCACATTGAATCCTGCAAATAGAATCAATACATTAGAGCAAATACTTTCTCCAAATGCCGATGACGCTGGTGTTTGGATTCATCAAGATGCTTGGTTTCATATAGGTAAATTTGATCTTGACTTTGCCACAAATTATTCTGTAAAAAAAGCGGGTAATGGTCTTTACGCTTTTGTGTTATACGGCAGTTTTGAACTTGCAGGGCAAACATTAGCAGAAAGAGACGCATTGGGCATCACAGACTTTGATCAATTTGAATTGAAGGCCTTGACTAAGGATGCAGAGATATTATTAATGGAAATACCAATGCAATTATCCTAATGCATGCAATAGGATAATTGCCCATTCTATTTTATAAATTGAATTGTACTAATAAAGAATAAGTACGTCCCATTGCATAAATGCCTGAACCATGGGTTTTATACTTTTCATTGAGTAGATTGATACCTCCTAGCTGTATAAATACATGTTTAAATTGTTGATTGATACTGAAATTAAACACATTCCAATTAGGTGTTCCATTTTTTCCAATACGGTTATCGTCTTTATCACCTTGCGCTAAACGATCTTGCTTTCCTGCAAATACATGTTGTATTAGTATTTGGGTATTATTTATTTTCCAAACTAATTCTTGTTGTCCAAACAAAGGTGGTATACGCCTCATTGGTTCATTCTTGGTTTCATTTTGACCGTAAGTATAAGTTAAGTTACTTGACCATTTAAATTGTTGATTCAATTGCAGCGATAGATTAGTTTCAAACCCTTTGATATAGGAAGCATCTGAATTTTGTTTGGAGTATACTTGATAGCCATTGATGATACTACCTGTTACTTTTTGTCTTGTTATGATGTCTTTTAAATTTAAATAAAAACCACTCAAATCAAATTGTACCAGTTTTGTATTTAATTTATATCCCAATTCGTAATGCAATGATTTTTCTGGTTCTAAACTATTGCTAGGCAATTCATATCTAAAATCAACAATACCTAATGTACCCATATCATCAATATTGGGTGCTCGGTATCCAGAAGATAGGGAAGCATACACCAAATTAGAGGTATTTAATTGATAGGAGACACCTGCATTTCCAACCAATGCAGATGGATGGATATTGACCTCGCCAATACTTGTATCTGTTAATTGAATCGCAAAACGATTGTATCTAAGCCCTGCTTCGATATGCCATTTTTTTAAATCAATTTTATGTAAATTAAAAACTGAATAACTTTTGTAGCTGCTATTGTTTGGATAAAGACCTCTTTTACTGACAGAAATACCTGTAGTTAAAGTTTTATCAATAAGGGAACTCTTAATTTTATCTGCATTAAAATCTATCCCTGAATTAATTTGCCAATTTTTTGTTGGATTGGAATAAAGGTCGATGCTTGTTCCATTAGAGTTTACTTGGTCCCTTTCGTATTTGTAAATGGCATTATTCAATTTATTACTTTCTCTTTCCTCATTTGAGTATTGAAAAGACTGAATCACTTTAATCTTTGACAAGAATTTATACTGTAAGTTTTTTTCCCATTGAATGGAATGAATATTCCTTTCTTGCTTAGCAATTTCATTGATTTTAAAACTTTCCAATAAGACTTTATGATAAATAGGGACATCT
>Ga0114979_10003785_pt1 | contig 10087 bp, 10 predicted proteins | sample S_140625_EF_Meta_FD_87315 | JGI IMG/M metagenome (GOLD analysis project Ga0114979, IMG submission 87315) | Freshwater microbial communities from Lake Simoncouche, Canada to study carbon cycling - S_140625_EF_MetaG | ecosystem: Environmental > Aquatic > Freshwater > Lake | place: Lake... | reverse complement strand
GCGGACTGGAGCGCCGCTCGCCGCTGGATGGGGTTCTGAGAGTCCCGCCTCGCCGCCGCTTAATCCCGGCTGGAAACCTGCAGCTCCGTCCATCAGGGCGCTCGCTCCCGGCTGCTGGCCGGGAGCGCGGCGTGGCACCGATCGACCGCCGGAAGGCGGCTCCTCCCAGGCATCGTCGCGCCCATCGAGGTGCTCCCAGCGCCCCCCCGGGCCCACCAGGGCCATAAACAGGCTGGGGAAATTGCCGAAGCTGTTGAGCTCCCGCTGTAGCGGTCCGTCGAGGAGTCGCTGGAACCGCTCCAGCGCCAGGGCGGCGGCGGCCATGGCTTCCGGCAGCTCCTCCAGGATCCGGTCCCGGTCCTCCAGGGCGAGGGGGCTGCGCACTCCCCCCGGCAGCGCCCAGGCGTTGTGGATGCGGCGCCCGGCCAGCCGTTCGATGATCCTTTGGCCGAACTGGCGCAGACGGATGCCGGCACGGGCCAACTCGGGCTCGGCCGCCATCAGGCCGAACACATTGCGCCGTTCTGGATCGCTGTCCCAGCCCAGCAGGAAATCGGGGCTGCTGAGGTGAAAGAAGGAGAGGGCATGGCTCTGGCTGATCTGGGCCAGGTTGAGCAGGCGCCTTAGCTTGGCCGCCGCCGGCGGGATCCGCACCGCCAGCAGTTTGTCGCCGGTGCGGGCCGCCGCCAGCAGGTGGCTCACCGGGCAGATGCCGCAGATGCGCGAGGTGATCGCCGCCATCTCCTGGAAGGGACGGCCCTGGCAGAACCGCTCGAAGCCGCGGAACTCCGTCACATGAAAGCGGGCCTCCACCAAATGGCCATCTGTATCGAGCTGGAGGGTGATGCGGGCGTGCCCCTCGATGCGGGTCACGGGATCGATCGTGATCGTGCGGCTCATCCGAACCGCAGCCCTTCCGGCCCCTCCAGCTGGGGAATCTCACCGCGAACCAAGGCTTCGAGCACCCGGCGAATCCGCGCCGCCGCCGGCGGGCAACCGGGCAGCCACAGCTCCACCGCAATCACCTCGTGGAGGGGCAGCACCCGTTCCAGCAGCACCGGCAGCAGACCAGGCGCGCTGGGGATCTGGGGCTGCCGGTCGGCGAGCTCCAGGTAAGCCCGCTCCAGCACCGCCGCCGCGCCGCCGCCGGGCTCCGCGGCCAGCCGGTTGCGCAGGCCCGGCACGTGGGCGCTGATGGCGCAGTCGCCGAAGGCCACCACCACCCGGGTGCGTTCGCGCAGGGTGCGGGCCATGGCGAGGTTGTCGGTGTTGGCCACGGCCCCCTCCACCAGGCAGACATCGACGTGGTCTGGGTAGGTCTTCGCATCACTCGCCACCGGCGAGTAGACGATGTCGGCAACCTCGGCGAGATCGAAGAGCCACTCATCGAGATCCAGAAACGACATGTGGCAGCCCGAGCAACCCGCCAGCCACACGGTGGCCAGGCGCAGCTTTGGGGTAGCGGAGCTCATAGCGATGCCTCCCCCTGGTTGCGCCAGCCGTGGCCCTGGCGGGCGTGATGGAGCAGAGCCGCCCGCCCCCGCTGGACCCGGCGGGCGCCGGGGGTGTCGTCGCGGTGGAACAGGGCGCCGGTGGGGCAGGCATCCACGCACTGGCCGCAGGAGGTGCACGCCTCCACCTCGCCCCAGGGTTGATCGAGGCCGGCCACGATGCGGCAATGGCTGCCGCGCTCGGCCACATCCCACACGTGGGCACCCTCCAGTTCGTCGCAGGCCCGCAGGCAGCGGGTGCAGAGGATGCAGCGGTTGTGGTCCAGGCTGAACAGCGGATGGGAGGCATCCACCGGGCGTGGGGGGTGGAGGTAGGGGAAGCGGCTGTGGTCCATGCCCACCGCCACCGCCACGTCCTGCAGCTCACAGGAGCCGTTAGCCACGCAGATGGCGCAGAGGTGATTGCCTTCGGCAAAGAACAGCTCCACGGCCATGCGGCGGTGCAGACGCAGCTCAGGGGTGTCGGTGTGGACCACCATCCCCTCGACCGCCTCGCTCACGCAGGCGGCCACCGGACGACCACTCCCCTCCAGCTCCACCAGGCAGAGGCGGCAGGCCCCCACCGGGCTGAGGCCATCGAGATGGCAGAGGGTGGGAAGATCCACACCGGCGGAGCGGCAGGCCTCCAACAGGGAGCTGCCGGCCGGCACCGCCAGCGGCGCTCCGTTGAGAGTGAGGGTGAGCACGCTCATGGCTCCCTCCTGGCGGCGGGGGTCTCCTGGCCACCGGTCTCGTCCGGCGGCGACTCGCTCTGGTGATGCGGCGGCAAGGTTGGGGGCTGCGCGCAGGCCGCCTCGTACTCCGCTCGGAAATGGCGCAGGGTGCTCAGTAGCGGATTCGGCGCCGACTGGCCCAGGCCGCAGAGGCTGGTGGCCTTCACCATGGCGGCCAGCTCCTCGAGATGCTCCAGGTCGGCCGCTGCGGCCCGCCCTTCCACGACGCGATCGAGCAGGGCAGCCAGCTGCACGGTGCCCGCCCGGCAAGGCAGGCACTTGCCGCAGCTCTCCTGGACGCAGAAGCCCATGAAGTAACGGGCCAGGGCCGGCATGGAGGTTTCCGGCCCGAGCACCACCATGCCGCCGGAGCCCAGAATCGAGCCGAGGGCGGCCATGGCTTCGTAGCTGAGGGGCGTGTCGAGGTGGCGGGCCGGGATGCAGCCGCCGGAGGGCCCGCCTGTCTGCACCGCCTTCACCGGCAAGCCGCCCACCACACCGCCGCCCATGGTTTCGACCACGGTGCGCAGGGGCGTCCCCAGCAGCACCTCCACCACGCCGGTGTTCACCACGGCGCCGGAAAGGGAAAACACCTTGGTGCCGGCGCCCACCCCCAGCCCCGCATACCATTCGCCGCCCTCCCGCAGGATCGCCGGGATCGCCGCCAGGGTTTCCACGTTGTTGATCAAGGTGGGCGCCCCCGCCAGCCCCCGCTGGGCCGGGTAGGGGGGGCGCGGGCGCGGCGTGCCCCGCCGTCCCTCGATCGACTGCAGCAGGGCCGTTTCCTCGCCACACACGTAGGCGCCGGCCCCCACCCGCAGCTCAAGCCGCAGGGGCCAAGTGGTGCCGCAGAGGGCGGGCCCAAAGCCTCCGCGCGCCTCCACCTGCCCCAGGGCGCGCCGCAGCCGCGCGATCGCCAGGGGATACTCCGCCCGCACGTAGACGTAACCATGCAACGCCTCCACGGCCCAGGCGGCAATCGCCAAACCCTCCAGTAGCCGATGCGGGTCGCTCTCCAGCACGGTGCGATCCATGAAGGCCCCCGGGTCGCCCTCGTCGCCGTTGGCCACCACCTGGCGCGGGCCGGGGGGCTGCAGGGCCACGGTGTCCCACTTGAGGCCGGTGGGGTAGCCGGCGCCGCCCCGCCCCCGCAGGCCGCTACGGCGCACCTCGGCCCGCACCGCCTCGGGCTTGAGGTGGCGCACGCAGCGCCGCAGCTGGGCGTAGGCGCCCTGGGCGAGGGCATCGTCGAGGCTTTCGGGGTCCACCAGACCGCAGCGCTCCAGCACCACCGGCTTCTGGAGGCGGAAGAAGGGATGGTTCAGGTCGAGGCGGAAGGGGGCCAGGGGATCGGCACCACCCGCCTCGAGCACTTCCGCCAGCAATTGCTCGGCCAACGGCGGCGTGATCCCGCCCCAGAGTCGGCCGCCGGCGGGGCCATCGGCGGCCACCAGCGGCCCCCGGCCACAGAGCCGCAGGCAGCCCACCGCCTGGATCGCCAGGGCGTCCTCCCCCAGTCCAGCAGCCGCCCGCGCCTCCAGCAACGCCTGCCGCAGGGCGATGCCGCCGGCGTTTCGACAGGCGCTGGCATCACAGCAGCGCAGGCGGTGGGTCGGCTCCCCGGCCACGGCGTCAGCCCCCTCAGCCAGGGCAGCCGTGGCGAGGGCCATGGCAGGGGGTGCGGTCACGGCGCTGGGGCCAGGACCGGAACCTGGGGCAGCAGCGGCAACCCGAGGGCCGCCAGGCGCTCCACCAGGGAGGCGGCCGGCAACAGCGGCATCCGCACCACCGGACCAGCCTTGGGCGGCACCAGCGGGCCGTCATCGAGGCGCAGCACGGGATCGTGGCCGCAGGCACCGAGGCAGCCGCTGCGCTCGAGCCGCCAGGCCCCTGCGTGATCGAAGCGCTCCGGCGCTGCCTCCCCCACGGCAAACCGCGCCCGCAGGATCGCCTCCAGCCGCTCCGCCCCATTCACGAAGCAGGCGGTGCCGCGGCAGAGGGTGAGGCGACGGCGGGGAGGCGGGCTGAGACGAAACAGGTGATAAAAGCTGGCCACGCCGTACACCCGGCTGAGGGGCAGCCGCAGCTCCCAGGCCACCTGGTGCAGGGCCGGTGCGGCCAAATAGCCCTCCCGCAGCTGGACCTGGTGGAGCACCTCAATCAGGGCGGTGGGATCGGCGCCGCGGCGGCGGATTTCGCGGCTGATGGCCGCCTGCCGCGCGAACCAGGGCTCCAGGTCCCCACCAGCCGCCTGAACGCCTCCAACTCCCCGATCGCCGACCTCGTCTAAACCGCTGCAGGCCATGGGGAAGCGCGAGCCTGCCGTTTTCCTAGGGGCGGAATGGGTCCGGGAATAGGTCGGGAGCATCCCCGCTGCGCCGATCCGGCGGATTCACCCCGCACGGGCGGGACGCCGAGGCACCCTGGATGGCCAACGGTCCGCCATGGTCGTGCGCAGCCTCGCCCCCTTGATCAGCCGAAGCAACCAGGCCACCAGACGGGGGCTCCTGATAGCCCCCACCAGCCCCCGATCCACCCCGCTGACGCGCCGGATCGCCCCGATCAGCACCAGCCTCGCCCTCCTGGCCCTGGGCCTGGGCCTGGTCTGCCCAGCCGCGGGCGCCGAGAACCCGGGGTCCCCAGCCGCGAGCGAAGTGCGGGAGAGCCTCAGCCAGTCGATCCAGCGCCGCAAGGATTTCCCATTCACGCCCCTCTGCGATGGCAATACCCAGGAGATGGTGGCCTGCCTATGGCAACGGCGGGACCGCGGCGATCTGCGCCTGCGGAAGCTGCTGGGGAATGAACAGGAGCTAGAGCGGTGGCGCGCCACCCGTCTGGCGGTCTGCCGAGCCTCGGCGGAGCGGGGAGCCGGCGGCTCGATCCAGCCGCTGCTCTGGCTCGGTTGCGAGAACGCCCTCAACAACACCCTGATCGAGCAGATCACCAGCCCCCTGGGGCGCTGAAGGCAGCCGGAGCGAGGCAAATCCATCCCAAGTCGGCATCCAACCAGGGCGGAGGGGACGCGGATCAACCAGAGCACTTCGGCCTTGATCAGGCCTGGTTGCGCTGCGGCCGCAGGAACAGCATCGTCACCAGAATGGACATCAGACAGACCCCGATTGGATAATAAAGCCCCGCATAGATGTTGCCAGTTTTTGCCACGAGAAAGGCGGCTATCAGTGGCAGCAGTCCACCAAACCAGCCATTGCCAAGGTGGAAGGGCAGTGAGATCGACGTGTAGCGAATCTCGACGGGGAACAGATCAACCAGTCGTGCGGTGACGGGGCCATAGACCATCGCAGCCATGATCATCATCAGGGTCAGGATGGAAACCGCCATGGGCCAATTCAGTTGGGCAAGGTCGAAGGGCTGGGGATGGAGTGGGTTGACCGCCCTGGTCAGCGCTTTGAACAACGGCAGATAGCCAATGGCCGCCAGGCCCATACCGGCAACCATGATCGGTTGGGCGCCGATCCGATCGGAGAGGGCCCCGAAAAAGATAATCATTGGCGTACCGATCAGCATCGCGCTTCCGACCAGCAAATAGGCGGTCACCGATTCGACGTTCAAGGTGTGCTGAAGAAAGAACAGGGCATAGAAATGGATGGTGAAGCTCACCACCCCCTGCCCTGCCGTAATCCCCAGGAGGGAGAGCAGCAGCAGCCGGCGGTTGCGGCGGTTGCCGAGGGCATCCCGCAGGGGCGTTGAGGAGTTTTTCCTGACCAGTTTCAGTTGGCTGAAGGCCGGCGATTCCTCCAGCCGCAGCCGCATGAACAGCGAAAGGGCGAGCAGCGCACTGGAGGCGAGAAAGGGAACCCGCCATCCCCAGGCCGTGAAGGCGGCCTCCCCCACCCGGAGCCTGACGCTGAGGATCACCGCCAGGGACAGCAAAAATCCCAGAGGAGTGGTGGTCTGGATCCAACTGGTGGCGAAGCCGCGCCGCCGGGGGGACGCATGCTCGGCCACAACGGTGGCGGCCCCGCCATATTCACCTCCCAAGGCCAGACCCTGGATCAGCCGCAGGCCCACAAGCATGGCCGGGGCGGCCGCACCGATCTGCCCATAGGTGGGCAGCAGACCTACCAGCATGGTGGAGCCCCCCATGATCAGAATGGTCAGGAGAAAGGTGGGCTTGCGGCCCAGAAGATCCCCAAGCCGCCCGAAGACCAGAGCGCCGAAGGGCCGCACCACGAAGCCCGCCCCGAAGGTGGCCAAGCTGGAGAGGAATCCCGTGGTGGGATCTGCTGCGGGGAAGAAGAGCTTCCCGAGCAGCACCGCCTAGGAGCCGTAGAGAAAAAAGTCGTACCACTCGAACAGGGCCCCTAGGGCGCTGGCGACGATGGCGCGGTGGCGGGAGGTCCGTGTCAGCTGGGCAAGAGCCATGGGCAGTCGTGCTGGCAAAAGGAGGCTGAACTGGGCCATTGGCTGGGCCTAGATGCTGGACAAGGATCATTGATGGTTGATCGCGCCGCATTCAGGCTGAGAACGCCCAGGCTGAATGTTGTGCTGGATCTTTGAACTGATCCCAGAACACCCCCAAACCTCACCCCACCACCAGCTGGCAACGCAGCACCGCCAACGCTTCATCGGGCAGTCCCAGGAAGCGGTCGAGCCAGGCTTCCCCGGTGGGCTCCACCACAGCCACCCCCACCAACACCCCGCGCCCCGCGCCGTCGAGCGGCTGCCCCATGGCCCTGTGGCGCTGCCCCCGCGTTTCGCCGGTACCCAGCCGGGTGCGCACAATCAGATCCGGAGCTCGATAAAGCCCAGCCACCGCGAACACAAAGCGGGCCAAAAACTCCAGCTCCACCGCTCCGCTCCCCTGGTGCCAGCGCCCGGCAAGCTGTTGGGGCGCGATGGCGATCGACAGCCCCGGCGGCAGGGGCAGACCCAGCACCCGCGTGGTGCGCCAGGTGAGCGATGGAATGGTCAGGCCCTCCGGCGCGAAGGCCAGCGGCCACCAGCCCTCACCATCCGGCGCCTCCAGCTGACCCGGACCGCCGCCGCCGCGGGCGTCGTAGCGGAAGCGGGGATAGCGGCCAATGGCCAGACCGCAGCCGGCCTCCGTGGTGAGCGAAACGCGGGGCATGGCGGCCGGCCGACGACCCGCCGATTCAACCGCAGATCAACCAAGCCACAGCAAGCCCCCCGTTCCGATGGAATGGAGTTCCCCCCAATCGCCGCCCAGCCATGGATGCCGCCAGCCTGCGGGCCCTGTTCACCAAGCCCTACGGCGCCCCTGCCCCCACAGCCGAGCAGTGGAGGGCGCTCTACGCGAGCGATGTGCACTTCCAGGACCCCACCCAGGAGAGGCAGGGCCTAACGGCCTACCTCGAAGCCCAGGAGGGCCTGCTGAAACGCTGCGACGACGTGTTTCTGGAGCCCGGTGCCGTGGCGATCGAGGGCGACACCGCCTTCATCGAATGGCGGATGGGGCTGAAAATCAAGGGCATCGAGTTCACTTACCCCGGCGCCAGCCGCCTGCGCTTCAACGCCGAAGGCAAGATCAACGACCACCGCGACTACTTCGATTTCGTGGGCCCCACCTTCGAACCGGTGCCGGTGGTGGGTGGTTTCGTGCGCTGGCTCTATGGGCGGTTCGTGGCCTGAAGGAGGGCCCGAAGGGATCCGGGTCGGATGGGGGCAGGGGGACTTGAACCCCCACAGTCTTGCGACCTGCGGATTTTAAGTCCGCTGCGTCTACCATTCCGCCATGCCCCCGTAGTCACCGCAACGCTTTTCGGGGATTCGTGGCTGCCAATGCCTGCCCAATAGGGGCAGACCTGGCAACCATCAAACCGCCATCAGCGGACCGGTGAGCGCATCCTATGGGTCGTTCAGCCAGGTCATCTGCAGCACCTGTCGCTCTCGTTTGCTGACGAGCTTGGCGCCGCATGGCTCCGGCAAGGATGAAGGGCTCAGGCCGCACCATCGGCCAAGCCCAGGGCCCTTTATCGCATCCGAACAGCCGCAGGAACTGCCGCTGTCAAAAGGGCCGGACGGTCCCCGGCCAACGGGCTGGTCACCCCCGCCGGCACGCTGGGCCCAATGCCAACTCCACAACCGCGACGCTGCAGGCTGGCATTGACACACCAGAAATCCTGCCAATACCCCTGACAAAGGCAAACCGTTTGCGCATCTCAAGACGCCGCATCTTAAACAAGTTCGAAGACATTAGCTACAACGAGCTTTCCACCTGCAACCAAGGCACTTGACGCCATCGCAGCAATCATGGAATTTGCACGTAGCCTGCCGAACTGCCACGGAAGAAAGGCCAAGCGCAAATGCACAAATGCGCAAATGTACGGACATTAGACAAGTTCTGGCCACGGTAAGATTTAAGGATTATTTATCGTCATAGCCATGCCCATCCCCCTGGGAACCCTGGTGGGCAACTGGAAAAAGCTTCTCACCGACTGGGGAGAATCAGGAGCCCTGGCCCGGGCAGCCAGGGTGGCCCTGATGCTGGAAGCTGAGCCTGAGCCCCTGAAGCGCCTGGTGAACCAATGGAGGGATGGGGATTTTTCCGGCCGACCACCGATCGTGCTGCTGCCAGCGAGCTCAATGCCGCGGCGGCTGGGGCCTACGCCATCAATACGGGAACGATCTATTTGAATCAGGACTGGCTGGCTGGGGCCAATGCGGCCCAGGCCATGGCGGTGCTTACAGAGGAGCTGGGGCATCATCTGGATGGGTTATTGAATGCGGTGGATACGCCCGGGGATGAGGGGGAGCTGTTTGCAAGGTTGTTGGCGAGCGAGAAACTGAGCGCCGCAGACCTGTCGGCCCTCCGCACGCAAACCGATCAGACTCAGGTTCTCATCAATGGCCAGTACATCGCAGCAGAAGCTGCAATTGATCTCACGCCGCCGCGCCAAGGCGGCGACAATCCAGAAATCCTCACTGGCACATCAGGCGATGACCTGATCAATGGCTTCGGGGGAGATGACACCATCACTGGCCTGGCAGGTGATGACGTCCTCATTGGCGGCTCTGGTAACGATTTGATCTATGGCGGCAGTTCCACAGCTGCCAATACCGATACCAATGAAATCGATACCGTTATCGTCACAGGCAACGCTAGTGACTACACCATCTCCAGATCCACAGACTCTGTCTTTGGTTACGTCTATTACATCCAAGACAACCGTACAGGTCTTCCTGGCGGACTCGATACCCTCTACGACATTGATCAACTGCAGTTCAACGATGGCATTGCAATAACGCCTATCGACAAGACCCCAGTTTTTGTCGGCAACTCACTTCGCCTGAACTACATCGCAACGGCATTCTCAGCAGATCTGCCGGCTTCCTCAATCGCCCAACTCAGCGCCATCGTTCTCGATGGTGACACGATTACCTACGGCCCACCCTCTTCCACCGGCATCTACGGCAGCCTCACGGTATCCAGCACGGGCGCCACATCCTTCGCCGGTGACTCAGCTGCCATCACGGCCGAATCCACATCCACCCTCACCAACAGCTTCTCGGTCACCGCCTCAAACGGCGGCCAAACCGCCACAGCCACTTACAACGTGGCGATCGCCAACCCATCGGCCGAAAACACACTGCTGATCGCAGCCACAGCCTCCGGCAGCATCGATGGCATCAGCTTTGGATCCACTGCAACCACAGGTGCCTACGCCGGCAAGCTGCTCAACTCCATCCATCTCGGAAGTAGCGCAGACACCGCCACCCTCACCAATGCCGCCGGCACGACAGCAGCATTAACCCTCGAAGGTGGCAATGGATTTGATCGCCTCAACGGCAATGCTTCGGTCAACCATCTCACCCTCACGGGGCTCGATAGCGGCACTCTCGATCAGGTCTCCTTCTCCAGCATCGAGAATATTGATCTCCAAG
>Ga0114979_10003783_pt1 | contig 10091 bp, 7 predicted proteins | sample S_140625_EF_Meta_FD_87315 | JGI IMG/M metagenome (GOLD analysis project Ga0114979, IMG submission 87315) | Freshwater microbial communities from Lake Simoncouche, Canada to study carbon cycling - S_140625_EF_MetaG | ecosystem: Environmental > Aquatic > Freshwater > Lake | place: Lake... | reverse complement strand
TCGCCCGGCCGGGCATCCGGAGCCGCCAGACCTCCGGGCCCATAGAGGGGATCGCCGAGCAGGGGTGCTCCGAGGGCGGCGCAGTGGATGCGGATCTGATGGGGCCGGCCGCTGGCGATCGCCACCTGCACCAGATCGGCTCCAGCCTGCCGCTCCAACAGGGTGAGCGTGCTGCGGGCCGCCAGATCCCCGGCGCGGGAACCATCGGCGGCACACCAGATCTGCCCCAGCTGGGGATGGTCACGGCGGCCGATCGCCGTGGTGATCGCCAGCGCTTCGCCCACGGCCAACGCCAGGGCCCCAGGCACCAGCAGGGCGCGATAGAGCTTGCGGCAGCCCTGCGCCGCTGCCGAGCATGTCTGTTCACCGGCGCCGGGACCAGCCTCGACCGCGCCAGGCACGCCGCCATCACCCCCTGTGCTTTCCCGCAGCTGCCGGCTCAACCAGGCGCGGGTGGCCGGCCGGCGGGCGCAGACCAACAGCCCGCTGGTGAACCGCCCCAGACGATGCACCGGTCGCGGAATCCCGGCCGGATCGCCCTGATGGCAGCGCTCCAGCAGCCGCAGCACGGTGTGCTCCAGCCAGCCGCCGGCCGGCAGCACCGGCAGCCCGCTCGGTTTGTCGAGCACCAGCAGATCGCCGTCGTCGTGCACCACCGCCCAGCGGGCCGGCACGGCCTCCTCCCACCAGGGGGGGCGATGCCAGGCCAGCCGATCGCCGGCCACCAGCGGCTCATCGGCCGGGAGAGGCCGGCCGTTCCGCTCGATCTCACCGGCGGCCAGGCGCCGCTGCCATTCGTGCGGCCCCGAATGGCGGTAGCGGCCGGCATAAAAGGCGCTGACGGCCATGCCGCCGGAGCGGGCCTCGATCCGGTCGCGATAGGTCCAGCCGCCATTGAGAGCCCGCGGCAGCCAGCCTTCGTCCGTCATCACCACCGGGGCAGGGGCCTCAGTTGCATCCCTGCACGGAGATCCGGTAGCTGAAGCCGAGGGCGGCGGGCTGGGTGCTGGAGCCCACCCGGAAGTTCATCAGGTTGGTGCGCTTGCCGGGAACGGCGGAGAACGGCCCGAACATGCGGCCCGTACCCGGCGCGAAGGTGGGGGTTTCATTGATCACCTGCAGGCTGCTGCCGTCGGTGAAGCGCATGAAGCCGGACACGGGGAAGGTGGCCGGCTCACTGGAGGCGGAGGTGAAGAAGAAGCGGTAGCTGCGGAAGGTCCTGTCGACGACGAAATCGGTGTTCCAGTTGGTGCGGCCCAGCAGACGATCGGGGCCGATCCGCTTGGTCACCACCGGCTCCCCACCGCCGCCGAGGGGCATCAGGAAGCGGCACTGCTCCTGGGCCTGAGCCGTGGGCAGGGAATAGGCCAGCAGGGCGGAGGCCGCCAGAGCACCGGCGCAGCGAAGGGGAGAGCTCACAGCGGACAAGCTCGACATCGGGGCAAGGGGGCCTGGGACAAGAACAAAAGCCCAGCTCACATTTGCACGCAACGGCACCGCTTTCCAGGCAGCGGATCCGCCAACCATCCAGCGCCAGGCAGCGTCAATCTGACCGGCAAGCGCCCGCAGCCACGCACAAGTGCAGGAGATCACCACAGCCAATACCCCCGTCCCAACGTCCACGACTTGCCAGCCATAACGGCTCACCAACGATCACGAACACCAGCAGCCACGGGGGCCAGCCTGGAGCCGCAGACCACATATTTCTATGCACAAAACCTCTTGTTCTGTAGTCTTCAGCTGCCGTACTCCGCATACTCAGAAAAAACCAACCCGATCGACATGGCGGACAGCCCCACCCCCGACATGCCGCTCTCCGACCAGGCCTCCCCGCGGGAGCCCCGTGGTGGTCTGTCCCGCCGCTTCCTGCTGCAAGCCACTGCTGCTGGCCTCGCCGGGGCAGCCATGGGCTCCAAGCTGCAGGCAGGGCAAGCAGCTCCCACTCCAAGTGCCGCTGGTGCGTCTGCCGCTGCTCGCAACTCGGCCGTGGATGTGGTGGTGATCGGAGCCGGAATCTCGGGCCTGATCGCGGCGCGGGAGCTGGAACGCCGGGGCTTGAGCACTACCACGCTGGAAGCCGCCCAGCGCATTGGCGGGCGCTGTCTGCGCCGCAAGACGATTCAGAACTGGTGGATTGATCTTGGTGGCCAGTGGATCGGCAAGACCCATCACCTGTTCAGCGACCTCGCCCAGGAGCTGAAGCTCAGCACGTTTGACAGCCACTTCGAGGGCGATTCCGTGCTGATGCTGAAGGGGCAGCGTCTGCTGCGACCAATGGAGAAGGACTGGGAACGCTCCTACCTCAACCTTGATCCCCGAAAGCTGCCGATCTCCGAACACGATCAGGAGGAAGCTCTGAGGGTTCATCAGCAGTTCCTCAAGCTGGCCAGCACGGTCAACCCGGTGGAACCCTGGGCCACACCAGGCGCCCGCGAACTGGATTCTGAGACGATCGAAAGCTGGATGCGTCGTCAGACCGACTCCGAATTCGCCCAGTACATCTACCGGGATTACACCCGAGTCGGCGGCTCCGGTGGCTATGAGCCCAATTAGGCCTCGATCCTGCATCTTGCGCTCACCTACAAGGCGGCGCCCCAGGGCGAGTCGCCCGAATACAAGCTGCTGGTCGGCGCCGCCGGCCAGATGCCGGCCCTGCTGCAGCAGCAGATCGGCGGCCAGATCCAGACGGCTGCTGCGGCTCGGCTGGTGAGCCGCGAGGGGGATGGTTATCGCGTCTCCGCCGCCAACGGCAGCGAGCACCGCTGCCGATCCGTGGTGGTGGCTCTGCCGCCGGCGCTGCGCAGCCGCATTGTCTTTGAGCCCGGCCTGCCTCACCGGGTCAATGGCTTCTGCCAGCGGGCACCCATGGGTTCGATGATCAAGGTGATGGCCATCTACGACTCGGCCTGGTGGCGGGATGAGGGCCTCAGCGGCTTTGCCCAGGGACAGCTCTCAGCCCTGGCCCTGACGGCGGATTCCTCGCCCCCATCGGGTCGTCCCGGCATCCTGGCCGGCTTCGTCACCGCCGACAAGGCTCTGCAGATCGGACAGCTCAGTGCCGCTGAACGGCGCGGCATCATTCTTGACGATCTCGTCACCTACTTCGGCTCCCGTGCCGGCAAGCCCCGTGACTATTCCGAGTTCAATTGGGCCAATGACGCCTGGGTCACCGGCGGCTTCACCTCATTCATGACCCCCGGCGCCTGGACCAGCTTCGGGCCGGCATGGCGCGAGCCGGTGGGGCGCATCGTCTGGGCCGGCACGGAGTCATCGACCCGCTGGGCCGGCTATTACGAGGGGGCCATCCAGGCGGGCCTCGATGCGGCGGCAAGCGTGCGATCCCTGTTGGCATAAGCCAGCTGGCTGCTAGGCAATCGGCGACGACCAACAACGCGCCTGATGGCGGCGTCAACCGTTTCAGGCGCCAGGGACCTCAGAAATCACAAGGGTGGATGACTCCGGCATGCCGGCCGTGCGGCCCGACCTCTCGTTGCTGGGCAAGCCAAGGGCTATGTATGGATTTCTCAACAGGCAACCAAGCGTTCCTTAAGGAAGCAGACAGCTTCGGCTACAATTACTGCATTAAAAAAAATAAATGAGCTTCCTTTCCCGTCGCCTGCTTCTCAAGGCTGCAGGCGTTGCCGCTGGGGCGATCGCCGTGCCACAGCTGACGGCAGGCGGCGCTAGAGCCGCCGATGCCATGGCGCCAGCCCTGCAACAGAACCTGGATGCCTGCACACCACCAGGTGACCCCCTGAAGGCCCTGCTCGAGCGGAACCAACGATTCAGCAAGGTCTGGCAGACCTTGGCCGATGGCACCAGCCCGCAGGAGCGCATGGCGCTCAAGCTCAGAATGCTCGAAGATGGTTGCCAAATTGATCGGCTGGCCCTGGCGGAAGGTCAACGGCCTTGGGCCGCGCTGATCAGCTGCGCCGATGCCCGCGTGGCGCCTGAGTGGATCTTCTCCGCCGGATCGGGCGAACTGTTCCAGGTGCGGGTGGCGGGCAACAGCGCCTTCGACGACGGCATCGCCTCGCTCGAATACGCCGTGGCCGTACTCGGTGTTCCCCTGATCCTGGTGCTGGGCCACAGCGGCTGCGGCGCCGTCAAGGCCGCCATGGGCTCCGCACCGCTCACCCCCCTGCTGGAGGATCTGGTCAAGCCGATCCGTGCTTCCCTGCGCAGCGGCGATGACCTCACCAAGGCCATTGAAGGCAATGCCCGCTACGCCGCCAACCAACTGACCAAACGCAGCAAGGTGCTGCTCGACGCCGAAGCCAGCGGCAAAGTGACAATTAAAAGCGCCTTCTTTGATATCAAGAGCGGCGTTGTCAAGGTTCTCGGCTGATCACAGCCAGAGGCCAAGATTTCTAGCGACAATAACACTTAAACCCTGAGACCAGTCGGATCAGCTGGCGCAACCCAAGCGAAGTTGATCCACAGCCAATGAGCCGGCACAAGGATTAAGTACACCAACCAACCTCAGCGAATCAAAATCATGGATTACAAGAATCTGTTTGTCACAAACAACAAGAATGACGGCGCTGGCTCGCTGCGGGCTGTCCTGTAGGAAACCCAGAGAACCCAAGGCAATTATAATATCATCTTCAGAACCAATGAGCTCAACCCAGCTCCCACCAATACATTCAAGCTTGGCTACTGGACGATTTCCCTGGATAGCCTATTGCCTATCCTTGCGCGCAGCAACATAAGAATTAATGTTGACGATGCCAAATCGGTGACCCTTCTGCCAAGCAATGGCGGAAGCGACTCTTCAAAGGTCTGGAGATTTGAAAAGGATTTCAAAGCGAATGGAGCCACTGGGGCCTTCCTTGCCATGGGCACAACTGGTGGCATTGGATCCACCGCAAATGTAGAAATAAATAATTTTAATTTCATCCGCAACACCGCCAAGGGTGGTGACTCTAAGGGAAATGGTGGTGGTGGGCTGGGGGCTGGTGCTGGATTGCTGCTAATGGATGGAGTCGACCTCACATTGCGGAACTGTATTTTTCAGGACATGCTTACTGTGGGTGGTTCCGGTCATATTTCACAGACGCGGGACGCGTTTGGCGAAACACTCAGTACAGATTTGTTTATAGGAGGCAATATGGCTGCTTACGGTGGTAGTGCAGGATCAATTGGTGGCAAGTTTTCAAGCTTTGCCATCGCACCCTCAACTTTGTTATCTGGTGTCTCTGGCGCAAGTGGGTATGGTGGGGCAGCTGGTAAAAAGGGAAATAACGGGAGACTGGTAAACGGTGGAAACGGTGGGGATGGTGTTGACGGAGCTTTTGGCCAGGGTGGCGGGGGAGGTGGAGGGGGAGGTGGAGGAGCTGTTTTTTGGACTGGATTTACAAATCCAAAAATAGGTAATGGTGGTCCGGGTGGAAATGGGGGAAATGGTGGATTTGGCGCTGGTGGAGGTAGAGGGGGTCCAGGAGGTGGGCAAGCGAATACCAGTCTCTACTTCGAGTTCAGATCTGGGGCACGGGGGGCGGACGGGAAAAACGGAGGCCATGGTGCATATTCTTCTTCTTCAGGAAATGGCGCTGCCTTGGGTGGCGCGATTGCTGTGCTAGGCACAAGAGATTTTAAAGATCAAAATTCCACGCTAGCTCTCAATCGTGTCGACTTTATTTCGACAGATGTCCAAGCCGCCAATCCTCGCCAGGCTCTTGGCAAAGCTGTTTTCAGCAGATTTTCAAAAGTGGTTTTTGTCAATGACAGCACGTTTTCAGCGAACGTCGGCGGATCTCGTTCGCTCTTGGATCCTGGCAATCCAGATAGTAACTTAATCTATGGCGGATTCGCCCCACTTACTTCGACGGCGAAGCCTACCGATCTACCTGTCCATGAAGCAACGTCATCGGTATGGAACAAAGAATTTGCAGACATTCGCACTCCAGTCTTAACTAACACAGTTGGGATCGCCGATACTAACATTGTTAACTATGAGCAAAGCGGCCGTAGTGTGATCGGCGTTGATGCCGATTTGAGTGATCCCAGCAACCCTTTGAATGCGCTCTGGAAGGCAGTGCGACCTGATCAGGCTGACGAGTTGCAGTCAAAGTACCAGGCTGAGATCAGCAAAAGCTTGTGGCAAGCCTTTGGTCTCAAGAAACCTGGTCAAGGGCAAGGTGCTGTTTCGTACGCTTTGGACAACCTAGTGATCCCGAATCTTGCAGATCTTGTGGGGGGATTACTTCCAATTGGCAAAGAGGCGTCAAAGCTGCTGAGCAATCTTCTTACAATGGGTTATTCGAACACTCAGCTGCGCAATCAGCTCGACTCAGACCTGCGTAAAAATGCTCAAGATCAAGCCAAGCTACAGGAATACCTTCAGAGCAACAATAAAGCCCAAATAGGCACGATCGATACAAAGCTTGGGCGAGCACCTGTGCTGATCAAAAACTTCACCATTGGAGAGGACATTCTCTTCATCCCTGCTTTCGGTGAAGGGACGAATGGGGAATCTCTTAAATTCGAGGAGGCGACCCAGGGCAATGGCTGGAGAAGTATTAGAATTAGTGCTGCTCAGAGCAAACAGTCATCTGTTTTGACTGAGATTTGTATCATCGAGGTGGATCCTGCCAGCATCGCTGCTTTGGGAAACGTAGCTGGTCAATCGATACCAAGTTATCTTCTTTCTATGACGGAAAGACGGGGGAATGGCGATTGGGTCCTCGGCTCTAGAGTTGTCAAGCCCTCTATTCAAAAAATCACATCATTTCTGGGCGGGCCTGCGGGAACAGACGTTTTGATTGATAGAGGTAATAACCGTGATGCTATGGTCTTTAATACGATCACGGGGGATGCCGACGATCAGGTTTATGGGTCTGATGGCTTTGAAGAAATTTCTACCAATGCAGGGTGCGATATCATTGCCCCTGGTCTTGGAAAAGACTTCGTTAACGCGGGCAAGAATGCTGACACCGTAGCTTACGCTTCCCTGAAGCAGTCCATACGCGCGATCGGGTCTTCTTTGCCGCAAAATGCACAGATCCTCAGTTCGATTGCCATTTCTGCCATTTCTGGTGGCCCGAACACTACCAAGATCCTCGACTCCGAGCTTGATAATGTCGAAATCATTCAAGCCTATGGCGATAGTGTTTTTGATTTCAGCAACTTGCCCGATCCCTACTTGAATGGCGACGGCTTTTATTCAGTCCGCACGGGAGCAGGTAGCGAATTCAAGGGCAGCAAGTTTAATGATGTAGTCATTCTCTCTTACGATGCTGACACTAACGACTCTGTCGCTGCTGCCTTTTTAAAAACTACCCTGATTGATGGCGGCACAGGCAACGGCGATACCAACTCCTTCTATGCTGACTATTCTATTGCTCCTGAGGCAGTTAACCTTCAGGCGACCGGCTCAAGAGCATTTACCATCAAGAATTCATCGGGGCTGACTCTGGCGCAGCTCAGAAATATTGATGTTGTCAACCTAGATGGATCAGCCCAGTCAGATAACTTTGACTTTAGGGCCGGTTCGGCTCGTATGTCAGAAACCTTTGACTTTAGCGCGGGTTTGGCTCGTTATTATGTACATGGAAATGATGGCAATGACACCTTCTGGGCTGGATCCATGGGATCCGAGGACCATTTCTATGGTGGCGCTGGTGATGATATATTCTATGGCGGAAGTTCGAATGATTATTTTGATGGTGACGATGGCGATGATCGCCTCCTAGGTGCTGATGGTTCAGATTATCTGGTGGCCAACAAGGGTTCCGATCTTCTCGTCGGTGGGCTCGGCGGTGACAACTTTCTCATCCAAGACTGTCCGCAAGCTACGCTCGCTGATTTCACAGCTTCAGACGCTGACCGGCTGATTCTTGATCTGATTGCCACAGTCACCTTTGCCGAAGTCAGCGGCGAAGAAGAACTAAGAAAAGCCATCGACGCAGGTGAAGCGAACTTTATTTACGATGAGAACGCACGCGTTGCACAATGGAGGGGAGATGATCAAAACACCTATCAAACAATCAGTTTTGACTCTCCAGTATCCTCGGCCGATCTAAGGCTAAGTGTTTTTGGCCGGGATGAAGTCTTACAAGATCCCGACAGCAACGTTGACCCTGTCACCCGCAGCAGTGCCGCGCTGATCGCAACCTTCCTCGATGGTAAGGAGCGTCTCTTTGCGGATAATCCCTTCGACGCCCTTGGGCTGGCGGCCGATCCGCAGCTGGCCTACCGCTGGTTTTACAACGGTTACCTGATCGCCGGTGCCAACGCCGCCAGCTACAGCGACAGTGTTCTGGAGGAGTTGCCGTCTGGCAGCTACATCCGCGAAACCGTCTACACCGATCGCGCCAGCCGACGCCAGACGGTGGCCTCGGAACCGCTGCTGGTTGAGCCCACCCGTGAAGGCAGCGGCCTGCGGGTGCTGCGCACCAGCCTCGACCAGCGCCAGCGCGCCAACCTGGATACCATTCAGTCCGGATTCCAGGCCTCTCCGGAGGTGCTGCAGCTCAGGTTGCCCGTTGGCGACAGCTCCAGCCTGCCAGGCGTCGAACGCATCGACCTCATGCCCACCGGTGGAGCCACGGGCGACACCGATCTGGTGGCCTTGGTTGATCCCGTGGCTCTGCTCGATCCCAACCAGGACGGACCTGCCACCGGGCCGCTGGCTGAGCCAGGACAGGGCGGCGCCGGGGTCTACGACTTTGACAGCGACGGCCTGCTCGACACCCTCACCTGGCAACCGCAGCCCAGTGGCACCTCCAGCCCCACCCTGAATACCTCCCTACTCACCGGCACCATCTCTACCCTCGCCGCGCTGCCGGACGGGACCTTGCGCTTCCTCCTCAGCGATGCGGATGGTGTGCCGCAGCCCCTGAAGCAGCCGGCTCTGCAGTGCCTCAGCGTGGTTCTGCTGGAATCACCGCCGCGGATGAGCTCCGTGATGGCGATTGGCCTGAACGAAGGGGAAACCCTGGAGGGCCTCAGCGCCGACCAACGGCGACAGCGGGCGATCAACCTGATCAGCCACCAGGATGACACTCCGGCTCCCCTCGAGTCCTACGCCGACCTTTACCGCCAGCTCTGGGTCCGCGCCGACCTGGCGATGGTGCTGTTCGAAGTGCCTGGCGGCAACGCGAGCACTTGGGATGGTTCGCTGCTCAGCGAGCCCCTGAAGGTCGTTGCACCATTGCAAGACCCATTGGCTGAACCATTGCCGGACGGCCTCGGTCCAACCCTGGAGCTTGGCAGTGCATCTGGCCTGCGGCTGGGGCTCTTGGCAGAGAACGTGCCTGTGGACCTCAATGGCTTTGTGGCCCGCAGTCAGACCTCGGCGCCGGTGCTTGACTTCCGCGGTCTCGGAGGACTGAATCTGGACATCACCCTGGAGGTGGCGCGGGAAGCCGGCTTTTAATCCAGCATGATCTTCTATTCCATTGAGGATCTTGATGGCAGTGTTCGGGACCCGATCAGCGGCGAACTCGTCAAACCCGGAGATGCGCACTATGCCGCTCTGGCCCAGTCCCACCGGGTCGAGGCCCTCAGCGACCTGGGCACGGAAAACCTACAGAGCACGAGCAAGGATCTGTTGCTGAGTGAATCACGGCTTCTGGCCCCAATGGCCATCGTCCAGGATCCCAACCTGGGGCAACAGATCTACTACGCATTTGCAGCAGCCAACCCCGATCACATCAGTCACTTCAGCAGCTTCGGCAACAACGTGATCGGCTTGGAGGATTCGCCTAACCTTGATTTCGATTTTGATGACAACATGGTCTCCATCCAGATCAGGCCACTGGGCTACTGAGTGGGCCATGCCCAATCGCGGTGCAGCCAGCGCTGCGCCGCGTGCTGCTGTCAGTGGATCGGGTGGACATCAGCCGGGAGATCTTCAACGAACGCTGCCGGATTCCAGGCACGTTGGCATCTGTGGCGCCCCGAGAAAGGGTGGTTACGGCCCCGAGGGCCTTCAGTCCACCAGCCCATGCTCTAGCGAATAGCGGACCAGTTCGGTGCGGCTGGCGGTGCCGGTCTTGATGAACAGGCGGCTCACGTACTTCTCGACGTTGCGGATCGAGGTTTCCAGCCGCCGGGCGATCTCCTTGTTCATCATTCCCTCGGCCACC
>Ga0114979_10003781_pt1 | contig 10100 bp, 10 predicted proteins | sample S_140625_EF_Meta_FD_87315 | JGI IMG/M metagenome (GOLD analysis project Ga0114979, IMG submission 87315) | Freshwater microbial communities from Lake Simoncouche, Canada to study carbon cycling - S_140625_EF_MetaG | ecosystem: Environmental > Aquatic > Freshwater > Lake | place: Lake... | reverse complement strand
TTTTTTGTTATACTATATTGAGAGGATATTTATTAAGTAATTCTGTCTACAAATAATATATTGACCCATAAAACAACTTAAAGAAACACCACCATTACATATCGTGAAGGAAGAGCCCAGCAAACAACTCTTCCTGCTCCCCAAATCAGCCCTAATAGCTCAGTTGGTCTAGAGCGTGGTACTTATAATCAGTGCGACATGCCAAGGTCGCGGGTTCGATCCCCGCTTAGGGCACACCAACCAAACATATCGTGGGGTAATGGCAACCTTCCATAATCTATTATGGAGTAGCTGGTTCGATTCCAGCCGATATGACGTATTCTTTACAGCAATTCAAATTTTCCTGTCTGAAAAAACCAAGGATACAGCACCAATTGGGACATAAGACAAAATACCTCCTCGTGGTATGTCCTGGATAACGCCAAATTTTGTCAAACTCGTCGTAGCTATCAAAACTTCCAGTCGATGAGACAACCTCAAAAATGCACATGTGGCCGAGTGGTTAAAGGCGTGGGACTTAAGACCCCATCACAACGTGTTCGCAGGTTCGAACCCTGCCGTGTGCTATTTATCAACCAACAAAGAATCCCGCACACATATAAGGATTCTTACAGCAACCCCCAACCTATAAATGATGTAATGTCGAAGACGCATAGAATCTCGCACTTTGAATGTTGATTCTCACAGCAAAAACCAAATTTATTTATAACAACGATTAAATCCGCTCAGTGAGCGCGGTTGTAGTTTAATTGTACGCCATTCATTTGGTGCTCTTAGACAACCACGGTTTTAGTGCAACCCATAAAACCATACAGCAAATCTTAACAATTAAATCCGCTCATCAGTGGGCATGGTTGTAGCCTTCGGGCTTTTAGACAACCAACAAATTAATCTTCAATAGATTCGGTGAATCGGACTCAAAGGAAAGGCATAGCTCCACTCGCTTAAACGCGCGATGAATTTGAGGATGAAGATCCACCCAAGGACTACGGAAAGGCACCGACGACTACTAAAACGACAACATCAGGCAAACGGCAACGGCATCGGCAACATCAGGCAACGACTATGGAAAAACGGCAAGTATCTCTTTTTTGAATTTTTCTTCTCTGAACTAATTTTTTTCTCACATATTTTTAGGTATATGGCCAACGCATTCTCGTTGGTTGGTGCTTGGCACCGTAAAACACCTCCATTCAGGGGGTTATCGCTAAGCGATGTAAAAAAAACACCTCCAATCAGGTGGTTATCGCTTAGCGATGTACAATAAGGGGGTTGACATATTTGTTGGTTAAAGTAGCACGCTCACCTTACCGCAATATTATAGGTTGCCCCGGTCGGGGTTAGTTAAAGTCCTTACCGTAAAATAGGCAATTCCGGTTAAATTTCATTTAATTGGTTGAGCGGTTCTCGCTCGTAAAACAGTCACAAAGGTCCCGTTGAATAGTCCGGTTATTTCGCAGACCTGTTAAGTCTGAAGTCACAGGTTCAAATCCTGTCGGGACCGAAAATGTTTAATAAGTATCAACCAATTCAAATACTTATTAAACATTTTATACAAACTAAATAAAGATAATGCCAATATTATTTTAAACAAAAAATGCCAAAAATTTATAATTACGATGATGTGAATACCATATTTGAAACCAACAATTGTATACTGGTTTCAACTAATTATAAAAACTCATCAGAAAAATTAGAATACATTGGTTCTTGTGGACACAATGATAAAATTTCATTAAAACTATTTTTAAGGAAAAAGCACAAAGTATGTATAAATTGCAGTAATCTTGGTATTTATAAGCAACAATCCAAAATACAGTCTATTACTAAATACAATTTCATTAAAGTAAAAGAGTTAATGGAAAAGAAGATTGAGCAGACAATGAAATACAGAAATGATTTTTTACCTGAAAATTATGATAGAACATTAACTTGTTGGGATTGTAAAGAAACCAAACCATTTAGATTATTTTCGTATAGAGCTCAATACAAAGACAATAAGGAAAAACGATGCAAAATTTGTAATAATTTAAATCGTAAATCTCGATATGAAAACCATTCAATAGACCAAATCATTACGACAATGCTTACAACAGCAAAATATTCATGTATGAAACGTGAAAAGAACCACAGGTTCGAAGCAGCAATATTGGACATTAAAGTTGACTACATCAAACAATTGGTTGAAGAACAACAAAACAAATGTATTTATTCAGGTGTAGAATTTGTGTGGGAATATGGTGTCAATCACAAGCCATCATTGGATAGAATTGATTCATCAAAAGGATACATAAGGGGTAATGTACAATTAGTAACAACAATTGTAAATCAAGCAAAAAGTGATTTAATGGAAACTGAGTTTTTAAAAATGGTAAAATCTATTTATGAAACAAAAAATCTACACAAATTACAATGAAAATCACCGCCACCAAACCACCGCGAATTCGCACGCCATTTCTCTCTAATTGTTTTGTAATCAACTATAAATAAATATATACACATCAAAAACAACTTAAAGCCACATCTCCATATGTATATGTGTCTCACAGCAATTCAAACAGCATTTTAAGCCGTAGGTCGAAGGTTCGATTCCTTTCGGTGGAACTTTCCGCCGTAGCTCAATGGTAGAGCAACGTTTCAATAGACACCAGCAAAAAAAGACATCGTGTCCGAGCGGTCAAGGAGTTGGACTTGAAATCCAATGGGTTTTACCCGCGCAGGTTCAAGTCCTGTCGATGTCGACCTTGTAAAATAAGTTTCAACCAACTTCAAAAACTTATTTTATTGATTGTATCTATTTTTTATCGTTTAAAACACCCCAGTCCGATTCGCCAAAAACGCACCCAATCCCAACAAAACATCGGCAACCAACACTTTCCATGCGATTCCGCTCATCCCGTTAATAGCCAACCAAGCAAACGTGAAATACATCAGAGCATGCACTGGTCGCAATGAATTCCACCATATTTTCTCTCCAAACACCTCGGCACCGGTCCGCCTAGCCCCACTCACATAAATATACATGAAACCAATGGCAGGTAGCAACGCGAGCCAACCCATTATGCGTAAAACCCCCACACTCGCCACCCTCGCGATATAAGCGAACAACGATCGCATTCCAATACAGCCAATTAAAAACAAAAGCAACCTCTTAGTAGCGATATCCATCATATACACTACCAAAATATATAAAAAATATTGTCCAGTGAACTTATTATGGTGAAAACAATTTACTCAATTAGAGAATAAATCACTCCCAGGCATAAAACATATAACAAAAGAATATAAAGAAATAAAGCCATTGTTTAATGGAGAACGACTTCTTACAGCAAAACAACCCTCCAATTAAAGATGCATATTCGCAAGAATTTCGTGGGTTCGAACCCCACCGTGGGATAAATTAAACTCCCACGTGTCCGAGTGGTCAAAGGAGTGCAGGAACAATCAGAAGTCAGCAACAGTTTAAAATAAGCATCTAACAATTTAAATGCTTATTTTTTCACTTAAAACAAGTTGTCTTACATACATAAAATGTTTGGAATAAAACTTGGAACAGTAGATGTATCTGAACATTATGATAAATTTATGAGTGCGTGGAAAGAAGAAGCAGAAGCAGAAGCAGACACAAAGCTATGGACAGCACACACATCCATCAAACTCACCTCTTATTCATCAGTATGTAGGCAATGTAACATATGTGAGAAGATAAGATCGGATGACCCGACAGACGCAGATGAAGGAGAGAAATATGAACCGTTAACCTCAACTGAGCCCTGGTATTACGCCGGATTTTCAGACATTGACGTTTGTTCCGAGTGTTATCCGTCCTTTTACGATAACCTGGTTAATACAAATGAGAATGGTCAATATAAAATTTGTGATGTTTGTGTTCAAGATATTGGAGAGAAACCGTTTTATTATACCAATGAAGATGCCAGATATGATGTTTGTGAAGCGTGTTACAATAGTAAACGGCAATTTGGAGTAAACATTAATCAATCGGGTTTCCAAACAGACCGTGGTCATTACATAATTGCCAAACATTTAGATTATGATTCCATCCCTTCAACACTTCTCTCTGAAATAACAATCGAGAGAAACAAACTATTCATCGACCTCTTGGATGAGATTGTACGTTTACCAGATACTTTCGATAATATACTTGAATGGACGCTCATATCCGACCTAGACGATTGCGAACACCACGATGCCATGGCCGGATTTGCAGTCAATCTTATAAATCCCAAGCATCCAGTCGCTTCTGTTCTATCGGATGACCATGGAAGAGTTGCGATGAATGTGGTTTATGATACTTATGAAGACTATTTGAGAGAAAAGGAGGAGCATGAAGCAAACGATAAAATAAATGTCAACTTTGCCGAATACGTTCGCATGAAACGTGGATTTCGCTTTTATTATGGTTAACCACCTTAATTTATTTTCACGCGAATACTTTTTCTCTCCACATATTAAGAGGCAAATCCCTCCTCTTAAACATTGCCCTTTTAGCTCAGCTGGATAGAGCGTTCGACTTCTAATTGAAAGGCCGTGGGTTCAATCCCCACAAGGGGTACATCTTCTTTTTTTTGGCACAACCACCTTCGGTGAAAGAGCCATAGTTTTTGCCCGAAAGGGCTATCGTTTTTGCCCGAAAGGGCTATCGTTTTTGCCCGAAAGGGCTATCGTTTTTGCCCATCTTTTTTTCACACATCAACTTGATAAGTCTAAAATAACCAATTACCAATATAACCAAAAATCCCCTATGGTCCAATGGTTAGGATGTGCGGTTTTCACCCGCTTGGTCTGGGTTCGATTCCCAGTAGGGGAGGTTTTTTGTTTTTGTTTTTATATATATTTAAGCATTAAATAAACTTAAATATATTTTCTCTCTGTAATATGTGCCGAAAGGTACCAACCAAAAAGCAACTTAGCTCAGTAGGGAGAGTGCCTGGCTCATAACCAGGAGGCCGTAAGATCGAAACTTACAGTTGCTAACTAAAGATAAATTTTCCTATGAATTAAGACACCATTCCGCTCATTTTTAATGCTTATATTTACCGTAATTATTGGCTCAATTTCCTTGTCTCTCAATTCATCATCTTTTCCACTTAAAATTCGAACGTTCCCACTTTTAAAACTACTATTACCAATTTTTTCACTCAATATGCTATGATTAACGCTTATATTAAATAAGCTTTCATCTTCGCTTGATTTTATGGAATTATCTTCTTTGTCATTTACTAAGAAACTAATTCTTTCTCTCGGAGGCGGCGTTGGTGTAGGTGACAAAACGGGTTCGCAACTGGTGTCACTGAACTCACCTATAATTTGTTCATACTTCACTAATTCAACCGCAGACGCACGAGGTTCAATATATCTAGGTGGTTCCAATTTAAGTTCAACCTTTTTTTTAAAACAACAACCAAACATCTTATATATAGTTCCCGACAAATAACCCGGAACTTATTCGAACGTGACAATTTTAAATAGAATTCACTTCATTAAACTATATTTCAAGTGAATTCTAGTGTTTCCACTTCCATAGGAAAGAATAAGCCCGCCGGCAGGCATAAATGAATTGGAATTGTTGATTGTGTTTAAAAAATAAGCATATTTTCCATCATCCAAACACATTCTCTCCAGCATACATCATGTACAGGAATCCGTCGTCATCCTTGTAATTCGCGTATAAATGCTGGAATGTATTGGACCCAGAAACTAATACATTTTTATTACCACAAAACATGTAAAATCCGTCTGATGAGTTGGCAACAACCTGTTTACGCAAAGTTCCCATAAATCCGGCGACTGTCGCATCATATGGCAACAAAAATTTGGTTTTCGTCAATTCTCCAATGAATGGACCCCTAGACACGCGTTCGACAATAACGGGAACTCTATCAGGAAACTTCTTCATTATCTTTCGTGACTGGTCGACACGTTCTTCGAACGAATGGTCTATTTTGAATTGCATTTCCTAATTATAGCCAACATTATTATTTTCTCTCAAAACATAAACATCCAAATTATAATATAATCCAACTTATTTAAACATATTACCACACTAATCGTCAAGACACCAATCAACATGACATACCGCGATTCTCTTAACCACCTAATTGCCGAACAGCAACGCCAGCGACTCCACACTCAACAAGAGCAACTTATCCAGCAGGCTCTTAGAGACCATTCGAATCAAATGACTACAATAAACGATCAACTGGTTCACCGTCTCAAACGTGAACTCAACAAAATCAATGGACACCATGTTCAGAGAGTGGTTCAGTTTCTTAAGAAGTTGTAACCCAAAAATAAAATATTGCATAATAACAACAAAACATCATGTCAACCTTCGAATTTGCTTACAATACTTTCTCTCAAAAGATGGACGGCAAACTCATTAAGCCCGAAAACATCATGATTTACGTGAAATATGCCATGGAAATAGCGGAACTCACTAATCTCAAGGGAGCCGAGCAAAAACAATTGGTCATTGACATTATACACAAAATAGTGAAGGATTCCAGCTTATCCGTAGAGCACGAGAGCATTTGCTTGGATTTCATCGAAAGCGGCACACTTTCGCAGACGATTGACATCATAGTCGACGCGACAAAAGGCCGGTTATCAATTAACAAGCCAATTTCTTTTATAAAGCGTCTTGTCGCATGTTGCTTGAATCGCCAGACAACGGTATAAGTAAAAATAAAAAATAAATACGTCTGTAAAATTTAATACATATTTATATTTATTTATATTTATAGGTAAATATGTATTACGCCGCATTTCTTCTCATAATCTTGCATTATTCAATCACTATAATACCCATAATAACTTATTTCATAACAACATCCCGCCAAATCAAACATGCAATCATCGCCTATATGTTGCTATTACTAGCAATAAATATTCATTATAAGGGATGTCCGTTTATACGAGTGGAGAGAAAACTACTTGGCATTCCTTCTTGGATAGGTATTCACGAATATTTAAGAGCATTCACTCCGAATCCATATAAAAAACTCATTAATGCGATGACACTGGCAACGGTGGTAGTATTAACAATCGCATTTTGGATTAATTATTGAAATCAAAAAACCCTTTTTATTGTCACAAATAACAACACATTACATCTCGAAATTCTCCGGGTCGCGAATAATCAACCGCAGTCGCCTCTTTTTTGTCTGAACACGACTTATTACATTGTCATAAGCCGCATCACTCCCCGAGAAATCGTCCATTACAAATCGAAACACGTCCACCTCTTCTCGCTGGCCAATCCGGTGACACCTAGCAATCGCTTGATCTTCCACTGATGGATTCCAATGAGCACTGACAAAGTAGACCTCTTTAAAATCCTGTAAATTCAGACCTTCACAACCAGTCTGAATTTGCATCAACAATACATCCACCTCGTCCCTCGCCAACAACTTCTTTCTCTCCTTATTCGAGACCCTCCCATCAAAGAACGCCACTCGCACTCCGTACCCGCTCAACATCACCGACAACATGTCAATCTCTTGTCTAAATGTACAAAACACCAACTTCTTGCGACCGTTCCCGTTTCTCTCCACAATAGTTTTCACCACATTCGCCAACTTGCTGTTCCCGTTAGTCATCCGCGTCAATATGTGAGTGGGAACATCACGTGTCAGTTCGTTGTTCATCAGCACATTCGCGTAGAGAGCATTGCTAATACAACTCTGACGAGACCGCATGATTCGCTGAAACACGTGCCCACCCGCGATTTCACTGGAAATGTTGTCGATGAACTTGCTACTGCTGGCCATCCCGTGCACTCCGAGTGCCAGTTCCCTCTCGACATGACACGTCCACGCAACCTTGACGGTTTTCTCTCGTAGAGTCGGTAAGTCCAACGCAACGTCTTCTTTTGTCCGCATCAGCACGTGGGTGGAGATGGATCGTGTCAATTGCTCGTGTGTCTTGTAATCACATCCAATCAACTCGAAATACGCATAAAGGTCATCGACTTTGTTGTGAATAGGTGTGCCAGTGACAATCCACGTGATTCGTGTGTCGAGCTTGTAGGCTCCGAGGAACGTCTTCGATTTGCGGTTGCGTAGGTGGTGTGCCTCATCGTAAACAACGCGATCCCACTCGATGGCGTGTAGTGCATTTGATAGTCGGCCTTTGCGAATAGCAACATGTGCGTAACTGGTGATGACAATGTGTGTGTCGGCGGTTATCGTCCGAATGTTGGCTCCATGATACACCAACGCAACATGGCCGGTCATTCGCAGGATGGCGTCTCTCCACTGGTCAATCAGCACGGGTGGCAGCACAATCAGCGTTTTCCGCTTGATATTCGCGACCATGAGACCGATGAGTTGGATGGTCTTACCGAGACCCATTTCGTCGGCGATGATGCCCCCACGGTGCTGCTTTTCGTTGATTTCGCGGTCAAGAGCCCACCTTACCCCGTCGATCTGGTGCTGTTTCCGTTCGAGACCGGCGAAAGCCAGCCATTCCTCAAAAATAGTTATATTGTTCATGTTTTATGAGTGATTTCCTTTTAATAATTTGGCAAAAAAGCATTTCAATTTTTGTTGTCTAGAAGCCTCTAAATATTGCCCCTTTTTGATCCCATCAGGTTTTCTCACTGATTCACAAAAAATTGAAATCCTTTTCCAGCGAGTGATGAAAGGTATTTTCCCAGCCCTCAGACACAACAACCGACCGAAAGGTTCTTCAAGCAACAAAAAACAACCAGCAAACAGCAAACATGACGACCAATACCAAGATCTGCTTCTTCTGCAAGAACAGCGGCGAGGATGAGACCACCTACACCAACCACACCAAGCACAACTGCCAGAAGCTCGCCAACATTGAGTGCCTCAAGTGCGGCGGAAAGGGCCACACGGAGCGATACTGCGACGGTTCCGGTAAGAAGTTCACGCCCCATGCACCCAAGAAGCCCGCCATGGCCGATGGTGAGTGGAAGGAGGTGACCGCAGGAGCCAAGAAGGCAGCAGCGCTCGTCTTCCACGTTGCCAACAACGGCGTCGTGGTCGCAGATGAGCGTCCTGCCACTCCCCCACCTGCTCCCAAGGTCGACGACGAGACGCTCTTTCCCAGCCTCACAGTCGACGCACCCAAGCCAACGGCAGCCAAGAGCCTCAACTTTGGTGCTCTCAAGTTCGAGACACCGAAGGTGCAGGCAGTCGTCAAGCCAAAGACGCAGTCAGCCGAGCCAGTCGTGACATCCACAGTCGCAGATGCAGACTTCCCTGAACTGCCCAAGACACCGGCTCGCCGTTCGCCTCCCACAAGGTCGCCTCCCACTCTTCCCACCATCAACGAGTCGGACGTCGCCAACATGACGCAGGACGAGGTGGTCGACACGATCAACAGCAACATCACCGCAACCGAGATGGCCGAGAGGACAGCCCAGCAGCTCACCAGTGTCGTCGCAACGCTCAGCACATCGCTCCAGCTCGTCAACAGCCTCTATGACGCCAAATGCAAGGAGTACGACGCACTGCTCCAGGCATACAACGCACTTGCAACAACAAGCCAGTGGGGCGAGCGTGGTGCTACCTCGTGGGCTGATGAGCCAATGTGAACGACAACGACAACGACACCCAGGTAAGTAATTTGTAGACTTGTATGTAATTTGAACCAATAAAATGGAAAACCCCTTGTTTTCTAATTTGAGAGAAAATTGAAGAAGTATTTTTCACTTTTATTTAAATAACAATTCAAATTAAAACATGATAAACACAATCATCATCTACGAACCGAGCAAAAATCTCCCGAAAGAGGGATGGCTCCAAAGATGCACGTCATGCGACGAAGTCACCGGAAATACGATAAATGTCATCACAATAATCGAAACATTGACACACGAATACATGACCTATATATGTGGCAAATGCGAAAACAAGCTTTTATGCCGTGTCAATTACGTCGACGAAACCATTTATAGACTCAAATATAAGTTTTTCAAAACCATGAACAAAACAATTATAACACATCTAACAAGTCGTCACATATACAAATATAATATAGTTGACGGCAAATCAAACACAAGCCAAAAGCACTCCGAATTAACCGAATTCCTGCGTAAATACACTTACTTT
>Ga0114979_10003779_pt1 | contig 10100 bp, 8 predicted proteins | sample S_140625_EF_Meta_FD_87315 | JGI IMG/M metagenome (GOLD analysis project Ga0114979, IMG submission 87315) | Freshwater microbial communities from Lake Simoncouche, Canada to study carbon cycling - S_140625_EF_MetaG | ecosystem: Environmental > Aquatic > Freshwater > Lake | place: Lake... | reverse complement strand
TCGGCATCGAGCCGCGGTGAGTCGCTGCCTCGCGCCGTGAGCCACTCGGTGGTCCAGGTGAGCAATCGCCCCACCGTCCAGACATCACTGTCGGTTTGTTCGCCGGCCATGCGGGGTGCTCCAACGTGTCCCTGAGGGTTGATCCAGCATGTGAGATCGTGCCGAGGCCGCGAGGCGATCACTCCACGACCTCTCCCGCGGCCGTCAGGTCGGGGCCGCCTTCGATGACCGCTCCATCTCGCTTCGGCGAAGTTCCCGGGCATGCTGTTCGATGGCATCGATCACCAGGCCCAGGCGTCCGACCATCACCTGATCCAGCGTGAAGCTCTCGTTGATCCGATGATCGGTCAGCCGATTCTGCGGGAAGTTGTAGGTGCGAATCCGCTGGCTGCGGTCGCCCGAGCCAACGAGCGTCTTGCGCTCGGCAGACCGCTTCTCATGCTCGATGGCCCGTCGGTATTCATAGATTCTGGTCTTCAAAACTCGCAGTGCCTTGGCCAGATTCTTGTGCTGGCTCTTCTCGTCCTGGCACTGCACAACGATGCCCGTTTCCATGTGCGTGAGGCGAACGGCCGAGGCCGTCTTGTTGACGTGCTGCCCGCCCGGTCCGCTGGCACAGAACAGATCCTTGCGGTATTCATCGGCCGACAGCGAAACCTCGACGTCCTCCGGCTCGGGCAGCACTGCCACCGTGGCGGCGGACGTGTGAATCCGACCTTTTGTCTCGGTGTCGGGAACCCGCTGCACACGGTGCCCGCCGCTTTCGTGCTGCAGTTTCCGGTAGATCGTCGTTCCTGACAGACCGAGCACCAGTTCCTTGAAGCCGCCAAGCTCGGTCGGGCTGGCGTCCAACACCTCGACATCCCAGCCCTGCTCGGTGCAGAAGCGGCGATACATCTCGTAGAGGTCGCGTACAAACAGCGCCGCCTCGTCGCCTCCGGTGCCGGCCCGGAGTTCCATGATGCAGCGACCGCGATCGGCATCCTCGTCGTCGGAGCAGAGCTCGAGGAGTTCGTCCCACTCCTGCTCCCGCCGCTGTCGCAGGCTCGGCAGTTCCGACTCGGCCAAATCCTTCAGATCGGGATCGCCGCCTGCGGCCATCTCGACGTGCTCGGCGATCTCCCGCTCGAGGGCCACGAACTGCCGGTATTTGAGCGCGAGTCGGGCTAGCGTGCCGTGTTCCCGGGCGGAGGCCGAGAGTCGCGACTGGTCTGCCAGCACCTCTGGATCAACGAGCGCGCGTTCGAGTTCCTCGAATCGAGAAAGCTTGGCTTCGAGTTGCTCTCGCATGGATCCTGAGAACCGCCCTCCTGCTCAGACGAAAGCCCTTTCAGGAGGCCGGCGTTTCGACCGCAGCGGCCGGCTTCTTCGACTTCTTCAGGCTGGCATAGCCCGCCGTGGCAAACTTCGACTTGAACTTCTCGATCCGGCCGGCCGTGTCGACAAACTTCAGTTTGCCCGTGAAGAACGGGTGGCAGACATTGCAGATGTCGACCTTGATCTCGGGCACGGTGCTGTGCGTCATGAACGTATTGCCACAGCCGCACTTGACGACTGTGTCGAGATACTTCGGGTGAATGCCGTCTTTCATGGTCTTCTCTTCTTTTTCTGCTTTTTTCTGCTGAATCTGACAGCCCCGCAGGGGGCGGTTGACGAATAGGGAGATCGGTCGCGGACGCGGAGAAACGATAACAATACCCGCTTCGCTTCCGACGGGCAACGCGGGAAGCAAAGCCACCCAGAAAAAGGCCCCGGATAGGCCTTTTCTCGTCCGCTAGGGGTTGGCTTTCTTCTCCGATGCTTCCGTGAGTTCGTCTGCGAGCAAGCGGCTCCCGAACCGCTGTGGCGAAGCATCGTCGCGGAGCAACTTGACGGCCTCGTCCGTGCGACCAAGCCCGACCAATGCCCGGGCCAGATTCACACGGGCGGCGTCGGTCCAACGGCTGTCCGGAGCCGCCTCCAGCGTCATGCGACCAAGATAATCGACCGCCGTGGCATTCTCCCCTTCGGAGAGCGTGAGCACGCCGAGCCAATAGGTGGCATCTTCCTTCATCTGTTCAAAGAGTCGCTTCACTCCTTCGGACTGCTCCGGGGGAGCCAGTTTGAGGGCGTCGGCAATGGCCTGCCGCCCCGGTCGCGCTGCCAGATAGCTCGCCTTCGCACCGTCGGGTCCATCCAGTTCGCCACGGAATTCCCTCAGCCGCGCCGCATACAGCGGCCGCATCACCCGCGTGCTGCTCCGCCCCTCCAGTTGATCCGGCCGGTCTGACTGCGCCAGCGTCACCGACATCACCGCCAACTCTCTGCTCACAGCTGCCCGCACGCGGGCCGAGTCAGTTTGGCGCCGAGTCAATACCTCCCAGGGAAACTCCCAGAGGGCCATCTGGCGACCTGCCGCCCCCTGGTCGCCGTCCGCTACCGGCGCGGACGGCAGCGCCTGCAGGGCCCGTGTGCCAACGCCCGTGGCATCGATTGAGAGTTTCATGCTCCGCGAGCCGACGAGTTGCTGGTCCACGGCCCGCATCCGACGCGAGAGGCTCCAGGGATCGGCGGCCACGAGCACCGACAGTCCGTTGATGTCCTCCGCCTGCACCGGATAGCTACGGTCGGCAAACGAGAGTCGTCCCAGGATGACGGGGTCGGCGGCCGCCTGCCGGGCGGTGGCCACTCCGGTTCCATCTGGTCCAGCAATCGGGATGCCATACGTCGGCTCGAAGAGCCAGGCTTCACCGTTGGCGATGACCGCGGGAATCCAGGCACGAACGCCCCCGCGATCGGCGTTGCCTGTGGCCAGCATCACGCCATCGAGCCCGGCATGCCGGAGCAGTTCCAGAAAGATCCACGCCCGCTGTGCTGGGCTCGCCCGCCCCGAGAGCAGGATCTCACCGGGAAGAAACCAGCGTGCGCCCGGCGCGGCATCGGTTGCCGCCATCGGTGGATCACTCACAAGTGCCAGCGACCGCACCGTCCAACGAAAGAGGTTGCTGGCAATGTCGAGATCCTCGACGGCGTCGCCCCGCGCACTGGCGGCGATATCGGCCAGCCATCGCTGATCACGCAAGTCGGTCATGTCACTCGCGGCGTCAAACACGGCGCTCCCGAGTGACTGCGGTGTTGCACCGGCACGGAGGCGATCGGGGAGATCGGCAAAGAGCGGATCAACCTGCCAGGTGGCCACAGAGGGGGCGCCGGCGATCACGGCGGCATGGCTCCACTGATTGAGCCGGTCGAACACCTGCGCGAAGGCCGACTCCTCGTCGTAATCCTCCAGCCGATCGAGCACCGCCACCGCCCCTTCGAGCAGCTTTTCCCGAACGTCCTCCGAGACAACCGGCATCACCCGCACCTGCTCTTGCACCCCTTCCTGCATCCGGGGCTGCGGTGGCGGCGAGCCACAGCCAACGAGGAGCCCCACGGCGGCCGCCAAGCCCACACAGCCTGTTCCCAACAGATTGCGGCACAACGTCCGGCGATTCATCAGGTTGTCTCCGTGCCTTCAAGACCATCCCAGCGGGCCTCGTGGATCCGCAACACCCGCTCCACAACACCCCGCAGGGCCGCCAACGGAACCATGTTGGGGCCGTCGCTTGGACTCTGGTCAGGGTCAGGGTGCGTCTCCAGGAACAGGCCGTCAATGCCCACCGCAGCCGCGGCCCGGGCGAGCGGTTCGACCAACGCCCGATCGCCGCCGGTTGAGTCGCCACGGCTCGCCGGCTGTTGAACGGAATGGGTGGCGTCGTAGACGACAGGCACGCCCATCGCCCGCATCGTGACGAGGCCGGCAAAATCATTGACCAGTCTGCCGTACCCGAAAAACGTCCCGCGTTCGCAGAGCAGCACGTCCCGGCAGCCACCGGCGAGTAATTTCGCCACCACATGCTTCATGTCCGCCGGCGCGACGAACTGTCCCTTCTTGACGTTGACGGCCCGCCCCGTCGCGGCGGCTGCCAGCAACAGGTCGGTCTGACGGCAGAGGAAGGCGGGGATCTGCAGCAGGTCGCAGACTTGGCCCGCAGCGGTCGCCTGCTCCGGCAGGTGAACATCGGTGGTGATAGGCAAACCGGTCGCCGCCCGCACCCGCTCCAGTACGGCCAAGCCCTCGTCCACACCCAACCCCCGATAGGACGACACGCTGGTGCGGTTTGCCTTGTCGAACGAGGCCTTGAACACCACGTTGATCGGGAGCGTCGCGGCAAGTGTGGCCAACGCTTCGGCAATGCTCAGACAGAGGCTCTCGTCATCGATGACGCACGGGCCCGCGATCAGGAGCAATGGGCAGCCAGGCCCACACTGATGGGGGCCGACCAGCGCTGGAAGTCGAGGATTCACGGGGCGTCGCCTGTCTTGGTCTTAGAGGAATGATACGACAGTTGAGCATGCATCGAGCACTGTTGTAACGACCTGAGCGCTCGCGCCCATCGCGATCCTGTCGAGAGCGGGCAACTCGTGGCGGACCGTTGCAGATTGCGGCGCGCTGCGCATTCTGCACGCTCACCGGGTGGGCAGGGAATAGGCAATCGGTGCCATAAAAAGCCGCGTTCAGCTGAAATCCCTGGCCGAAACGGTTTTGGCACGCCATGTGCAACTACCAAGAGATCGTCGGGGACTTCGGTCCCCACCCCACCGCACTTTGAAGTGGGGCCTCCGATCACCTCCGGCCATACGGTCATCGCCCCTGACCCGTATGGCCAAGACAGGGTGCTCCTGTCGGGTCAGAGGCCCCACTTTTTTCTTTTCGGCATCGTCTTTCTGCCAATCTGCCCGGGTTTTTGGCCATCGACCCTTGACTGGAGAGGGTTCGGTGCGCTACTGTGCGGTGTTCCGGGAGGTCGATTTCGCGACCTGCGCGTCCCTTCCGTCCCGTCAGGCCAGCGTAGCTTCAATTGGCAGAGCACCGCATTCGTAATGCGGGGGTTGTGGGTTCGATTCCCACCGCTGGCTCTCACCGGATCTTCATCGCTGATTGCCTGCCTACCGGCTCACGCCATCCGCACCATCGAGACGCTTTTCCGACGCGATTGCTTCAACGAGTTTTTTCCTACGAAGGGCCATTCATGGTCGCCACCCTCAAGAACGTTCCCAGCAGCATCGACATTCGCGAACTCGTCACCGGCACCGGCCCGTTTGGTCCCGTCGAGATCCGCGGACTCACCCAGGCACTCGGCGGTGACGCCTCTGCTCACCGCGACGTGCGGGCCGCGGTTCGCGAACTGGAACAGATCACCGATCGCAGCCCGGCTGCGTCCGTGAGGCTCGGCGTCTGCCAGTATCTGCTCGGCCGCTATCGGGAAGCTCTCGAAACGCTGCGGTCTGCGGATGGCGGCGCCCTTGCGCTGTTCTATCAGGGGCTTTCACACGTCGCCCTCGAGGCCTTCGACAAGGCAAAGGAAGCGTTCGATGCCGCAAAGAAGTCGGGGTACGACGCCATCGCCTGCGGCGCGGCCTCTGCCGACGCCCTGCGGGCGGGTGGGCACCTCGATGCCGCAAAGACGGCGATCGAGGAGATGACGACCGGCAAGGATGCGGACGCGGCCCGTCAATCGGCCGACTACTGGGCCGCGAAGGGGGCTATCCTGGCTGACCGCGGCTCTGCCGTCAGCGAGGTCGCCGAGGCGTTCGAGAAGTCGGTCGCCATCGATCCCGGACACGCCCACGCACTCTTTGCGCTCGGCGTGCTCAACGATCGGGCCGGCAATGACGATGAGGCCCAGGCCTGCTACGAGCGGTCGCTCGAACGCTATCCGGCGTCCCTCGGAGCGTTGCTCAACCTCGGCATCATGCACGAGGACCGCAACGACTTTGCCAAGGCCCAGCAGTGCTACCGTAGGATTCTTGAAGCCATTCCCGACCACCCACGGGCCCGCCTGTTCCTCAAAGACTCCTCCGCCGCCGGTGATCTCCGCACAGAAGAGCAGGAACAGAAGCAGCGCGACCGTATCGAACAGGTGATGGGCCTGCCGGTGAGCGATTTTGAACTCTCGGTGCGAAGCCGCAACTGTCTCCAGAAAATGGGGATCAACACCCTCGGCGACCTCGCCCGGACGAGCGAGGCAGAGATTCTGGCCAGCAAGAATTTTGGCGAGACCAGCCTCGTTGAAATCAAGGACATGCTGGCCTCGAAGGGGCTCTCCCTGGGCCAGTTCGCCACGCCGACCCCGGCCGACGAACCAGAGCCAGAGATGGCCGAACCGTCTGCCGACGAGCAGGAACTCCTGTCGCAGCCGATTACCGAACTCAACCTGTCGGTCCGGGCGAGGAAATGCACTACGAAACTGGGTATTAACGTCATCTCAGACCTTGTGCGTCGGACGGCCGAGGATCTGATGGAATGCAAGAACTTCGGCGTCACGAGCCTCAATGAGGTTCGCGAAAAGCTCTCCGAGCGGGGCCTCAAGCTTCGAGGCGACTGAGCGAATCCCGAGCATTTTTCTGAAAAAACCACCCCCGCGAGGGGGCTTTTGTTTGCGTTTGTCGGTGGTTCCCGGTACCGTGGAAGCATGCAGGTGGATGCGACGGCTTGAGCGGAGGCCGGCTTCCCCTGCGTGCACACCGGGAAGAACCAACGGATGACCTCAGCAAGCCTCAAGGAAAAGCCCGTCCGCGACCTGGCCCGCCTCGCCAAGCAGCATGGTGTTGCCGGCTGGCATGCCATGCGAAAGGATCAGCTCATCCGGGCCCTGGTCCGAAAGGCCAGAACCCGTGCCCCGGTGGCGGCTGCGACCCGGAGTGTCGCGATTCCTTTGCGAGCGGCAGGCCGGGACGGCCGTACTACGGGTCCCGTGGAGCGGACGAAGGTACTGGAGCCCTTTGCGGGTGGAGCGACCGCTGCTGGTGTCGCCCGCGGCAAGGACCACGCTCAGGATGCCGCGGTGACGCTCAGGCTTCAGCAGGCCCGAGAGCGACTCCTCAAGGCAAAAAATCTGACCACACCCCCAGAGGGCGGCCGCTCGCCCCGACCCGTCCGGGATCGGATGGTGCTGATGGTGCGTGGCCCGCACTGGCTCCACGTGTTCTGGGAACTCACCGCCCGCAGCATCGCCCGTGCCCAGGCGGCGCTCGGTCAGGAGTGGCACGGCGCCAGACCGATGCTCCGACTGATCGAATTGGAAAGTGGCCTCAACGCCTCGCCATCCGAGCGCGTTGTCCGTGAGATCGCCGTGCATGGGGGGGTGAAGAACTGGTTTATCGACATTCGCGACCCCCAGCGCTACCGGTGCGAGATCGGCTATCTGGCGGTCTCCCGCCGGTTTCATGCTCTTGTGAGGAGCAACGCCGTGACGATGCCGACCACACCTCAAAGCGACACGCTCGACTCCCACTGGGGGGCGATCGTCGATGACTGCGAGCGGATCTACGCGATGAGCGGTGGATTCTCGGCCGAGCACTCCAGCGCAGAACTCCAGGAACTTTTCGAGGAACGGCTGCGACGGCCCATGGGGCCGCCGGCGGCTCGCAGCAGCGGAGCGGAGGATGAGGAAGGGGAGGAGGGAGTCGCCCCATTCGAACTCGAGGTCGACGCTGAAATGGTCGTCTACGGTGTCACTCAGCCGGGAGCCTATGTCACCTTGCAGGGGGAACCGGTCAGGGTGCATGCTGACGGTACCTTCCGGGTTCGGGTAGAAATGCCAAACCGCAGACAGGTGCTGCCAATCGTCGCCAGCACGGCCGATGGTGGCTCACGGCAGACGGTCGTCATGGCGGTAGAACGAAACACCAAGTCGATGGGGCCGGCCGGTCGCGATCAGCAGGATTGAGCGACCGGAACGAGCGTGCTGACAGCCAGCGGAAGGAGCGTGCGGCGATACGTTTTCTGCCATGTTCGTGATGCGTCGATCCATGTCGGTGAGCTCTTAACGAGGCTCGTTGGGGGCCAATTTACGGCTCCGGTCGCGTGTATAGCCGAAGGCCTCCGACCCCGTCAGGAAACTGACCGGCGTCGGAAAGACCGCTCGGATCACATGCCCCGGAACCCAGGCACCCCCGTCTGTTTTTAAAACGAGCTCTCCGCATCACACGGCGCCACGGCATCACGGTGGAAAACGTATCGCCCTGCGTTGCTCGGTGACTGAGTTGAGTCCCTCGGCCGTGGCGGTTTACGGGCGAGAACCGCGGCTGCCCCGGGCCGACCAACTCTCGAAGACCGTCTGAGGCGTGCCACGAAACACGGTGCCGAATGCCTGATCGAAGGGCGTGTCTGCGTCGAGTTGTCTGACCAGCAAACCCAGCCGACTCGCGTTCGGCATGATGGCGTCCACAAAACCGCCACCCACCACGGCCACTGTCACGGGATCGCCACGGCCCGCGAAGAAATCGTCTGCCGACCAGCGCTGCTTGAGCGCCACAGGCACGTCCCGCCGCCATTCCCGCACCAGACTGGCTTTCGGCTCCGCCTTCATTGCCAGCGACCGTCCGGCACCTCGGGCAAACCAGGCCGGAACACCGCGGCCCAGCAGGGCCGCCGCGGTCATGTGCTCCGTCAGCAGCGCTCGGGTTTCGACGGCGGCAGGTGGATCTCCAGCGGATTTGTTTCCCACGGTCTTGGTCTGCGCTGGGGGAACGATGGCGGCGTAGACCACATCGCCCGACACCCCAGCAGTGGCCAAGAGGCCCTTGGGGCGTTCGTCTGAGAACACCATCTGCCAGAACTCCGAGAGGTCATAGCCCTTCGCGAAGCCATACACGACGATGCCACCTTTGATCAGCGGCGCATCCCCGCCGGTGATCTGCTCCCGCAGCCGGCGGTCGACCGCTTCGGCGGCAGCGGCGAGCTCATCCAGCTGCGAAACGGACAGGTTGCCGATCACCAGCACGTCGCCCCGCTCGACCATGCCAGGCGTCTCTTCCGCAATCGCCCGCGACCAGAGACGGGCCCCGGCCTCGAATCGCACCTTCCGCAGTTCGGCGGCGGCAAGCCGGTGCGAACGTCCCGCCGCTGCCACGGTATCCAACTGGGCCTCCGGCGTGAGCAGATCGAGTTTCGCCCCCTGATCGATCCACTTCTCGATCGTTGCCATGACGTCCTCCGCCAGCGGCGGCTTGCCGAGTGGCATCCGCTGCCCGTCGATCCCGGTTCCTTTGAGTTTTTTGATCAGCAGGCTGTCTGCCCCCTTGCGTGAGACGATCGGTGGTCCTCCGCGGCCACCGCGGAGCATACGCTCGAGGCTGACCATGCTCAGGTTTGCCTCCGGCTGGTCGGCGTCGTGACATCCCGCGCAGTGCTCGAGCAGCACAGGGGCGACCTCCGCGGCAAACGAAACCTCGTCAGGCTTGAGCTTCACCGCGACGACGGGCTTCGTCGAAGGCACCACGGCAGGGCCAACCTCGGCACCGCCTGCACCGCCTGACAGCATCGCCATCAATGCCGCCATGCTGATCGTGACGGCCGCACCGAGCCCCCACCGGCGCGGCCCTTGAAGGAGAGGAAGAAGCATGTCGTGTCTCATGGTGAGAGGAGGAGTGTTCCGGTGCGGTTCGGGACCGATATCAGCGGCCTCGGGAGCTACTCCACCGGTATCCGAGTCCACCAGCAACCGAGCAGGAAGGCCACAACCGCGATGACCGGAATCACGGCCAGATAGGCAGCGATCGCCCAGCGGGAAAGGCTTATGCGGCCGTGGACCGATTCCCCCGTGCGAAGGTATGCGTCAACGTCGTCCGGAGATGGCAGTTCGAAGGATTCGTCTGCAAATGTCCCCCCCGGCTTTCCCACCCGTGGAGCCTGGAGTGACGCCAGCGAACGCTCGACAGCCTTATCTTCAAATGCGGTTGGCTCGGCCTCCGCCGTGGCATGCCGGCCGGTTCCGTTGGCGGCCTCGGGCACGACCACGCGGGTGCCACACTTTGGGCAGGGGAGGCTGTTGCCGGCCCAGCGTTTGGGGACATGCAGCCGAGACCGATAACCTGTGCATCGAAAGTCAATCGGCATCTGCATTCGTCCCTTTCAGGGACCGCTGACCAGCGGCCGCCACGAGACCGCTCAAGGGCCGTGCTGGGAATCTTGCGGGGGACCGTCCAGCCGGTCTCGGCGGGTGGCACTCCCATCCAGCGCGATGATCCCACTGACGACGGCGGTCACCGCAACGGCCAGGAACCAGATCGCC
>Ga0114979_10003778_pt1 | contig 10103 bp, 5 predicted proteins | sample S_140625_EF_Meta_FD_87315 | JGI IMG/M metagenome (GOLD analysis project Ga0114979, IMG submission 87315) | Freshwater microbial communities from Lake Simoncouche, Canada to study carbon cycling - S_140625_EF_MetaG | ecosystem: Environmental > Aquatic > Freshwater > Lake | place: Lake... | reverse complement strand
ACGGCTGAAGCAAAGGCTGCTGCAGCAAAAGCTGCTGCTGAAAAAGCGGCTGAAGCAAAGGCTGCTGCCGCAAAAGCTGCTGCTGAAAAGGTGGCTCAAGCAAAAGCTGCTCAAGCAAAGGCTGCTCCTGCCGCAAAAGCCAAAGCTCAAATTCTATCAAAATATGGCAATGGCAATTATGATCCGCCGCCAATTGTTGTAAATCCTACAATGCAAAAAATAGCGCAAAGCGTATTTTCTGTATAAATCTACATCCGGGGATAAATGTATTTATCCCCGGGTTTTAGGTCTCTCAAAGAGGGTGGGTGTTTGATATCCATACACATATTTAGTTTGCGGATACAAAAACACAGATAGACCTTAACTAGACTCTAAATAAATATCACCATATTACATAAATGAACGCTCTAACATTCATCTATGTTTTTATACTATTTTATATTCTCACCCCCGGGGTTTTGATCAGTGTTCCCAAAAAAATATCCAGAATACTCGCCGCATTGATCCATGGTCTTATATTTACGGTTATTTTAGCTATAACTTACCGACCCATTTATAAATTATCCACTCGTTTGTTTGAAAATTTTTCTGGAAATGAATCGGTATTGGTGTATGATCCTGAATATAGTGCATATGTAACCCCTGCTACAGAAGAAGCACAACAGGCTGCACAACAACAAGGTACAAATCAAAATCAAAATCAAAATTCGAATGGTTTGTCTAGTCCTAGCCCTTACGATCAAACAACTGCTGGTGGTCAATTATTAGATCCAACTATCCCCGGCAATGAATCTGCAATGCAACAGGCATTTGGACCATCATATAATGCCATGTTTGGAACCTATTACAATCCTAATTTTGGTCAAAGTGCAACAAATGGTTCTCCTTCATCAATGACAAGCAATGGTCCTATACCTTCGAATTTATTAGAATCTCAAAATCAAAATACTGGTGGTCCAACAAATTAAGTAGCCAATTGTGGTTATTGGATGGTATCCGATGGACAAGGAACTACTAGACAAATATGTGGAGATTCTACAGGTCCAGGCCAAGGTCAATGTTCTATGAATGGGGTCTGTCAAGGATCTATAAATTATGGTGCATGGTCTTCATAATTTTCTACACATAGTATAAATAAATGAACGCCCTCACCTTTCTCTACGTCTTCGTCCTTTTTTACGTCCTCACTCCCGGAATCTTGGTCACTCTTCCCAAAAAATCGTCCAAGATGGTGGTCGCCTTAGTTCATGGTCTCCTTTTTACCCTCATTTTAGCACTTTCTTATCGATTTGTCGCATCCATTTCTTCTAGAATTTCAGGATTGTTCGAAGGGATGGCAACAAAAAAAGAACCCGTCAAACCCCACGATGATAAAAAGAAACCTTCTGAACACTCGAAATAAACCCCTTAATCTACATCCGGGAATACATTTATCCCCGGGTTTTAGGTCTCTCAAAGAGGGTGGGTGTTTTTGTATCCGCAAACTAAATATGTGTATGGATACAAAACACGGATAGACCTTAAGTTGATATATAGTTCCAATACTATCTATCAATCCATCCTTCTATTTTTTCGTAATCAAATGAAATTTCGCCAAGAAATCGTCCAACCCCTGAATATTCGATTGATATTCCGTGGAACCGCGTTCGGCATCTAAAAACATCGTAGTCGCCTCCAAATCCGCAAAAGATATTGCCTGATTCACCACATGGTAAGCAGGTGGTTGATTCGCAGTAACCGCGGAGGGAGATCGAACAAAAAAGTATTTCGCGCCTGTTTTACCCGCTGATAATCGGAGCCATTCCACCGGTTTCAAAGTATTTTTCAGTGATGTCGATGAAAAAAGGACCACTGGCAAGCCCGTAGAATGGCACAAAACCCACCAATCCAAATCCGTTATATAATAGGCATCACTGAAAATAACGCGTTCCAAAGTCGCACGCCCCGTTTTCACCAAATCCGTCAAATCGCGTTTTCCCTGTTTTCGCAAAATGGACAAAATCTTGGAATCATATCCTTCGCCCCCAAGCAATTTCGAATATCCGGTCCAAAGTGCGGTTTTCACATTTTGCACTGACAATCCCGTCTTGTTGAAGACCTCTTGTAAAACATAAATCATCGGAATAAACGAACAAACCACCGTATTATCAAATATAATCTCTTTAAATGACGCGGGAAAATAGCGTTTCCAAGACCCCACCTTTTCGTTTCCAATGACTCGCGATCTCGTTTCGCGAATACAATCGGTAATATAATCGCTGATCTGTCCTTTCACAATTTCCGCGTTGGTTGTCGCTGCTTCGCGCAATTTGTGTTGTTCTTCCAATGTCACATCATTGATGTAGGTTTGTGCAATCAGTGGCGTGGCCGTATCATACTCGATATTTTGAATATGGCGATTCACATTATAGGGGACGAGGTCTTTGAAATATTCGCGCGTAAGAAGCGATTCCAGTAAAAACAGTTCGTCATCGGCAATCTGATATTCCATGGAGCTCGTGGGAATATTCAAATACACTTTGGGTTGGAGCATGAAAAGCTGGATTCGGCGATATCGCAATAATTCGTCGGTAACGCGCCAAAAATACGCGATTTCATTATCTTGGCCACTTAATAAATGGGCCTTGGGAAAAATGGTCTTTACATTGATTCCGTCATCCGCTGTTAAACAGTATTTTGGTTTGCCGCTATCATTCGAGGTGTTCGTAGATGAACACAAGGCAATTTCGTCCATTGACGCCAAGATTTCAGGGTCGAATTCTTGGAACGTGGCCGATTTTCTGGCCAATCGACGCAAAATACGTTCGATTTTCTTGAGTTTGTTTTTGCGTAACATTGCCACATCCGAAATCGTCGAAACAATTTCCTCTTTGAGTCCCCGATTATCGAAATCATTCACCAAGATTCGGATCAAACTTCGAAAAACTGTGTAAAACTGTGTTTCTAGGCGAATTCGGCGGACGACTTCGATCCGATCTTGGTCACCCGATTTTTTGAGAGCCAGGGTTTTATCCGCGGATGCGGTGCGGTTGCCTGACTCGGGTGCCGTCGCAAGTCCCAGCGTCGAAGACAATGTTTTGCCGATTGTTGCGGCTTGACCTTGGCCTTGGCCTAGACCAGTCGAATCAATAGACCCCTCTTGATAACTCGAATGTCGGATCGTCTCAATTCCGTCGTCATCAACCCCATCTTCAGGTAAGGGAGGATCAATCTGGACAAACTGGTTGGTTTCGGTCAAAAAACCCACAACCATTCCGTCATCCACGATTTTCACGACGGGTTTCGATAAAACCTTCCCCCGGGTTTCCATGGAAACACCCTTGAGTCGATCCCGTGTTAAATGGTAATCTAACCATAACCCCGCATCGTCCATATAAACCGTGCGCAAACCCTCCATCATATTGGAAGGATAACACGGTACGAAAAGCGCGTCTTGGTCATCCTCATGATTGATTTGCAGACCGATCACTTTATTGCGATAATTAAGGACCTGCGATAAAACGTTATATCGATGTGTTTTCAAGGTACGCATCACCTCTATAGCGGGCAAATTCCGCTTGAATTTATATACTTTGGGCTGAGACGCCAAGGGCTGCCAATATTTTTTGGAAACCTGTTGAACTAATAACAATAAATCTTTTACCGGTTTCACGGCAGTGAGTTCCAAGAAGGCCTTTTTGAAAATTGTCGTCTGTTTTAGGCGATGTCCCGATTTAATCACATGCGCGGTTTTCTTGGACGCCGTATGTATAACCTTATCTTTTGCCGCATTTACCTGCTCTCCTCGTTTTAATTTATACACGGGTTCATCCGAACCCTTTTCCGTAATGACTTCCAATAATTCGTAGAGATGGATTGGCTCGTAAAAATCGCCCTGTTTCAGTAAAATCGCGGTTTCTTTACTGGGATCATAGGTGGCTGACGAATAAGCATTGGATGGCGAAATCATTTGTACTTTTTCGGTGACATCGTTATCGGCGACCTTCAAAATAACCAAATTCATGCCATCGCGCATGAGTTTATCATTCCGGCTACACATCATATCCCACAAATACGTATGGTCGATTTCCGAATTTTCGTCGCGTAAAAATTCGATGAAATTTTCGTAGGCGGCGATCGTATCTTCCAAATAATCTACCTGCGATTCATCTGCGAGATCAATGGTACGGTAAAATCGCGATTTGGAATATCGGTCCAAATTGATCGATCCCGAATCCACCGTTTTGGGTCGGAAAATCGTGGCCAAATTTCCGTTTTGGTATTGTAAAAAGAGATCGAGATCGATGGTTTTAGCCAAGATTCCGCGCATTTCTTCAATTGTTGGGACGACCGTCAAATTCTGTTTATAGGCGTAAAAATAGGCGACACATCCTAAAAACGATTGTTTTTCCGAATTTTCCATGCCATATCGCAAAAGAACGGGTTCATTGGGGCGTATGAGGGCCATATTTTGAGGATCGATCACTTCGGCATTGTTGAGTTGTAAAAAGAGTTGCATAGAAATGGGTAAAAACCCCCATCTAGAGGTTGGGAGGGGGTAATGTGACGGATTCATAACGTAGGATGTATTTTTACTGGTGATCTTGGCAATTTCCTCTTCTAGAGGGGGGGGTTCTTTTCCTTCGTCCTCTTCTTTACCTTCAACGATGGGCGCATCATAATTGGCAGCCTTTCTACGATCGACCTGTTGTTTGGAATCCCACGCCTTTTTGAAACAACAGGGAATACCCAAACGATTCGGGTGGTTTTTGATATCCACAAATCCAGGGGTATGTGTAATATATTTTCCATTATCCAGATGTTTTTTACTGGTAAATTCATAGACATACGCACCTGGCGGAATTTCTTTTGCATGATTCGGAATAATTTTGCCGCATTTTCCCGCTTTCACATCTTCTTCCGAAATGGGCATATCGGTTTTTAAACACCAATATCTTGGACATATGTACCAAAATTTGTTTTTAGGATCCGATCCATAATGAAGGGCGTGGTTATAGAGACCCGGAGCTTTTTCATCGATGTGTCGTTTTTCTTCGTCAGTTAAAATGACAGGTTGTCGTTTATCTACCACTGGACAAACCCGTGAATAAACATCATATTGCCCATCAGCCTCCGTTAAAAATAGAGCGGGATCTCGTTCCAACATCTTTTTCACAAAGGGGGTCGGATTCGTGATAGACATTCCATCAATATTTCGCTCGAAATCTTCTTCTTTTTCTTCCGGGGTGCCTGCCCCTCCCACCATAAATTTATCACCGTTTTCACCATTGTTTTCATCGTCATTTTCACCATTGTTTTCATAATCATAATCATAATCTTCTTCATCAAAAGCAAAACCTTCCTTTTGTGGTGATGATTCGACTATTTCATCATCTTTTTCAAATCGCAATGGTTGTTGTAATTGAATTTCATCCACGCCTTCATCTGGGTTTATAACCACCACATTTTCAACGTCGGACTTCTCCGCCTCGATACCCTTCGTTTTGAACAATTTCAATTCTTCCGCGGTGATTTCGGAGCTTTTGGGATCTTGCGACATCCGCAAAATAGTATCCAAATAAACGTGTAAAACATCAATATATTCCACCGAATCGATTTCAGTTACCGCGATTTTCAATTCGGGTTTCAAGGAAAGTATTTTTAATTCCACAGAAAACCCCGGATTGTCCAAGATTTTACCACCCGACATCATTTTGTGTTCCGACATATATTGGGAAAAACGTTGGACCGCGGCTTCACGTGTCATTCCATAGTTTTGCACCAAGGAATCGATCACATATGCGGGATGGCCGCCTGAATATTCATACACCTCCGTAATCAAGGCATTTTGCGCATCCATTTCTTTGAAATTACTCACGCGTTTAAATCGGAGTTTTGCACCATCACCACTATCTATTTTCGTAGAAATCACGTCGAACACATTGGAAATATAGGAGGATTGTGCGGTTAAATCGATCTTTTTCTTGATTTTTATAAACGCCTCGTATTGGAAATTTACCGACTCGATTTCTACTCCCGACAAACTCGCGATTGTGGGCAAAATATATCCTGCGCTAGATAAATGCCCATTCAAAAGGGTCAAAATCGGATTGACGCTTTCTATCAAAAGGGTTTCCAATGCGCCCATGTCCAAGAGATTGTTCAATTCACCGGTAATTTGGACACGCGAATTGGCGTTAATATTCAAATAGAGGTCATCGCCCGTTTTTTCCGATTTCACATAAAGTGAGATTTGGTTACGTTTTCCGATATCACGTGCCAAAGTCATTATTTTCGATTCCGATAATAGGGGGATTTTTTTCCCATTGGCCGCGATCCGATTCGCATAAAGACGATACATATTTTCTCGGCGATTTCCCGGATTATATTTGATAAAGGCGGCTTTCTTGGTCGCATGGATATTTTTAAAGAGAATATCCAGGGGAATCGAATTCTGAAAATCATTGGAACGGAGTATGACGGAGAATTTTTTAATACCTCGGCTCACATAGGGTAATTCTGTTTTGCGGTTCCAGTAAATTTTATGAAAAATATCTATGATACCGTAGTGTTTCAGGGTTTTGGGGCCCACCTTTTCGGCGGTTTCCTTTTTCAGGGCGGTCACATGATCGTTCAAACGGCCTTGGTCCCAGAGATTGCGTTTATATAATTGTGGGTAATAGAGTGCGCAAATATATTCCTGGCTGATATCTGTTTCGGCGGCGTATTCAAAAACGGTTTGTGCTAAACATACCATTATGTCTGTATTGATTCCGGTGTCACGAGAATTCGATAAATAATCCAGTAAAAGCGTATTTTCCATGGGTAATAGGGGGTTTTTCGGTGACATTTCGAAACGAAAGGGTGCGGTCCAAATCTGGGTATGAAAGGGATTGGCGGAAAAGAGGAAATCATAGTGATTTTGAAATTGCATGCCGATGGGTGTAAAAATATCTTGGACGTGGGAGGGCGATGTGTTCAATTTATTCCAATCGTTATACGTGAAAATGCGATCAGTGAGAGCATCTACTCGCCCGTTGTGTCCCGCGGATTCTTGTAGAATACTAGGGTCAAAATTGAGATTGAGCGCATATTGGAAAAACCGGTCCTTGGTTAGGGGGATGGTGTCTTTTGCGGTGGCTTCTTGGTAAATGGCTTCCATATCGATGGATTTCACGGAAGATCCGAATAAATAAATTTCATCCAAACAATAGGTGCGGTCCGCTAATGCGGGAATGTTTTGCAATTCGAGATAGATTTTCTTTTTGATAGTTCTCACGGAATCGTCTTTATGGATCCACTGACCGGAAAAATGGATTTTGGCATCGATCGCGCTATAATAGGCTATTTGGGTGTCGCTAAATATTTCGGGCAAATGAGATTCATTGATCGAACCGCCACAAAACACCAATATATGTGATATATCTCCCTTGTTGTTTAAAATATGGGTTTTATAAATGTCCATTATTATATCAATGCTATATAATAATGATCAGTTTTTATTCAGATTTTTCGCGATTGTCTATTTTTTATAGTCAATGATTACATAAATTACATAATATGGATATATTTTTACACCCCGTTATCAAGTATCATAATAAGGATTATCATGAATATCCATTCCGCAATATTCGACGGGTTCTTTCTTATAATCTACCGGATTATGAATTCCCGATTCTTTGGCATTTTCCAGTAAAAATTTGAAATTATCCCAAAATTCGGTTTTATGCCCAATCGATTTGGTCGCCACGTGAGATAGTTCATGAATCGAAACAAAAGTAAGTGTGTCTTCATCGATCAACTGGTCTTCGCCTTTCCGCTTTTTATTCAAGCAAAACGCTATTTTCTCCCCCTTGTTTTCGCTATACGCGGTATATTCACTCGTAGGTAGAGTTTCCATGATTTTTTGGGGATTATACCCGGCCACCAAGCGTTGGACATTGGGTTGATCCGGATATTTTTCCGAAACGTATTCGACCAAACGCCGGCATTTTTCCGTTATTTTGGCTAAAAGATCCGCTGCATCTTGGAGTCTATCGCGATCCCTTACGCAATATTTATTACCATCTACGGTGGATACAATACACTTTAACTGGAATTCGTCAGAGGATATATAATAAATATATGCGCAAACTCCCAGAATGAATAGGATTAAAATATAAATGAAAATATCTACTTTGGACATATCGACGACGTGTATATGTATTGGTGATATAATATGGGTATGGGTAAAACATGTATTGAAAAATAAATCAGTCAATAGATGTTTTGATGGCAACGTCTAACGGGGTCCGCAACCAAGTTCCAAAGGAACGCGCATGAGATCGGGCTCAATGGTACTGTTGTTCCAGGGTCCAACACTGGATTTGGGGATCACGGGATCAGAACGTAAATCGAGGTTGGCGTTGCGAAGAGAAGAACCAATGGTATCGAGACCAATGACGACGGCGCGGTTGATCATATCGGTGGGGAAAGGCTGTCCGCTAGGAAGAGGAGGTGTAACCGCATTGGGTCCCCAATTAGCAGCGTTGGAATCAACGGGGAGAAGATCAGCGGGATTGGCAACCGATTGGACAGTGTATCCGGCACTGCAAGAAGTAGCCGGTTGTGTCACAGTTGGAGCAACATGTTGAACGGGTGCGGCATTATCAACCAATTTGCTGGAAACGGGTAAAGGAGGAGTAGCGGTCATACTGTCCATAACAGATCCCTTACTCTTGGAGTAAGACATTAATCCCCATATAAGAAGACCTACAACTATCACGACGATGACCAACATAGTAGTATTTGATTTTGCCATTAAACCCTTGAACATCGATTTCATTCTTTCTTTATATAAACGGTGGATAAAATTATTTTTGATTAGGTGGTGTTTTGGCTAAATGTTGCATCGACCTCTTCGTCAATATCACTATCACTTTCTTCGATATCGTCCAACATATATGTATTTTTAATCTGTTTTGCTTCTAAATAAGCGGAAAGAGCCATTTGTTTTGCCAGTTTTGCTTTTTTTCTAGCCTCGCGATACATTTCATAATAAACCTCATTGCGTGCTTTGATATGAACCATTTCAGTTTCAGGAAGTTCGTCTAAATCTAAATTAAATTCCATAAGATCATCCGAATGTGGGCCAGCGATTATGCTAAATTCATTGGGCCTATTTTCAGATTCTGGTTCCTTATCAGATTCTTCGTATATTTCCATTGTATTAATCGATTCATCCTTTTCTTCTGGTAATGGTCGGTTGGTATCAGGTTCAACGTATTCTTTCATAATTTGTGTAGGTTCTTCCTGCGACTGGACCGAGACAGGTGCGGTCATCGAGGTTACAGCCGCGGGTTTGCGCAAAATGTAATGATCGAATAGATTTGACGGTTTAACCGTCATCATCTGTTTCATTTCGATTTCGATCTGAAAACTCCTGGCGGAACATTTGATACCTTGGACTTCTAAGATCGTAATCATTTCGGTATTTTCATCAATCGAATCGGGTAAAACATCATTTTCGTCTTCGTCGTAGATTTTCAGCGTAATTTTGCCTAAACGGGTTGGAATATTCGACCTTGCTAAATGAAATTTCCCCGATTTATAACTTTTGAGAGGCGAACAAAAATAGTTTTCGATATCATTCATATCCATATCCGTTTCAAACCATTTTTCGCGATTCTCGTATAATTGGCGGCAGGTATGTGTTTCTAAATCTTCCATCCATCGAATCAAGGATTCGTCCTCATTCGAAAACATCAAATCACAATGCATTCTCTTGTTCATTTTGAGTGGGGTTGAACCAATATTGGTAGTCGTTCCACCCATATGAATTCCATTACGTGTTTTACATTTGGGCGGTTGAATATATAGCGGCATCTTATTGATCTGGTATTTAATAAAATAATTTCCACCCGATAGCGCAGTTGGTGACAAAAGTATTAGTTTATCGAATGGAAATGATGCGTCGGTTTCGTAGATATTTTCCATGATTATCATGTTGCGATATTTTTGTTTTACGCATCTTACGAATTCTATGCAAAGGCGGGTTCCAAGTCCAAGTCCAAGACCACCGGATAATGATCCGATTGATAAGTTCCGCAATATTCGCCGTAATTTTGATAAATATGCGCGTTTTT
>Ga0114979_10003777_pt1 | contig 10106 bp, 19 predicted proteins | sample S_140625_EF_Meta_FD_87315 | JGI IMG/M metagenome (GOLD analysis project Ga0114979, IMG submission 87315) | Freshwater microbial communities from Lake Simoncouche, Canada to study carbon cycling - S_140625_EF_MetaG | ecosystem: Environmental > Aquatic > Freshwater > Lake | place: Lake... | reverse complement strand
TTACCGTAATTAAACTAATGGAGGTATGCCTTGTCGACTAGAGATATAACCGAAGGTAGAGGCTCTGCAACTGCCAACATTGGTCGTTCTATTGCCGTTGACTTAGGTATTGTTTCATCTACTTCTACTTGGCAGAACACCAATGAGTCATACGATGTTGCAGTAGGTGGACTTCCATTCTTCTATGCTATCAGCGATGCTCGACCATACATTCGTCAAACTGCACCATTCCGTAAGGAACAGTCAGATATTGGAGCAGAACCTGGTGAGCAATCACTTACTGGTTGGTGGCTAAGAAGCCAGTCTTCTTTCCATAATGGTACTGGCATAAAGTTCTATGACCCATCTGCTGGTGAGACTGTCAACTATCGTTTTGCTGACTCAGACAATGTAGATGTGTGGACTAAAGGACAGGTAACTCTGCTTAAAGAGACAACTAATACTGTTAGCAGTGGTATCTATCAACTTATCTCTGGCGTTTCTGGTGGTACTGATGTAGTAGTCTCATACATTCCAGGTAGCACAACACTTAAAGATATTAAGGCTGATGCTACTACTCTCACTACATATGCTACAACTGCATCTGCAATAGTAGATGTAGTTAGTAATGGAACTACATTATTCATTGCTAATGCAACTCGCATTTACTATCAGACAATTGGTGCAACTGGTGCATTAAACAACCATTACAGTACTGGTACTGCTGCAGTAAAAATGGGTTGGGTTAAACAACGACTTGTTGCTGGCATTGGTGCATCTATCTATGAACTAACTGGTGCCCTTGGCACTACTACATTACCTACTGCTATCTACACACACCCTAATGCTGGTTGGACTTGGACATCTATCTCTGAAGGTGGCTCTGCCATTTATGCTGCTGGCTATGCTGGCGGTACTTCTGCTATCTATAAGTTTACTCTATCTACTGCTGGTGTAATGCCTACCCTGACATCAGGGATTGTAGCAGCACAACTGCCTATTGGCGAAATTGTTTACAAAATTGAGTCTTACCTTGGAATGCTGATGATTGGCACCAATAAAGGTATGCGTGTGGCTACTATCTCAGATGGAACTAGTGCTGGTGACTTGTCTTATGGTCCGTTGATATTTGAGGATAGTACTGGAACAGTTAAACCATTACAACGTGACTTTGCATTCCGTGATAAATATGTCTGGGCTACTGGCACAGTTGGTGGCTATGCTGGTTTATATCGTGTTGATTTAGGTGTAGAGATTGAAACATTACGCTTTGCCTATGCTAAAGATGTCTACCTTAGTACTGCTACTGGCTATGCCACTACTGTAGATTTTATAGGTAATAGCAATCAGATAGCATTTACTACATCAGGTAGTAACGGCATAGTTATACAATCAGACACAGTCTTATCAACAACTGGCTCTATAACTACAGGCAAGATTAGATTTTCTACCCTAGAACCTAAAAACTTTAAACGTCTTATTGGACGCGGTTCATTTACCGCTGGTGAGTTTACCCTATCATCTCTTGCTACAGGTACATCTGGTATTGATACACAGTATGACCATATCACTTATAACTCAGGTGTAAACGCAGTAGAAGTAACAACATCTCAACCTGAAGTAGCCCAAGAGTTTCTTGCATATAAGTTTACATTATCGCGTGATACTACAGATACTGCTACTGGTCCTACCTTTAAGGGGTACCAGTCTAAAGCAACTATTGCTACGCCACGTCAGCGTATGATTAAGTTTCCCGTATATTGTTTCGATGTAGAAACTGATAGATATAACACCGTAGTTGGCTATGAAGGTAGAGCATATGCTCGTATCCAACTACTAGAAGAGATTGAAAAGACAGGTGACGTGCTCACCTGGCAAGACCTGACAACAGGAGAATCACAGCAAGCAGTAATAGAACAAGTCACATTCACCCGTATGACACCGCCCGATAAACGATTTTCTGGTTTTGGTGGCATCATAGATATCACCGTAAGGACAGTTTAATGCAACTTAAAGATTATCTAACAGTGGCAGTTGCCATTATAGCAATCTTCTCAGCAATTGGTGGCGGTATCAGGTGGATGGTTAAACATTATCTTAATGAACTCAAGCCTAATGGTGGTAGTTCTATAAAGGATTCTATGAATCGTATGGAAATACGCATAGATGAACTATACAAATTGGTAGCAAAGAAATGAGTACTATTATACCTCTACCTGCATGGGAAGTAGTAAGTCCTACCATTGAAGAAGAGGGATTTGATTGGGATGATGATGAATAGACATGAAGTAATTACAATTGCTAGAGAACAAGTTGGCAGAACTGAGACTCCAGTTAACAAAACTATCTATGGCAAATGGTATGGATTAGATGGGCAACCTTGGTGCGCTATGTTTGTTTCCTGGGTCTTTATGAAGGCTGGGGCTACTAGCCTTATCAACCAGTCTCCTAAAGGGTTTGCTGGTTGTGAGTCCTTTGAGGTTTGGGCTAAGAAGAATAAGATGACTGTTCCTGTCAAGCAGGTAGAACCTGGAGATATACTTCTATTTGATTTCAATAAAGAAGGTAAGTCAATCCATACTGGTATAGCACTTGGGTATAACGTACATACCCACTTGATAGATACCATTGAAGGCAATACATCTGGAAACTCTACTGGTTCACAAGCCAATGGAGACGGCGTGTTTATCAAGCATCGAGCACCATCTACTGTACGTTGTGTCGTAAGACCCAAATGGGTAGCCTAATAATAGGAGAACGAATGGACATAAATAAACTAAAGCAAATAGGACTAACATATTTACGTGCGGCAGTAGCAGTTGCTGTCGGTCTTTATATGAGTGGTCAAAGTGACCCAAAGATTTTGGCTAATGCTTTTATTGCTGGACTAATCGGACCAATTCTCAAGGCACTTGACCCATCAGCAAAGGAATTTGGTAGAGGCTCAAGCGACTAGACATACCCTTTTAAAGCCTTCCAAGGCACCATAGAGACTAGAAACCCCCACTCAGGTACAGTTACTGTACTTGGTGGGGGTCTTTTCTAATTTACGGAGGGTCTCCACTCATTGAGGTTGCTTAATAGGGAGATGGGTATGATGTTCAATTGCTTTCTAATCTGTCTACGGTTGTCAACCGTCATGCCTGCCCAGTATCCATCTACCTCATGTTTGATGGCATAGTCACTACATTGCACCTTGACTGGACACCCACTACATATCCTTTGGATGAGATTCTTTTCTGTATACACATGGCTACCATCTGTTGTAAACCATAAGTCTGTCTCAGTGCCACTGCATGCTGGTACGCTGTCCCATACTGGGTATGTCATCTAAAATCTCTCCAGTCACTGTGCATAAGTTTATTTTTAATATGTGATTCTAATAATTCTTTTAATTTTTTCTCTGAATGAAAGGTAATTGTCATACCACACTTACATGTTATTGAATAGAGTGGGGATTGTTGATGTCTTTCAAAATGATTTTGAAGCACTTATCCTCCTGTTGAATAGAACCCTGTACCATTAAACTTAATGGCAGGCACTGACCATATACGAGTCATAGTGGTACCACAAATGGTACAAGCGGGAAGGGCGGAGTCATTTGTTTCTAGTACTAGGTTGCATACTTCACATTTAAAATCATATAAAGGCACGGCTATACACACTCCATTTCATCAGGCTCATCATCTATAGGTGTAGGTGCAGTTGTAGTTGTGCCGCACTCGATACATTCTTGTGTCAACCCATACCAGCCTACTGCCCTAGTTTCTTCATCCCACATAACTATGATGCGGAACATCTTGCATCCACATATGCAAGCGAATGTAGGTATACCTGTTAAGTCATTCATCACTATCCGATAGTACTCGCCAACCACCAAGATTATTTATTAAAGATGTGATTGCACGTTTTACTTTCATGCGTGCTCCATCTGAAGTTGTATCCCAATCCTTTGCCAGTGTTGACCACTCGGCTAGTTCATTACTAAAGCGTAGTCGTAGTATGTTTTGTTTTGCTTCGGTAAGTTTATAAAATGCTGATGCTATATCTGACCTTAGTGATAACCAATTCATACCATCTGAAATCTCACCCTTAGTAGGTTTAAAATTTAAATCTTTAATCTTAGTTGGTATCTCATAACTTTCAGATACAATAGAAGGAAGGAAAGCCTCAACTACAGAAGCATCATAGTAATATAAATCTGATATGTCATAGCCTGATTTTTTTGCTTTCTCATTCTGACAATACTTTAATGCTGCATTGCGTAATGACTTGGCTATCAATCTGTCTTTATCTTTTTGTTCTAACTCTGACCACTCTTTATACTTAACAGTATGAGAAAGAAACCATACCCATAACTCTTGTGCTATATCATTTGCTTCTACCATCTGGTATTTTTTGGCATAGTCTGCACTAAGTTGCTTGACCATGCCCATATATTCTTCTATATAGTTATTGGTCACGGCAGAAGAATATCTCCATTGATGATGGGGACAGTATACGGTGCTACTTTTGAGCCTTCTTGTACTAGGATTCCAAAGCCTTGTTGCCAGTTGGCACCTGATGTTAAGTAACTAGCCTGTTTTATATCCATCATGTGACCAACTTCTAATCCAAATAAAGTTTTAGTCTTACCATATAATCCTGTTGTCTCATGCTGGAGTCCTAGTCTATGCGTGTGTCCACACACAAAAGACCTGCCTAGTTTTTTTGCTAGTCCTAATGCTGTACTGCCTGCTACTCTGTTAAGAGAACCTTCATCACCATGTCCCATTACCCAACCAGGTAACAGTTCATGCATACGATGCAAGTATGTAATACCTAAATCTTCATAGCCAAGTAGTTCTTCAATCTTGAGTGAGTCAAGACTAGCAAATGCTGGTGCATACTTACGTATGTATGTGTCTATTCTGTCAGTATGATTGGAACGTTGAATAATAAATGGTTTGTTTCCTAATGCTGTTCTAAATGCTGACATAATTTCTTTTGTCATATCAATACTATCTTGTAATGTATTTGCATACTCACCTATCATGCCTTTGTTCCAACGGCTAGGTTCGGGTGCATCTAGTTCATCACCTACACACCAGAGTTCATCTGGTTTATAGTCACGAACAAATTCTAATACTGCTGATACAGCCTTATCATCTTGATATGGTATCTGTAAGTCACTGAGAACAACAATCCGCTTCACACTTAGGCTCCATCTGTACGCCTGCCCATTGTCCACGTTGGACTAGTAGCCCAATGATTGCATAGTTTGCTATGTCTATGAGTGTATCTTCAATTGATTCATACTTCGGCGTGTCGCTATCCCCAAGGTGAGCAAGCCGTGCCAACTTGTCATACATCCGTACACGTAGCCCATTCATTGCCCCACCTGGGGCACTTGCTATATTCATGGGACCATAGTCTTGATGTTTCTTATATAAGATTGTAAGTAATTCTATTGTGATTTGCTTGGCATCTTCAAGGTTTTTCATTGAGTATATCCTTAAGGTCGGTGTCAAAAGACTTCATTGATTCTCTGACTGCTAGTTCTTCTAGGATAGTAGCACCCTCACCTGACCTAGATGCCATGAACATGGCAGCCAAGGTGAGTAGTAGATACTGTGCTTCTTCTTGGTTGTCCTTGTTTACTTCATATATATCTCTGATTATTTCCAGAATGTTTAGGCTTCTGGTTTCAGATATAGGTATACCTATACGGTAATCCATATGTTCCATGTGTTCCCACAAGGATTCATTAATTGGCAATGCATTCTCTGATTCGCTCATCTATCCAGTTGCTCCCTAATTTAGTAACGATACTGTTGACATCTTCGCCTTCTGGCATACTAATGATATTAACATTAGGTAGTTCTCTACTTATTTTCTTACCAAACTCCTGCCCTGCTGCATCTCCATCAGCAAGTACGATAACAATATCAAAGTCATCTAAGATTCTAGTGTAATGAGACTTCCAATTGTTAGCACCTGGTATGCCAATGGTGGGGTGTAATGTTTTAACTGACATGATGATACAATCAAACTCACCTTCAGTTACACATATATATTTATCTGCAACAAAGCATGCTTGTGTATTAAATATCGTAGTCTTAGCACCAATCAGACCCATATACTTAGGGTCTTCGCCGTGCATACTGCGGAACCGTATATCTACCACGCCTGATGGCGTGATGTACGGTATAGATAGCCTACCTTTGTACTGCTCATGACCTGGCAGTGGTTCGTCTACCACCCCCAGATGAAAGATGTTGGCTTCTTCTACCGACAGACTGCGCTGGGCTAGATACTCTTCTGCCAGTTGAACTTTGCTTGCGTACTGCTGTGTTGCCCGAAGCAAGAACTGTTTGTGCGAACTCGATAGCCTCACTAAACGAACATCCTCTCTCATGTTGTATCAAAGCATAAGTGTCACCTTTAACGTCACACCCATGACATTTAAATATATTCTTATCAAAGTTTACTGCTGCACTTGCATGGCTATCGCTATGAAAAGGACATTTCATCTTGCGCCAGCCACTACCTACATTGGGTACTTGTGCACCCATATAGTTTAAGAACTCTTCAATGCTTGGCTTGTCGTCCATCTAGTGCACTCCTTAGTAAGTCCACCCACACATGACCAGGCATAGTGCAGTACCAATCGCTAGGACTTCCCTTACCCTTGCGCTTGTGCCACACTACACCTGTCCATGCTTTATCGTTAGCCATTTCGACTAACAATTCTTCTGTCCATTCTGCTAACTTCATTGTTGCATGATTCTTAATCTCAATTGTACATCCAGGTATACCTGAGATGTCACCTTTATCTAGGGTAGCACCAGCCAATCGTCTATCTACATAAGGGAACCATTCTTTAAGGTATGCAACTACATCTCGTTCTGCACCTGCACCTTTGGCTTTGGCTGCGCTACTCACCTAAATAACTTACAATCATTTTAATCGTTGAATGAACATTACAATCACAATCATCTGATGTATCTCTATCATCAAAGTGTGCAAGATTGTCATCATATATATAATCAAGTAGTTCATGAATTGTATATGGTTTGTATGTTGTTTTGCTCATTCGTTAGGTTCGTCTCTAACTTCTGTTAGTTCCCAACGTCCTGTCTCTGCTTTCTTTGCACGTTCTTCTGCTATTTCTAGTGAAGAAGCACGGATAACTTTTACTTTATACTGCGAGTATGTGACTCTATACTTAGGCATCAGTTGATTCCTCTATTTCTTTTAGTGTATCCCATAAGATAGGCTCTAATGCTTTTGCTGCTTCATCTAATTTATCTTGTAATGTTTTACTCATACTATCATCTCCTGTTGTCTGTAGTCTGTGAGTATATCTTCTAGATACATAGCACCAGGCTCAAAGGACAAAGAGATATACTTCTGTCCTGTGTGGTCTGCTCTACCATACCTATTCTTAACTGGTGCAACACATAAGTATAAGTCATTACCTTGTTGCATCTGTCCTACTGTTAATACCATTGCTGGTACCTGACTGACCATACCCTGTAATGCTGAGCGTGGTTGACATGGGTATCCGAATGCACCTTCTTTAGTATGATGAAGAACTAATACGCATGCATTGGTATCTCTTGCAAGATACTTTAACTCTTTCATAACTGCACGCATGCCTGCAAATTCCTCATGTCCATCAATGGCTATGTCCATAAGGTTATCTACTACTATAAGTGTGGGGCTTCTGCCCCATATAGTTTCAAATGCAGCAACCTCTTCATCTAAATCTTTGAGTGTAGGTGTAGGTTCAAATGACCAGTAAAGATTACCAAACTCTTGCAACATTTCTTCTGCTTTAACTGGGTTAGTAGTAAGCATATGTTCTGCTGCTGTTTGATTTATCTTTGCTTTCATTGCGAGTAATCGCATAGCCATTGTATGTGCATTAGTATCGGCAGAGAAATATAGTGTTGGTTGCTTGAGTCTTGCTGCGATATGTAATGCAATGGATGACTTACCTGCACCTGGAGTACCAGCAATTACTGTTACTTCAGCACGGCGAAGGATGATTCCTTCCCGTTGAAAAGCCTGAAAGGTAGGCGGTAATGGTTCACCGCCCACCTCTGGCTTGCCTATACTACGGCGTAATGTTTTCAAGTAGTATCACAATCTCTTTCTGATATTTCACCACATTCCATGCACGATGATGCATTGCATGATGGGTAGTGTTCTTCTTTATCGCAGTTATCCATTACGGATTCTGCATTACAACATGGTGTACCTGTTGCCATGTTAAGCCTTTGTCTGGTCTGCTTGGAATGTATTCCATTCAGGCTGACCTTGCTTAACATACTGAGTAGTACACTTAGTCATATCACCTTGTTTTGCTGGACAGAAGTATCCTTTGTATGGACCAAACTTGCCAGTTAATCCATGTATACGTGTCATAGTTCCATGTACACACATACGTGAACCCATACTTGGTGCTGCTTGTTGAGGCTGTACAAACTCAACGTTACCTAATTGCGTAGCAATTGTTGCTATCTGTGGGTTAGGTGGTACTGCTGTGTTGGCTGGTCTAAGTGCTGCTTCTAACTCTTGCACTGCTGATGTTAATGATGCAAGTGTTAGTGCAATCACTTGGTCTAGTTCTTCGGCATTAGATGCACGTATAGTAACTAGTGTTAATGCTGGTGTCTTAGCGGTGATACTGATTGGTGCTTCGGTATGTGTCATTTGTTCTCCTTGATAGATGTGACTAGTGTCTTCTTAGAATCTCGGAAGGCACGGACTTTCATTGCTAACTCTATACCTTTCCAACCTTGTTTAATATCAACAAAGTGAAGTTCACATTTGCCACCGCCTGCTGGTAGGTGGACAATGATTCCTCTGTCTTGGTTGACACTTCCCCAAGTCGAACGGGTTGCCGTAGCAGGGTCGTACGGCAAGCCGTGCGCATATACTGCCAATTGCATAGCAATTTTATTAGGGTAGGAAATACTACCAGTCTTTAGGTCAGAAATAAACAACTCGCCTTTATATCTAACGATACGGTCAGGTGTACCTGCTATTTTATACTTGTCTAGCACGCAGAACTGTTCAATGAATACATTCTCAAAGTCTTTAGTTGCATCTGCATATGCTTGTATATCTGCAATGTAATCTTCTGGTATAACACCAAGGTCTTCACCTCTATCATGCTTTTCTGTTAGTGCATGCAGTGCTGTACCAATAGTAGCCTGTGTTGTTGCACCTGCTGCTTCCATTGCATCTTCAACTAACTTATCCATCTCTAACTTATTATCTCTGTATGCTGATGCTGCTAATAATAAATCAGGGCGTAGTGTTAATCCTGCTGCAGCCATGCGTAACTTCCATGCTACTAATCCAGTGCCATCATCTAGTGAACCTGCAACTGTAGTGGTACGTGTATATGGTACTGGTTTGCCACCTTTTGGTGGCACTACCATTGGTCTACCGTATCTATCTCTAGGTATTTCTACTTCTGCCATGTTTCTCCTTTGATTAAACCAGTGAGAGTAGGACAAGGAGAGAGCCAAAACCTACCGCTCACTGGTTGTCCCATCATAGCATAGATGACGGTCTATGCATTGATGTCGTTGCCGCAATGCGGACAGGGTTTAGGTTTCCTGCCATGCAATTCCGCAACTACATTTGCTGCGTTATCAGGGTGATAGTAAACTTTGCATCTGTTACGTACTACATTACTACGTATGATTGCTCCCTTTTTATGGAGCACTGATAGTACTCCACTTGCACTGCCATGATGTATCTTAGCCAACTCTGCTAACTCTCTCCATGTTAGCCCTTGTCTGTATACTTTTAGCATTTCTAATGTGTTCTCTTGATTGGTTTGTTCGTTACCAGAGTGCAGGTTATTTAATGCTCTAGCCTTAGATGTATCAGTGCCTGACCAGCCTGCTGTGCCTGCGTATGGTACATATGCTGTGCTCATTAGTCCTCTAATCTTATCTCTGATACTTCAATTAAGTCTACTACTAGGTCAGATGTTGCATAACAATCAACTGATAAATTATCTGCAATTATAGATTCAATATCATCTTCATCTTCTACTTCAATAGTAAAGGTACCTGTAACTGTAAAGTTTCCAGAGTATCTGCTTGTAAGTTTGTCGCATCCGC
>Ga0114979_10003776_pt1 | contig 10107 bp, 10 predicted proteins | sample S_140625_EF_Meta_FD_87315 | JGI IMG/M metagenome (GOLD analysis project Ga0114979, IMG submission 87315) | Freshwater microbial communities from Lake Simoncouche, Canada to study carbon cycling - S_140625_EF_MetaG | ecosystem: Environmental > Aquatic > Freshwater > Lake | place: Lake... | reverse complement strand
GTTGCCGCTTTGTGCTGTTTGAGAAAGGCATGGATTTTGAAATTCGCGATGTCGATCTGTACAACAAACCAGAAGACATCAACGTCATGAACCCCTATGGCCAGGTGCCTATCTTGGTTGAGCGTGATTTGATTTTGTACGAATCCAACATCATCAATGAGTACATTGATGAGCGTTTCCCACACCCTCAACTCATGCCCGGCGACCCTGTCGACCGAGCACGTGTTCGCTTGTTTTTGCTCAACTTCGAAAAAGAGTTGTTCACGCATGTGGCCACACTGGAAAATCGCACGCTCAAGGGCAACGACAAAGCATTGGAAAAAGCCCGTTCACACATTCGCGATCGGCTCACCCAACTGGCACCCGTTTTCTTGAAAAACAAGTTCATGTTGGGCGACAACTTCTCAATGCTCGATGTGGCCATCGCCCCATTGCTCTGGCGCCTAGACTTTTATGGCATTGACCTGAGTAAAAATGCAGCACCTTTGCTCAAATATGCAGAGCGCATCTTCTCTCGTCCCGCCTACATTGAAGCGCTGACGCCCTCAGAAAAGGTCATGCGCAAGTAATTGCAAAAGCAATTTCAAACGCATCCTCAAACACCATGGTGATGAACGCATTGGAGTCGCCCTCTACCCGCCCTTACCTCATTCGGGCGATGTACGAGTGGTGTACAGATCACTCTTTCACACCCTATGTGGCCGTGAAAGTAGATAGCTCGGTTCAAGTGCCACGCGAATTTGTACAGGGTGGTGAAATCGTTCTGAACATCAGTTTTGACGCCACCAGCTCACTACAATTGGGCAATGAGTTCATCGAATTCAAAGCCCGCTTTGGCGGCAAGCCTTGCGACATCATGGTGCCTATCCATCGCGTGATGGCCATCTATGCGCGTGAGAATGGACAAGGCATGTCGTTCCCTGTCTCTGATTCTCCTTTGGGAACCACGGTGGTGGGCATGGACAAGTTGCACAAAGTATCCGATGCCAATGAGTCGACAGATGATCCCAACAAGCCGCCCCCTACTCAGCCCACAAGGCCAACGCTAACCAGAATCAAATAAGCGCTTTCAAAAACAGCGCGCAAGTCAAAAAACTTCAATTATTGAATTACAATTCAGCCCGTGCCGCTTTAGCTCAGTTGGTAGAGCAACCGCCTTGTAAGCGGTAGGTCGTCAGTTCGAATCCGACAAGCGGCACCACTTTAAAAACCAGCCTTGAGCTTGGTTTTTTTTTGTCTGTCATACCTTGAGGGAGGCTGCTCCACCGAGTAAGCCTCAGCGAGGATTTTGAAGAATTTTGAGGCGAATTTTCTCGACACTGTGGCCATGGCTTTGGAGGTGCGCCAAAAGGGCGGGCAGCATTTGACGCAGTTTGGCGGCCGCTGCATTGGAACTCACTAAAAGGCACCATTCAGAGCCGTCGATCGGCCCAGCTTGAAGGGTCGTTCGCAAAGGCCCAGGGATGAGGCTTTGCAAAGTTCGAAGTCGCAGGCTAGATTCCCTGCTGAGCTCGGTCAGTCGGGCCAAACTGGGTGATTCTTGAGCCGCCTCCATGAGGGTGATTGCTTGATTGATTTTTGCCATCTGTGCATTATGCGAGAGCCCTGATCATCTGCGGGAAAATTTGGCCATCAGCCTGCGCTCAGCAGTTAAAATATCACCTTCACTTGCGCTCTCAGCGCACGTACTTTTGAATCCACTTTAAGACAGGATTTTCGGGCGAGTCATTGCATTTTTGACGAAGACAGACCCGTGTCACCATGGCCATCAATTTTCTGACCAAACTTTTCGGCAGTCGAAACGACCGCACGATCAAACAGTACCGCAAAACTGTAGCGCTCATCAATGGCTTAGAGGCTGAATACGAAGCTTTAAGCGATGAACAATTGCGCGCCAAAACAGACGAGTTTCGAGCTCGTGTTGCGCTAGGTGAATCATTGGACAAAATTTTGCCAGAAGCATTTGCAGTTGTTCGTGAAGGTTCAAAGCGCGTCATGAAGATGCGCCACTTTGACGTGCAGATGTTGGGTGGTATTTCTTTGCACAAGGGCAAAATTTCTGAAATGGGAACCGGTGAAGGTAAAACTTTAACCGCCACACTGGCCGTGTATTTGAATGCATTGGCCAACAAGGGTGTGCATGTGGTCACGGTCAACGACTACTTGGCCAGTCGCGATGCTCAATGGATGGGCAAGCTTTACAACTACCTTGGCATGAGCGTGGGCATCAACTTGTCCCAACTCTCTCGCGAAGAAAAGCAAGCAGCTTACAACTCAGACATCACTTACGGTACCAACAACGAGTTTGGTTTCGACTATTTGCGCGACAACATGGTCTATGAAGCCAAAGACCGTGTTCAGCGAGGCCTCAACTACGCCATCGTTGACGAAGTTGATTCTATTTTGATTGATGAGGCGCGCACCCCGCTCATCATCAGCGGCCAAGCCGACGATCACACAGCCCAATACCAAGCCATGAACCAAGTGGTGCCTATGCTGACTCGGCAAGAAGGCGAAGCAGACCCGCGCACCGGTGAAGGTATCACCAAACCTGGTGACTTCACAGTCGATGAAAAGTCACACCAAGTGTTCCTGACTGAACAAGGGCATGAAAAAGCCGAAAACATTTTGGCCAAGGCGGGCCTCATTCCTGAAGGCGCTAGCCTTTACGACCCCGCCAACATTGCGCTCATGCACCATCTCACTGCAGCTTTGCGTGCCAACCACATCTATCACCGCGATCAGCACTATGTGGTGCAAGACGGAGAAATTGTCATCGTCGACGAATTCACTGGACGTCTCATGACGGGTAGACGTTGGAGCGATGGTCTGCACCAAGCAGTTGAAGCCAAGGAAGGCGTGGCCATTCAGGCTGAAAACCAAACCATGGCCTCCATCACCTTCCAAAACTATTTCCGTTTGTACGGTAAGTTGGGTGGCATGACGGGTACGGCAGACACTGAAGCCTACGAGTTCCAAGAAATTTATGGTTTAGAAACGGTGGTCATTCCGCCTAATCGCATCAGCCGCCGCGAGGATCAACTCGATCGTGTTTACAAATCGGCGCCAGAAAAATACAACGCCGCCATTGCCGATATTCGGGAATGTTTTGAGCGTGGCCAGCCTGTGTTGGTGGGCACCACCTCCATTGAAAACTCAGAACTTATTTCTGAGATGCTCACCAAAGCCAAGTTACCGCATCAAGTGTTGAATGCCAAGCAGCATGCCAGAGAGGCTGACATCATTGCGCAAGCAGGCCGCCCTGGCATGATCACCATTGCCACCAACATGGCAGGCCGCGGCACCGACATTGTTTTGGGCGGCAACATTGAAAAAGACATTCAAGCCGTTGAGCTCAATGAGAGTTTGAGCACAGAAGAGCGTCAATCTCAAGTCGCGGCCATGCGCACTGACTGGCTGTCTGTGCACGAGCAAGTCAAGTCTTTGGGCGGCCTTCGCATCATTGCTACTGAGCGCCATGAGTCTCGTCGAATTGACAATCAATTGCGCGGCCGTTCTGGCCGACAGGGCGACCCTGGCTCTTCACGTTTTTATTTGAGCTTAGACGACCCCCTTATGCGCATTTTTGCGGGCGATCGCGTGCGCGCCATCATGGACCGCCTCAAAATGCCAGAAGGCGAAGCCATTGAAGCCGGCATGGTGACACGCAGCATTGAAAGCGCGCAGCGCAAAGTAGAAGCGCGCAATTTTGATACGCGCAAACAATTGCTTGAATACGATGACGTCTCCAACGATCAGCGCAAAGTCATTTACCAACAGCGCAATGACATCATCGATGCCACAGAGATGGACGCACAAATCACGGCCTTGAGAGAAGGCAGTTTCACAGATTTGGTTCGTCAGTATGTGCCAGAAGAAACTGTAGAAGAGCAGTGGGACTTGGTGGGCTTGGAGCGTGTCCTCAACGATGAATGGCAAATTCAACTGCCGCTTCGTGAAAAAGTAGCAGCTGCAACGGCCATCACCGACGAAGAAATTCTGGCAATGGTTTTGACCGCAGCCAACACGGCATTCAAGGTCAAGCTAGACGCCGTCGGTGTTGAAAACTTTGTGCCCTTCGAACGTGTCGTTTTGTTGCAAAGCATCGATACCCATTGGCGCGAGCACCTGAGCTCTTTGGATTATTTGCGTCAAGGCATTCACCTCCGTGGTTATGCCCAAAAGCAACCCAAGCAAGAATACAAACGAGAAGCGTTTGAACTGTTTGGCCAATTGCTTGACTCCGTTAAAAATGAAGTCACCCGTGTTTTGATGAATGTCAAAATTGAATCGAGTGAGCAAATTAGCGAAGCTGCGCAAGTGCTGGAAGAGCGTGCAGAAAATATCAGCAACGTGACCTACACGGCGCCAGACGAGCAAGGCCAGGTACAAACCCAAGCTGAATTTAAAAGCACACTGTTGGCACCTGTGGGTCGCAACGAACCCTGCCCTTGTGGTAGCGGCAAAAAGTACAAGTTCTGCCACGGTAAACTGGCATAAGAGGTCTCTATGACAGTGAATCTTCAAGCACCCATTCCCGATCATGTGTTAGCTGTTCCGGGTGTTCGCTTAGGCATTGCACAAGCAGGCGTTCGCAAAGTGGGGCGCAAAGACCTCACAGTCATCTTGCTAGATGAAGGCAGTGCTGTGTCTGGTGTCTTTACACAAAACCGATTTTGTGCCGCGCCTGTTCAAGTTTGCCGCAATCACTTACAGCAAGTCACTGCTTCAAAAGCCGACACGCACATTCGAGCATTGATCATCAACACGGGCAATGCCAATGCTGGCACAGGTGCCAAAGGTTTGGCCGATGCACTTTCTACCGCTGAAGCATTGGCCGCGCTTCTTAAAATCAAACCACAACAAGTACTGCCGTTCTCGACGGGCGTCATCATGGAGAACTTGCCTGTCGATCGCATCGTGGCGGGCATGCCAGAAGCCATCGCGGATGCCCAAGCCCAGCATTGGGCCAAGGCCGCTGAAGGCATCATGACCACCGACACGGTGCCAAAGGCGTTCAGTGCGCAAGTGGTGTTGTCAGGTCAAACCGTCACCATCACGGGCATCAGCAAAGGTGCCGGCATGATTCGCCCCAACATGGCCACCATGCTAGGCTTCTTGGCCACCGATGCCAACATCGACCCTGCCTTGATGCCAGCCTTGGCCACCGACTTGGCCAATGCTTCCTTCAACCGCATCACCATTGATGGTGACACCTCAACCAACGATTCTTTCATTGTGATGGCCTCACGCAAAGCCGCTCACGCTGCCATTTCATCTTGGGAATCTGCAGACGGCAAAGCTCTGCGAGATGCAATGATGTCTGTGGCGCAGCAGTTGGCTCATGCCATTGTGCGAGACGGCGAAGGTGCGACCAAGTTCATCACCGTTCGCGTGGAAGGTGGCAAAACGGTTGAAGAATGTCTTTTGGCGGCTTATGCCATTGCCCATTCACCCTTGGTGAAAACAGCTTTCTTTGCCAGCGACCCCAATTTAGGACGCATCTTGGCCGCTGTAGGTTACGCTGGCATTCAGGATCTTGATCAGGGTTTGATTGGCCTGTATTTGGACGACGTGTGTGTGGTTCACAACGGCGGTCGCCATCCAGCCTACCAAGAAGCCGATGGCCAACGTGTCATGAAGCAAAGCGAAATCACCATCAAAGTGCTGCTGGGTCGCGGTGAAGCCGCCGACACGGTATGGACTTGCGATTTGAGTCACGACTATGTGTCCATCAATGCAGACTACCGATCATGAGCGTCACCATTGAAAAACTGTTAGAGCGCGCCGTACTCATGATGGAGCGCATTGAGCGCGTCTTGCCGCAGCCTTTAAGCGAGCCCGATTGGACGGCAGCCATTGCTTGGCGATATCGCAAGCGCGCCTCGGGCCATGGTGTGTTGGAGGGTGTGCGCCATGTGTCAGACATGCACCTGGCGGACCTGCAAGAAATTGATGGGCAGAAAGAAAAGCTGCAACAAAACACTTTGCAATTTGTTCAAGGCTTGCCTGCCAACAATGTGCTTCTCACGGGTTCACGTGGCACGGGCAAATCCTCTTTGATCAAAGCTTGTTTGAATGCCTATGCATCGCAGGGTTTGCGACTCATTGAGGTTGACAAAGAGGATCTCACCGATTTACCCGACATTGTCGATGTGGTTTCTGGTCGGCCAGAAAAGTTCATCATTTTTTGCGATGACCTGAGTTTTGAAGATGGTGAAGGCGGCTACAAAGCTTTGAAATCCATTCTCGATGGTTCCGTCGCAGCTTCCACGCCGAATGTCCTCATTTACGCCACCAGCAACCGTCGACACCTGTTGCCTGAGCACATGAAAGACAACCTCACCTACACCCACACCGAAGATGGTGAGGTACACCCGGGCGAAGTGATAGAAGAGAAAATTTCTTTGTCGGAGCGTTTTGGACTCTGGATCAGTTTCTATCCCTTTTCGCAAGACGAATACCTGACCATCGTGGCGCAATGGCTGCGGTCTTTGGGTGCCAGTGAACAAGTCATTCAAGCCTCGGGTCCTGAAGCACTGGTGTGGGCGCTTGAACGTGGATCGCGCAGTGGCCGAGTGGCCTATCAATTTGCGCGCGATTGTGTGGGGCGCATGGGCCAAGGCGCTTCGACTCAGCGATCGCTATGACTCAGGCCTCGGCAGCAGGCCCAACGCTGTTGGTGGCTGACGCGCATCTTCAACGTGAAGGTGGCCAAGACCGAAAGACTGTCGATGTTGCGGTGGGCATTTTGATCAATGCGCAAAATCAGTTTCTATTGACTTCAAGACCGCCGGGCAAAGTGTACGAAGCCTATTGGGAGTTTCCGGGCGGTAAACTTGAAGCTCATGAAACCGTTGAACAGGCTTTAACGCGTGAGCTTGAAGAAGAGCTGGGTTTGAAAATTGACGACGTGCAAATTTGGCGTCAGCAGTTGGTGGACTATCCGCACGCCTTGGTGAGACTGAACTTTTGCAAGGTTCGAAGTTGGCAAGGCAACTTGGAAATGCGGGAAGGTCAAAAGTTTGCTTGGCAAAGTTTGCCAGTCGAAGTGGTGCCGGTATTGCCAGGAACGGTGCCTGTATTAACCTGGTTGGCTGAAGAAAGTGGTTTTTTAGGTGCCACACATCAGGCAGAAAGCTAAACGCCAATTACTGCAGTTTGGGGTCGCCAAAATTGTCTTGATCGGGCGGTGTGTCTTCTGGCAATCTGAAACTCTCATTGGCCCAAGCACCTAGGTCAATGCCTTTGCAACGCGCGCTGCAAAAGGGGCGGTAAGCATTTTGGGCGCTAAAAAGGCTGGGCCCACCGCAGGTGGGGCATTTCACTTGTTTGGGCTTGGCTGATGGCTCACTCATCTGTCTCTCTGCAGCTTCATTGGGGCCTGCGCATTAAGAGCAGAGCGTCATTTCAAAGGGGGTGTCTTCTTTGTTGCCAATCAGTTTGCCATCGGCTTGTTGTTGCATCAGCCGTATCACCACCAGCAATCGGTTGCAACTGATCTCCGGGGTGAGGTTCAACCTGTCGTCGATTTGCAAGCGCAACAATTGAAAATTGCGACCTTGCGGTAAATTTTGTTGCAGCTGCCCACCCGTTGCCATGACCTTTTGGGTACTACCAGATTCACGCATCATTTTCAGAATGAGCTGAATGGCGTTGGCCAAAGGCGCAAAGTGTTGTGACCATTCAAACAAATTGGCCTGCCTTGAGGCTGGCGCATGATGTTGCCAGGCGTGGTACGCAGGCAAGTCAAATTCGCAGGTGCCGCCAGGGATGGCCGTACGGCTTCGAATGCTGTTGAGGAATTCGCTTTCGCTTAAAGCGCTGCCCATTTTGCCAGCCATGCTGTTCAAAGATTCAAAGCGTTGGTCGAGTTTTTCAATGATCAGGTCAAGAGCCTGCTCAGAAATGGAGGGGTTGCCACGGTAGCCATTGAGTTGCTGCTTGTGACGTTCAATGTCCTTGAGAATTTCCGACTTCAGCTCTGAGCGAGAAGCCACTTCCATGATTTCAAAAATGGTGGTGAGTGCGTAATGGTGATCTAGGGCTTCAGAACGTTGACTCAACTGGTTGAAGCGCGCAAACAAATGCTGCAGGCGCAAGTAGGTGCGGGTGCGTTCGTTGAGGGGGTATTCGTAAAGTATCACGCTGCGTCTTTCTGTGCAGAGATCATAGCCCGAAGCGGGCCATCATTTCGTGGGCCATGTGTTTCAGTTGGGCTAAATCGATGCCTTCATTGAAAATGACCACGTCGGCACTGGCCAGCCTAAGTTGACGACTGGCTTGCTGGGAAATAATGCGCTCAACATCGGACCTGCTCAGCTGGCTTCGCGCCATCACTCTCTGAATTTGAGTTTCGACTTCACAGTCGACCACGCAGATCCAGTCGACTTGGCGTCGCCAGCGTTCGCCAGACTCTACCAGCAAGGGCACGTCATAAACCAAACAGGCATGACCAGCAGAAAGTGCAGCACTTGTTTGTTCTTGGAAAATTTGACCCACCAAGGGATGAAGAATGGCCTCTAGCTGGCGTTTGCTCTGGGGGTTTGAAAAGGCCAGAGCTCGCATGGCTTCTCTGTCCATGGCGCCTTGGGGGTCAATCATTTTCTCACCAAACTCAGCCAAGATACTCGGTATGGCTCTTCCCCCAGGAAGGGTTAAAGATCTTGAGATGGCATCGGCGTCCATGACGGCAGCACCTGCCTGAGCCAAGATGTGGGCCAGCGTGCTTTTGCCGCTGCCAATGCCGCCCGTTAGGCCGAGTCGAATTGGCTTGCTGCTCAACGGCTTAAGCTCCCATGGAAATGCCTAAAAAGAAACATGCGAATCCGGAAAAGGCTAAAAAAGGTCCAAACGCGAAGTGTCCATTGTGACCCAGTTGCCCCCTCATTTTTTGGAAAAGCCCAAAAATCAGCCCAGAAACCGAGGCCAATAAGAGCAAAGGCAAAAGACTCCAAACGCCTACCCAAGCGCCAAGCGCAGCCAGCAGTTTGAGGTCGCCCTGACCCATGCCCTCTTTGCCTGCAAGGCGCTCAAACCCCCAACTCACCAGCCATAGAAGTCCGTAGCCTAAGACCGCACCAGACAGGGAATGCATGAGTGGGGTTGGGGTCAGTGACATGGCGCTGGCAATGAGACCCACCCAAAGCAAGGCTTGTGTGAGGGCATCTGGCAAAAGCAAGGTTTCGGCATCAATCCAAGCAAGTGCCAAAAGCGTGGCGCAGAAGAACCCTCCGAGCAAGGCTGAATAGCCGAAACCAAACTTCAGCAGAGAGAGACCGAATAGAACAGCAGTGAGGATTTCAACAACAGGGTAGCGAAAAGAAATGGTTCCATTGCAATGTGTGCAGCGAGCTCGGCTGAAAACATAAGACAAAACAGGAACGAGCTCATACCAACTCAAGGCGTGAAGGCAGTGCGGGCAGTGCGAACGTGGCACCCACAAATTGAAGCTGTTGGGACCGGTTTCTTCTGCTTTTAAAATCATCAAGGGCAAGCGGTGTATGAGCACATTGACAAAACTGCCGATGACCAAGCCAATCGCCGTTGTCAAAACGATGTGCGACAAACTGACTTGCGCAAGTTGCGGCACAACCCAGCCCATGGTGCCGGGGGATAACCACAATTGGGGCCATACAAGGGGTGTGATCAAAAAACTTGTCCTAAGTTGAAGATGGGCAAATACAAGGCCAACAAAATGCCGCCAATGAGAGTGCCAAGAACTACCATGATGACAGGCTCGAGGAGTGTGGACAGGTTGCCAATTTGTTGATTCACATCGAACTCCATGAGTTTGGCAGCACGTTGCAGCATTTCGTCAAGTGATCCCGTTTCTTCGCCAATGGCACACATCTGAATTGTGATGGCAGAGAACAAGTTGGATTTTGACATGGCCTTGCTCAAACTGTGACCCTCTTGAATGCGCTGCGTCAAATCTATTGTGGCTTGGGCCAGATTGGGCGAAACGCTCGCGGCCGAAGCCGGCGCCAATGCTTCAGCCAAAGGAATACCGGCTTCAAGCAAAGCCGACAAAGTTTGTGCCCATTTGACGATCAGGGCGGTTTGAAAGAGGGGACCTAAAAGGGGCGTATGAAAGCTCATTTTTTC
>Ga0114979_10003775_pt1 | contig 10107 bp, 12 predicted proteins | sample S_140625_EF_Meta_FD_87315 | JGI IMG/M metagenome (GOLD analysis project Ga0114979, IMG submission 87315) | Freshwater microbial communities from Lake Simoncouche, Canada to study carbon cycling - S_140625_EF_MetaG | ecosystem: Environmental > Aquatic > Freshwater > Lake | place: Lake... | reverse complement strand
ACGCCCCCCTTGCTTTCAACTTCGGGCCAAATGGTCTTGGAATTCGGAATGTGATGTATGGACACAAAGTCTTTGCGCATCAACATGGATTTGCGAAACTCGTCCAGCCCTTTCCCGCCCGAAAACCATCGGCTCGGCACCACAAACAAGAGTCGCGGAGTCATCTCGATCGCCTTCACAATAAATTTGGAGTAAAGTGGTTGATCCGAGGTTTCCTTAATCCTCGCTTCATTGTAAGGCGGGTTTCCCACAATGATATCGTATTTACCAGATAGCTGTAAGAAATCTTTGCATTCGATATTTGGTTTTGCAGTTGGATCAATCATTGCAAACAATTTTCTGCAGAGAACCGCGTTCTTTTTATTGAGCTCGTTCATGAAAAGCATTTTCTCTATGATGTGCTTGCTTTTTCCAACAATGTCCAAGGTTTTCATCAACCGATAATACACCATAATTGGAAAGTTGCCGATTCCGCATGCGGGGTCAAACCATTTGAAATCCTTGTTTTTCCATATGGATGCGGGGAGTGCGTCCAGCATTTTTTCAATAAAAGGAATGGGCGTGAAAACCTCGCCAAATACATTTTTCTCAAATTCTTTGGGAACAAGGTTTTTTGTTAGAATATTGACGACCTCTTCGTTCATATATATTGTTGAGGTAATTACCTTAAAAGAATTTTCAATATATCATCGGTTTTCAGACCGACAGACGACCTAATTTTATTCACGTAATCCATATCTACCAAGTCGGGATGCACATACCAATCCTCAAAGGGACGATATTTTCCCTCAACAAAAACCTCAACATCTGGAAAAACCATTTCATACCCTCTTTTTTTAAATATCTCTCTTGATAATTCGCGGGTATTAAAATAATCGCCGCGGTAAATATCGTGTTCAAAAGTAATGGTGGCAAATTTGTATTTGTCGAAGCACGTGGTTTCCAATAAAATAAGTGTGTCCAAGGTTGATTTGTTGTCTACATCTAAATCAATTTGCAAATAATCGATGTTGGACGGAAAGCCTTGTGTGTCCAATATGCCTTTATAATCTACGAATCGTGCGTCGCCAATGACATAGATTGAGTTGGGTCGCAAATCTTTATACAGTTGTTCAAATGAAGGATCGTATTCGACCATCAAACCTTTCCAATTAAAATGCTTTTCCAACATGCATGAATTGTTTCCATAGAATGGATGATTTGACCCAATTTCTACAAAGCAGAAGCGTTCTTTTTTTTTTAAAATGTTAATTACAAACAAATCTTGAAATGCTTGGCTCATTTTATAAATAAATAAATAATTTTTTATATACTTATTTATTTACTTGTTCTTATTTTTGAAGTCGGACCATGACATTTTGACCGGCTCCACAAAAGTGGGTGCCTCGTGCAACTTATCGAGATTGTCGCCTCGGCGCATCGCGCTATCCACATACATCTCCTTCAAAATGGTTCCCACCTTGACCGACGCGTCATACTGGTCAATTACTCCCTCCTCAATCTGCTTCAAAATAAAAATGAATCGGACCATCATCTCCATGTTGAGTTCATCCTTGACAACTTTGTTGAAAATATCCGTGTAATAATTGTAGAGAAAGGGGGTTGTATTGCGGCATAGCTCCACATACCCTAGTTCATCGATCATCCGCATATTTGGATGCTTCTTTCGAAGCTCGCACAGCTTTCCAATGTCTTCCAAAATGCTCTCACTGTGTTTGAGCTGGCGGATGCGATCCGTATTATTGACATAATCGTCGCTCTCCATCAGAGCCTTCATATCTAAACCTTGCACAAATGAATTCATTGAGTATATAGTGTGTTATACATTTTGTTTTATGTTGTTTATACGAATAAATAATATGTAAAAAATATATATATATATCAAAATGGCAGAAACAGAGAAAATATTGATACCAATAAAATACATATTTGATTTAACAGTAAATGATAATTTATGGAAAGATACGATTATTACAACCACCCTGTTTAGTATTACAATGGTATTGATATCCCAATTGGGACATTTCTTCGAAGTAACGAATAATTGGGACCGTATGCGATGCCGACCGGAAGTAATGTCCTATGCATGGCTCTATGGAAAAAATACCAATAAAAACATGGAATACTGTTTGGAAAATGCAGGAATGCAGATAAAACAAGGTAATTTAGTGTCACCAATTGTAAATAATATAAATTCAAATTACAATGAAATGAATCAAAAACTCAATGCAACCAACGACAATTTGAACGTTTTAAAAAACAGAGCGAAGAGTGTAGATACATCTATAAACAAACAGAACAAAGAAATTGGACAAATGATGAGAAAAAATATTATAGCATTAAGAGAGAGTGTGAAAAAGGTATTTTCAAGATTGATCGTCCAGAATAAAATAAACAAAGGTGTATTGAAAACGACGAATCGAACGAAAGTGCTGTCAGACAGTTTGAGAAAGAGCCTTGCAAAGATGCCTCCCGTTGCTGCGCAAGCCGTTTAGAACAAAAAGGCTTTTTTGTGTTAAATAAAAAATAGTGAATTATTATATGCCAGAAAGTATCGTCATTAACTATTGGATTTTGAATAAAGTATATATTATTGTGGCATTATTCATAATCATTGGATTTTTTATTATTAATTACATGTTATTCATTCGGTTTGAAATTGAGGTATCCAAAGAATTGAACACGGATTGTAAAAATCCAATTGCAATTTATTTCGACAAAGAAGGGAGAGACCGGTGTTTAAATGAAAGGATTGGAAAATCCAAAGAATTTAATACCACCAAGGATTATGCTCAGGATAAAACCAAAGTGCTCGAAACCAAAGTGAAAGATATAAATAAAAGAATCCAAGAAACTGACAAATATTATAAAGAAATCGAAAAGAGAGAATATCCGGAAATCAAGAATATCCAAAAGATTTATCCAGTGTTGGTAAATATATACGAGAACATTCAATATACTTTTGAAAACGGTCAATCCCGATTGCAAAGAGTAAAAACCGATTTTGAAACAACGGTTGAAAATATGATTCAAAATGTCGTTGATATTGGAAATAATTTAGTAAATCATTTAAAATTAAAAATGAAGATTCCCAAATGGGATAAACGAAAAAAATTAGTAAAAGGGTATGAAAAGATTCGAAAATATTTGAAAAATAAAAAAATAAAACGGTATTTAGATGAAATCAAAGAGAACCCAGAGAATCTTGCAAAACTGCAGAATATCAAAAATTTACCGGAAAAGGCGAAAACAGGCCCTAAAAAAAAATAATTTTATCTGCGTATTACTTATAAAAAGATGGATACGCGAGTTTTAAGCATTATTGGATTACTTTTAGTCATTTTTATTGGTGCAATGTTGGGAAATAGCGGAATCGTTGGATACTCCAGTGTTAAAACATTGAACGAATATCCATACGAAGGGTTTGACCAAATTCAAAGTAACTTTGAAAAGCGAAAAGAGGCTTTTGGTCCCATGGACGACAAGAAAAAGTATGCTGAGGCATTTGCTGCCATGGAGAATAAAAAAAAGTACGCTGAGGCATTTGGTCCCATGGACGATAAGAAAAAGTACGCTGAGGCATTTGCTGCCATGGAATCTCCTGCCATAAAAGTGTCTGGGTTTAGCGGTTTGCAAGTGGGAGCATACGGTGACGAAAAAATCATTGGATTTATGTACAACAATGAGTCGAATACCAGTTGCAAACCCTATGGATATACAAATTCCAAGGGGAATATCTGTATGAGCGAGGGGGATATTAAAATGTTAACAACTCGGGGTGGAAATGCTTTAGGCGTATCTGACCAAATTGGCAAATAATTCTTTTTTTTGGTCAATCTTTTTAGTCAATTCTTTTTATAGTCAATTTTTTATAAAAAGTTTTTTATCATTCTTTTATAAAAAGTTTAGTCAAAATATTTGTCAAAATATTTGTCGAAAGATTTTGGTTTGACAGCATTTTATGATGAAAAAAATACAAATGCGTAAAACTACTTAAAAAACTAACACTATAGAGTGTATAATAAGAAATGGTCCGAAAAACTAAGTCTGAAGCCCCTGTTGCTGCCCCCACTGTCACTGTCACTGTTGAGTCTGCCCCCGTTGTTGAGAAGAAGCCCAAGAAGGCCAAGGTTGCTGCCCCCGTTGTTGAGGCCCCTGCCCCTACTCCCGTCGTCGAGGCCCCCGTTGTTGAGGCTGCTGCCCCTGCTTCTGAGGCCGCTGTTGATGTTTCCACCCTTGCCTCCAAGTTGAATGACTTTGGCTCCAAGATTCAACAGGTCACCACCATCCTCTCCTCCATGAAGGCCGACTACAAGCTCCTTGAGAAGTCGGTTTCTCGTGAGTTGAAGGCTGCATCCAAGTCCAAGAAAGCCAAGAAGGCTTCCAGTGGAAACAGACAGCCCTCTGGGTTTGTTAAGCCCTCCGTCATCAGTGAGGAGCTTATCACCTTTCTCGGTAAGGAGGCGGGTACCATGATGTCCCGTGTTGAGGTAAGCAAGGGCATTAATGCTTATATTACCGCCAACAGTCTCAAGGACAAGGTGTCTGGAAGACAGATTAACCCTGATGCCAAGCTTGCCACCCTTCTCAAGATTGGCAAGGACGAGGTCCTCACTTACTTTAATTTACAGAAGTACTTGAAGATCCACTTTGTAAAGGCCTAAGGGAACTACGTTATTCAGCGAAGCTTACGCCCTATGACCCCTCCTTTTTGAGTGCAGTTTATAAAATAAAAAAAAAAATAAAAATAAAAACTTTTGCCGATGTAGCTCAGTTGGTTAGAGCATGTCCTTAGTAAGGATAAGGTCTAGGGTTCGACTCCCTACATTGGCTAAATGCAATGACAGAAATGCAATGCATTTTTAGCGTCGTGGCGCAGTGGAAGCGCATTGGGCCCATAACCCAAGGGACGGTTGATCGAAACAACCCGACGCTATTATTTTAATTATTATTATATAATAATTAAAACTTTTCATTCGTAGTAAAATAAACCACTAGTAAAATAAACCAATATAAAGAAATTGCAATAATAACCCATATAATATGTCCGAAGGAATCCGTTATCAAATTGAAGAAATTGACTCTGAAGAACCCACTCCTGCAAACCAAGGTATCCCCAAAAATGTCATTGATTATATTAGTAAAACAAAACCCCATCTTATTATTTTGACCCCCTGTTACAATAGCAGTATGTATGTCACTTATACCGAGTCCCTTTTGCAAACCATGTTTATGTGCAAAGACCTGGGGATTAATGCAACCGTTCATTTTTGCCGCAACGATAGTTTGGTCTCCCGTGCGCGAAACAATTTGATTGCCAAGGCAATGAGCATTCCGACCGCAACCCATTTCCTCTTTATTGATGCTGACATTACATGGACTCCATTTGATATACTCAAACTCCTGGTTGCTGACAAACATATTGTCGGTGGAATTTACCCAATCAAGAACTACGAATTTGATAAGTTAGCTGCAAATCCGAACGCAGTCAATGATATTTTTGCAAGAAAAAACAAATCGCAATTAAAAGACGCTTTTTCAAACAAAGAGTATTTGCAAACGAACATGGTAAGATACAATATTAATTATGTTTCAAATATGCTGGAAATCGAGAACAATTTGACCAAAGTCAAACATTTAGCAACCGGGTTTATGTTGATTAAACGCTCCGTCATTGATCTAATGTCCAAGGCGTTTCCCCAAACCAAATATGTGGATGATGTCAATTTTCTTTCTGGCAAAGAGAATGATTTTGCCTATGCACTTTTTGATTGTGGTGTAGAGGACAATCACTATTTGTCGGAGGATTGGATGTTTTGCCGCCGATGGCAAAAAATGGGCGGGTCCGTTTATGCCGACATCACCATTAATTTGGATCACACCGGCGTGGAAACCTATAAAGGTTCGTTTATTTCGTCATTGATGTAATATTGCACCATCATATAATGAGTTGTATTTTTACCAATGACAATCATTCTGAAATTTTATTGATTGATCACCCCCTTTCGCAAATCTTTGCGTCTCGGGATCACCACGAAGTTTTGTTTAGACGGATGCACACCCACTTGATAAATACGGGTATCATCAAAAACAATATCATTGATTTGGGGGCGTGGATCGGGGACAATACGATACCTTGGGCCAAAAGTAACAAGAGTATCGAGACCATCTACGCAATGGACCCATCCCCCGACAACTGCGAATTTATTCGGCAAATGTGTGATAAGAACCAAGTAAGCAACGTCAAAGTGATCCAAACCGCAGTCAGCAATTGTTGCGAAACCCTTTCAACCAACGATGATATGTATCATTGCACATTTGCGGCCGACGAATCCGGGCGAAACAAAGTGGTTGCTGTTTCTCTGGATCATTTATTTTTGATAAACGAAATTACAAACATCGGATACATTCATTTGGACGTGGAAGGGATGGAATACAAAGTGCTTTTGGGCAGCAAAAAAATCATTGAAACCTACAAACCCATCATTACATTTGAACAACATTTGGAAATCGACGATTACAACTTGATTTTGAATTATTTGACGGAGTTAAACTACACGGTATATTTGATTGACGAAGTTTTGCCCGGGTGCAGACCCGATTGTCGAAATTCCATTGCGTTTCCTGCGGAAATCATGAATCCCAAAATAGTTGCAGATATTCATGCATACATTGGGAAGGAAATATTGTTGCCTTTTTATTAGGAACGACTAGGAACGTATTAGGAACGATTCGGAAGGAACGATTCGGAAGGAACGTTTATTAAAAAAAAAGATATTAGAGATATTTTTTCATAGTATTTACACAAATGAAATACTATGAAACCCATTACGAAGATTATTTAAAAGCGGTAAAAAACTTTAATCTTCATCCAGAACTGGTGCCCTATTTTGCAAAATTTCCAGCCAATATTCACAACTTGACAAATCTGATTTTCTATGGTCCATCGGGGGTGGGCAAAACGAGCCAAATGCTTTACGCCATTCAAAAATACAGCCCTAGCTCTCTGAATTGCGACAAGAAAATCTGCATCCAAACTGAAAAAAACTCATACCAATACCACATCAGCGATATTCATTATGAAATTGACATGTCTCTCCTCGGATGCAATTCGAAACTCATTTGGCACGAGATTGTTCAACAAATCGTGGATATTGTTTCTGTAAAACCCGACAAAATTGGCATTCTGGTTTGCAAAAATTTCCACTTAATCCATTCCGAACTTTTGGAAATATTTTACAGTTATATCCAGGAATACAACACCAATTTATCGGTCATCCAGCTCAGATTTATCATTGTTTCGGAACACATCAGTTACATCCCAAACAATATTTTAGATGCTTGTGAAATCATCCATGTAAAACGGCCTGAAAAACATCTCTATGTAGAGATGGTAAAACAACAGCCGAAAATTCGCAAATACAATAAGGAAACCACCACCATTGAAGATGAATTTGTCCATAAAATATCCAATTGCCGTATCAAACCCGAGAACGAAGATAAAACGTGCAACCTGATTGAATCGACCGATATGAAAACCGTGTTGAATATCAAAGAACTCAATTACTTTGGTAAAGCCGAATATGCAGAGAAAATACCCGACGACATTTTCAATATTATTTGTGATGCAATCATCGCGCAAATGCTGGCCCCCGATAAACTGGTTCATACCACGTTTCGCGACTCTCTCTATGACATTTTGACGTATAATTTGGATACCGTCGAATGCATCTGGTATATTTTTTCATACTTTGTAGAGAATGATTTGTTGAAAGGGCAAGATATCAGCCATGTTTTGACGCGAATGTACAATTTTCTCAAGTATTTTAATAATAATTATAGGCCAATTTACCATTTAGAAAGTATTATGCATTACATAATAATAAAAACGTTTCATTACGATGAATTTCCCAAAAGCTTGTAAAATACTTGGAATCAATGAATCATCGAATCTGGATGCAGAGACGGTGCGAAAACAGTATAAAATGATGGCGCTCAAGTATCACCCCGACAAAAACAAATCGCCCAATGCTACCGCCGACTACCAAGAAATCAAAGAGGCGCACGATTATTTGATGAATCATTTTTCGGAGAGAATTGGCGAAAATCAAGAATCGTGGTCGGTTCTGGTTGCGTCTTTTTTCGAAACACTTTACAACAACCAGCATTTGCAGAAACGCGTGTTCCATCCTTTATTAATGAAAATCATTGGGACCTGTGAAACCAAAGTATTTGAGAAAATGGATGTGCGCCGTGCGCAAAAAGTGTATGAAGTGTTATTGAAATATCGCGACTACTTGCATCTCTCTACACAATTTTTAGAGAAAGTGTGCGAAATCATCGAATCCAAAATCGCAACCGCACAAATCACCGAAATCATTGTTCTCAATCCAAATTTAGACGATTTGTTCAACCAGTCGGTGTATAAATTAAAAGTGGGGGACGAAACGTGCCTGGTTCCACTTTGGCACAATGAACTCATTTACGACAAACACAAATTACAGGTGCAGTGCGAACCCGAATTGCCCGAAAATGTGCAACTGGATGAATACAACAACGTGCATGTTTGGATTAAATACGGAATCCACGAAATATGGGAAAAGGAAACCGTGGATATTTTGTTGGGAACGCATGCGATTTCGTTTTGCGTGGATTTATTAAGGGTTAAGAAAGACCAATATCTCGTGCTCGAAAAAAAGGGGATTCCAGTTTCAAATGAAACGGATATTTACAACGTGGAGTGCATTTCGGATATTTACATCCACATTGAGCTGTTTGTTTAATATTTTATTATAATGTTATATAATAAAATGCAGGTTTCCCATTACACCATCATGTTTTTTATAATGATGTTGTCGAGTTTTTGTTCCACAATGAATGTGTGGGCCGACAAAATAGACGATTGGCGTTTTAGTTTGAACGACTTGTACATGGCGCTGCTCATGACCGGTTGGATGTTCTTCTTTATGGGGATATTTTACAAAGAACTTCATATTGTGGGGATTGGTGTTTTTCTGATTGCGGTGAGCGTGGGATGCATCCGCACCCAATTTGGAATCACAGAGAGCCAATATAAGTTGGGGATGATCCCTCATCACTCGATGGCGATTCACATGAGCAAACGACTTTTGGAAAAAGAAACCGAAATCAAACCATTTCTCAGAAATCTGATAGAGACGCAAGAGAAAGAAATTGAATTTATGAAAACCAAGTAATCTGATATTTATTGGTGAAAATAATCATCACGTCCTCCAGATAATCCAATGATGTGCGGCACTTGGCACGCCTGTGCAATTGTCAATGGCATTGAAAGCGCCCCAATAAAAAGTTTGCACGAATGGATTGCAATGCAAAGTTCCTCAAAGGTGGGCTGCACACAAATGCACGGAATATGAATACCGGTTTTATCTACAAAAAACGCATAATCATTCTCTTCTGTTGATAAAAAGACAATGTTTTCAATTCCATGTTCTTTAACAATTGCCGAATAATCCAGGTTTATAGGAAACCGGTATTGCGTGATATGGATAAACACTTTCGAGTTCCATTCTGCATGTTTTTCGGTATAAATCCATTTATGTTTACCCATATGGGTTCCATATTCGTGCAAAAGCACTTCATGCCAATTGACTTTATATACCAATTCACTTTCTCTCCAGCTGCTCAAATAAAGATCGCAACAGCTGGCCGGTTCAATTGTGAAATCTTGAATATACGGCTGTGATTTCACAATTGACTGGATGTCGTTATAGGTGGCTTCGAGACCTTTGCGAAAGGGAATGACATTGGTCATTGTCAAAATTCCCTTTTGCCCCGTTTTGTAAAAATTCTCGCAAGTCGCCCAATAATCCAGACGCACTATAGTGAATGGGTGTAAATCGGAATGCATCCGGGATTTGAAATGTTTCCAAATCCAAATCAATGATTGGATAAGGAACTGACTCGCCTCTGAAAAAATGCAGGTTTGGGTTTGGAAGCAATTGACGAACGGATTCGTCCAACTGCACATATACTGCATCATACTCAACGCAAATAAACCCAAGCACGTCTAATTTTCCAATCATGTTTTTTGAATATACAACACACGCGTTTTCTGCATAACTTTTT
>Ga0114979_10003774_pt1 | contig 10111 bp, 8 predicted proteins | sample S_140625_EF_Meta_FD_87315 | JGI IMG/M metagenome (GOLD analysis project Ga0114979, IMG submission 87315) | Freshwater microbial communities from Lake Simoncouche, Canada to study carbon cycling - S_140625_EF_MetaG | ecosystem: Environmental > Aquatic > Freshwater > Lake | place: Lake... | reverse complement strand
TGGTGATCGGTGACGGGCCCGAGCATGGGGCCCTGCTTCAGCAGGTGGCCGAACTGGGTGTGGAGTCGTCGGTGCAGTTGCTCGGTGCCCTGGCCTCCGATCAGGAGGTGCGGGCTTGGTACCGGCGGGCCTCGATCTTCTGCCTGCCTTCGATCCAGGAGGGGTTTGGCATTGTCTTTCTAGAGGCCATGGCCAGTGGGCTGCCGGTGGTGAGTACCACGGCCACCGCGATTCCCGAGGTGGTGCCGGATGGCCGGGCCGGCCTGTTAGTTCCGCCCCGGGATCCGCCGGCCCTGGCTGCGGCAATGGTTGCGCTGCTCAGGGATGCGGAGCTCCAGGAGCGCTGCCGGGCCTTTGGGCTGGAGCAGGCGGCTCGCTTCGATTGGGACCGGGTGGCCAGCTTGTTTCTGGCGGCGGTAGAGCGGCCTGGATCGTGAGCAGACCACGGCTGCGGCCTGAGCTGCGGTCCAGCGTGCGCACGGCCCGCCAGAGGTCGGCGGTGGCCACCCAGACCGCCGGGTAGCGATAGCGGGCCACATCCAGGATCAGCACCCGGTCGCTGCCGGGGTCGTAGGCGGCGAGGGGCGAGATGTGGCCGCCACCGGCCTGGCCCAGGGCCCTGCGGTCGTAGTTGGCGAGCAGGCGATCGGCCGGATCGGCCAGGCTCCGCCGCAGCAATTGCCGGAATTGAGCCAGGCTGAGGCCATCGCCGTGATAGCGCCGCACTAGGGCTCCCTGGCTGATCAGCAGTCCATCCAACTGCTCTAGAACCATCCCTTCGCGGGCCACCACGGCAGGCCGCACAAAGCCGGCGCTGGCCGGAGCAGCAAACACATTGGTCTGGGTCCAGAACCGATAGGGGCCATAGCCCTCCGCAGCGGGGGCCGGCAGGGCCAGGCTGTTGAGAACCACCACGCTGCTGGCCACCCCGCAGTAGGCGAGGTTCGCCTGGGTTTCAAGCCACTGGCTCAGGGGTCCGTAGTCGGCCCGAAGGGTTTGCCGGTGCAGCAGCAATGCCTGCCCGGCTGGAGAGGCCAGCGTAATCGGCTGGGATGGGGCCGCAGCCGCCTTGGTGGTGGCTGCCACCGCCGCTGGGGTAGCTGGGTTGGCCGTGGCTTGGCCACCGCAGGTCAGGTTGGCCGCCAGCAGCCCTGCCCAGAGCAGGGCCCGCCCCAGACCGAGCGGCAGGGCGGCGCGGTGTCGCTGCCGGGATCCGCAAGGTTCAGCCATTCAGCGGGATCAGGGCCTCGATGGTGGTGCCGCTTGGCAGGTTGAGATTCAGACCTGAACCACCGGCATCTTCGCTGGGGAGGTCGGCGGTGAGCAGCCGCAAGTTGCGGGGCGGCGATCCCGCCAAAGCCACTCCGATCACCGCAGAGCTGTCCCCCTGCAGATCCACGACCCGGTCGTCTCGTTCCAGGAAGCGCAGACCGATCTGACCCAGGTCCCCCCGCTGGCAGAGGCGCAGTTCCGTCACCGCCAGCCGTTTCACCCGCCCCAGCTGGGTGGCTAGCAGCACCCCATCAGCGGCTGTCCCACAGGTCGCCCCCACCACCGTTTCGCCGGGCAGCAACCGCAGCAGTACCGGACCCTGGGCGGTGCGGCCCATCACGGGCAGGTTGTCGCCATTCACCGCCAACCGCAGCATTCGGCCCGTGCTGCTGGCGACCACCAGCTCGTGGCCATCCCCGCAGGCCACCACCCGCTGCAACTCCACCCCATCCTTCAGCTTGAGCACGGTGGTGGCCCGCCCCGAGAGCTCGAGGAAATCCTCGATGGGCAGGCGCTTGAAACGGCCATCGGTGCTGAGCAAACCCAGGTTGCCGCTCGGCTGTTTCGGCAGCGGGAGTAGCTGCACCACCCGGTCCCCCGCCATGCTCTCGGGCAGGAAGCGCTCCAGGGTGCCGGGTTGTTGGCCGGCGAATTCCCAGCGCAGCAGGGCAACCCGGCCGCTGGCGCTGAAGGCGAGCAGGGCGGGCTCCTGGACCACCGGCAGCAACAAACGGGCCGGTGCCGGATGGTCGCCCAGCCCGGCGGCCTCCTCGAGGTGGAGCCTCCCGAGCATCTGGGGTGTCACGATGCGCACCGCCCCGTCCGCCTGGATCAGCAGGCGACTGTCGGGGGCGAGGGCGTCGTAGGCCTGCTGCCGTTGCCGCTCGGTGTTGGGACGGACCGCCGCGGCCCGCTGCGCCACCAGGTCGTCACCCCCTTCGACCAATCGGGTGCGGCGTGGCGTGGCGTAGCGCTTCCGCAGGGTTTTGAGTTCGCTCACCATCGTGTTGAGCAGGGTGTCGCGGTCGTCGAGCAGGTGGCGCAGCCGGCTCCTTTCCTCGCGCAGGTCCTCCGCCTCCTTGCGCAGGCTTTCCTGCTCCAGCCCCGTGAGGCGCCGAAGGGGCATCGCCAGAACGGCGTCGGCTTGACGTTCGCTGAGGTCGAGCCGCACCTGCAAGGCCGCCTTGGCGGTGGCCGCGTCGGCGGCGGCGGTGATCATGGCGATCACCTCCTGCAGTTGGGCCAGGGCCTTGGTGAGCCCCTCCACCACCTCCAGGCGGTCTTCACAGCGCTTGAGGGCGTGGCGGGTGCGCCGCAGCAGGGTGAGTTCGCGGTACTCGAGGAAGTGCTGCAGCATTTGCCGCAGGGTGAGCTGGTGGGGCTGGCCATTCACCAGGGCCAGCAGGATGGCGCCGAAATTGCTTTGCAGCGCCGTCCGGCGTTGCAGCTCGGCGAGAACGGTTTCCGGGTTGGCATCGCGGCGAACCTCGATCACCACCCGCATGCCGTCTCGGTCGCTCTCGTCGCGGATGTCGGCGATGCCGCCGATTTTTCCGTCATTCACCTGCTCCGCCAGCTTCTCGATCCAGCCCGCCTTGCTGAGCTGGTAAGGGAGTTCGGTGATCACCACGGCACCGCGCCGGTGGCGGCCCTTGCCCGGCTGCACCTCCTCGATGTGGGCCACCCCCCGCATCGGGATGCTGCCCCGGCCGCTGAGGTAGGTGTCGCGCACGCCGCTGCCGATCAGCACCTCGCCGCCGGTGGGGAAATCGGGGCCGGGCACCAGTTCCAGCAGCTTTTCATCGCTGAGGTCGGGTTTGCGGATCAGGGCGATCAGGGCATCCACCACCTCGGCGAGGTTGTGGGGCGGAATGCTGGTGGCCATCCCCACGGCGATGCCCGAGCAGCCATTCAGCAGCAGGAAGGGCAGCTGGGCCGGCAGCACGGTGGGCTCCTGCTGGGAGCCGTCGAAGTTGGGGGCGAAATCAACGGTGTCGTTGCCGATCTCATCGAGCATCCCCTCGTTGGCGATCGGCGCCAGCCGGGTTTCGGTGTAGCGCATCGCCGCCGGCGGATCGTCGTCGACCGAGCCGAAATTGCCGTGGCCATCCAGCAGCGGATGGCGGCTGGCGAAGTTCTGCACGAGGCGCACCAGGGCGTCGTAGACCGCCTGGTCGCCATGGGGGTGGTACTTGCCGAGCACATCGCCCACCACCCGGGCGCACTTGCGGTAGGGGCGGTCGGGCGTCAGCCCGAGCTCGTGCATCGCGAAGAGGATGCGGCGCTGCACGGGTTTGAGCCCATCGCGCACATCAGGCAGGGCCCGACCCACGATCACGCTCATCGCGTATTCGAGGTAGGAGCGCTGCATCTCCTGGTGCAGGGCGATCGGCTCGATCCGCCCTTCGTTCGGATCCTGGTTGGCTCCCCCGGCGCGGTCCTCGGCCATCCGGTGCTCGGCTCAGGGGATCAGGTCGGCGGCCAGCCTACAGATGGTGCCGGGTCCTGAGCTCAGGGGGTGTCGTCGACCTTTCCCTTGCCCGCGTTGGCGTTGGCCCGGTCGACCGTGGGCTTGAGCTCGGGCCTGGCTAGCAGGGTTCGGGTGGCGGCCCGCAGGCGTTCGCCCCAGAGCTGTTCCTTGCGGTAGCTGTCGAGCACGTAGTTGGGTTCGTCGGCCAGGGCCCTTTGGGTGAGCCGCAGGGCCTCCTGCTGCTCGGTAGGTCCGCGGCCGTTGAGGGTGGCGGCCACCGCCAGGCTGGTTTCGGCCGCATCCGGTTTGATCTTCAGCACCTGCCGCCAGCGCTGCAGGGCATCGTCGGGGCGACCTGCCTCATAGAGCACCAGGCCCTGGTTGTTGATCGCTTCCCAGAAATTCGGCCGCAGTTTCGCTGCCCGCTCGAAGGATTGCAGGGCCGGACCCGGCTGGCTGAGCAGCAGCTGGGCGTTGCCGAGGTCGAAGTAGGCCCCGGAATTGCGGGGGTCGAGTTCCAGACCCCGGCGCAGCAGGGGCACCGCATCGGCGGGTTTGTTTTTGCGCAGGGCCAGGGAACCTTCGGCGAACCAGATGCCGGCATTGCTGGGATCCAGCTGCTTGGCCTTGGCCAGGGCCTGCAGGGCCTGGTCGGCCTGGCCACTGCGGAGCTGGGCCTCCGCCAGCAGGATCCAGCCGCGGGGATCGGAGGGCAGCAGCCGCACCGTGAGCTCCGCCAGCCGGGCCGCATCCTCCGCCTGGCCGACCCGCAGCAACCGAGCCGCCGCCTGGGCGATGCCCAGCCCAGCCCCCTCCAACTCCTTGGACTGGGGCAGATAGACGTAGGGCACCAGGGCCCTGGCCGCTGGGGCTTCGATCAGTAGGGCGGTGCCAAGCGGGAGGGCAAGGGCGGCTCCCAGCAGCCATGGGGTGGACCAGCGCCCGGCCCGTTGCCCAAACCTTGGGCTTTTTTGCTTCCATTCCCATCGCTTCAGCCGCAATCCAGCTCGCTGTCCAAGCACCTGCCGCTGGCCCACGGATTCACAACGAAGACGAACCAGCCTAGGGAGGCGCCTACCCTTTTCCCACCGCTGCTTTTAGGTTGCGGCGCCACATCCAGGGGCGGATACGCCGCAGGGCTGAAGCCCGCAAGCGGTGATCCCACTCCTCATCACTCCAGCCCAGGGCCTCTTCGGCCTCCAGGTTGAGCAGCCAGGGTCGAGGCTGGAGATCGGGATCGGTGGAACTCTCCAGGGGCCCCTGGTTCCAGGGGCAGACGTCCTGGCAGATGTCGCAGCCCGCCACCCAGCCCTCCAGGGAGGTCGCGATCGCGGCCGGCAGGGTGGGGTCGCGGTTTTCGATCGTGTGGTACGCAATGCAGCGGCGGGCATCCACCACGAAGGGTTCCCGGATGGCCTTGGTGGGGCAGGCCTCGATGCAGCGGCTGCAACGGCCGCAGAGGGGTTCGGCCGGGCGGTCGGCGGGTAGGGGCAGGCTGGTGAGCAGGTGACCGAGCAGCAGCCAGGAGCCGCGGCCCCGGTGGATGAGGTTGCCGTGTTTGCCGATCCAGCCGAGCCCGGCCTCCTCCGCCCAGGCCTTGTCGAGGAGGGGGGCGCTGTCGACGCAGGCGCGCCACTTGGTTCCGGGCGCCCTCTCCTCAAGCCAGCGCCCCAGGCGGCGCAGCCGCCCGTCGATCACCCGGTGGTAGTCCCGGCCCCAGCCGTAGCGGGCCACCGCCAGGGTGCCGGGCCGCCGCTGCTGCGCCACGTAATAGGGCAGGCCCACGGCCAGCAGGCTGCGCACCCCGGGCAAGAGGCTTTCCACGGCGGCGCGGCGGGGATCGGCCATCCAGCCCATGCCGGCCTGGTGGCCGGCCGCCAGCCAGCGGTCCAGGGCCGCCGTGCGCAGGGTCAGGGTCGGTCCGCCCGGGACGGCCGCGATCCCCACCGGGTCGAAGCCCAACCGCCCGGCCTCCTGCCGCAACCCTTCCGCCAGGGCCTGGAGCGCCGCTGGGTTTGGGCCATCGGCCCAGGGTCGGGAGGGGGCGGATGGTGGTTTCAAGCGATGTCGGTAAAGTCGCCCACAGTTCCTGTCTATCGCGTGGTCCTCTCCTCTTCGTCCCGTTTCAGCCCCCTGTTGCGCTGGATCGGGATCACCCTGGTGGTGCTCCTCCTGCTCCAGCTGCTCTCGGTGCTCACCCTGTGGGACTGGGGTTCGGAGGCCTTCCGCCAGCTGGTGGTGGAGCGACTGGTTCAGCAGTCTCCGATGGCCCTGGTGGGTCTGGTGCTGATGTACCTCTCGTCCCGCATTGAGGACAACACCGATAGCCGCACCCCGGTGCTTTGGACCGTCTGCGTGCTCAGCGGCCTGCTGGCGGTGCTGCTCACCGCCGCCCTGCCGATCGCCTTTGGTGGCGACAAGATCCTCCAGGACCAGGCCGACCAGCAACTCGCCGCCAAGAAGGGTCAGCTCGAAATGGCCCGCCAGCAGAGCAAGGAGCCAGCCGTGGTGCAGCAGCTGATCAAGCAGGCCGAGGCCAGCGGTCAGGTGCCCGCCACCGCCTCCGAAGCCCAGAAGACCCAGGCGGCCCGCAGCTTCATCGACCGTCAGCTGCAGCAGATGGAGGACCAGTTCAAGCAGGCGGAGCAGACCAGCAAGGTGGCCCTCAACCAGCGGCGCTTCGGCGGATCCGGTGGTGCCATCGCCCTGATTGTGGCCTTTACGATTCTCTGCCTGGGCAGCGTTCTGTAGCCCGAGCCCACGGGTGGTTAGCGTTGAAGTCCAGAACCCGGACCACGTTCCTTGGATTCCTCCAGTCCACGACCGGATCAGCCCCTGGGTAATCGGTTGCAGCAGGACCTGAAGAACGATTTGATCGCCGGGCTGCTGGTGGTCATTCCCTTGGCCACCACCATTTGGCTGGCCACCACGGTGAGTCGCTTCGTTCTGGCGTTTCTGACGTCCATCCCCAAGCAGCTCAATCCGTTCAACACCCTCAATCCCCTTCTGCAGGAGCTGATCAACCTTGGGGTGGGTCTGCTGGTGCCCCTCTTGGGCATCCTGCTGATCGGCCTAATGGCCCGCAACATCGTGGGTCGCTGGTTGCTCGAGTTTGGTGAGGGCACCCTGCTGCGGATTCCGCTGGCGGGCTCGGTTTATAAAACCCTCAAGCAGCTGCTGGAAACCGTTCTGCGGGATAACTCCACCCGCTTCCGCCGGGTGGTTTTGGTGGAGTATCCCCGCGAAGGGCTCTTTGCGATCGGCTTCGTGACCGGCGCCATCGGCACGGCGGTGCAGGCCGGGTTCCCTGAGACCATGCTCAGCGTCTTCATCCCCACGGCCCCCAACCCCACCACCGGCTGGTATGCCGTGGTGCCGGAGGCTTCCGTCCGGGACGTGCAGATCAGTGTGGAGGATGCCTTCCGCACGATCATCTCCGCCGGGATCGTCAGTCCCGACGAGCGCACACCCACCTCAAACCGCAGTTTTTCCAGCCTGCTGGCCCAGTTGCGGGCTCCCCAGTACTCCTGATCCAGCCCTGATGCAGAGTCGCACCCTCTCCCGTGAGCTGGCCCTGCTCGTCCTCGGCCAGATCCCCGATCGCGGCCCCTTGGTGGCGCCCGAGCCCGGCACCCCCCTGGAAACCGTGTTGCTCCAGGCCCTCGCCAGCCTCGGCCAGCATGTGCGCGAAGCCCTTGACCTCTCCGCCGAAGATCTCCGCCAGGCCCAGCAGGATCTGCTCGACAGTGAGCTGCAGGAGGCCGGCGCCGAAAGCTTGCCCCGGGTGCGCCAGCACCTCCAGGATGGCCTCGGCCGGGCTGAGCAGGCCCTGAACCGTCTTTCCGCCAGCCTCGAGTTGCCCCGCCTGCTGCTCCTGGCCGATCAGGAGGCGGTGCGGCGCGATGCCCTCGCCCGGGCCGCCGCCGTATTGCGCGATCGGGCTGCCATCGATGCCCGCCTTGATGGGGTGATGGAGGGGTGGCGTCTCGCCCGCCTGCCCCGGATCGACCGCGACATCCTGCGGCTGGCGGTGGTTGACCTGGGGCCCTTTGCCACTCCGCCGGCCGTGGCCTGCAACGAGGCCGTGGAGTTGGCCAACCGCTATAGCGATGAGCAGGGTCGCCGCATGATCAATGGCGTGCTGCGCCGCTTCACCACGGCGAAGGTTTAAGTCGATGGTTTTTGATTGGTTCAAGCGCGGTGCGGCCAATCCTGAGCCCACCCCCAGTCCGCTCCCCGAACCAGCGGAACCCCCGGTTGCTGCCGAGCCGGCAGGCGCTTCAGGGGCCGTTGCTCAGGCCCATACTGCTGTTGAGGCAGCTCCCCCGGCTGAGGTGATCTCCCCGGCCGCTGGGGCCGCCCCGACACCCCAAGCGGCTGGATCGGGCGTCGATGAGGACGCCCTGGCCTGGGCCCGGCAGGCCTATGCCCGGCTCAAGGCCCAGCAGGAGGCCGCTGCCGCCCCTGCCGCTCCCCAGCCCCCGCCGCCGGACCAGTCCCCGCCCGCTTCGGACCCAGGCGATGGACTTTGGGTCGGCGATCCTTCTGTACAGCCTGTACAGAACCCCCAGGGCGTTGCGGCGACACCACCAGCCCCAGCCCCTTTGGCCGCGTCCGCCGATGCGGCAGCAGCCGTTGTCCCGGCTTCTGCCTCCCCGTTGCCTTCTGCCGCCGCTCCTGAACCGCCGGCCGCAGCCGGTGTAACGCAGGCTTCGGCGCCTTCGTCTTCGCCTGCGGCGGTGGCGGTTGATGCGGCCGCTGCCCCAGCCCCAACCCCAGCGCCGGTGGCGGCCGAGTCAGCGGTCGCCCCCACCGCTCCGCCGCTCTCCCTGTTGGAGCAGGCGGCCGCCCAGCGGGAGCAGCGGCGCCAGGAGATGCTGGCGGCAGCCCCACCCGTGGCAGCCACCTCCGGCGTCGTGGCTTCCCCTGCCCCAGCGGCTGCCCCCCCGCTGGCCCCCTCCGCTCGCGTATCGCCTACCGCTGCCCCTGCGGCCGATCAGGCCGAGCCGAGCCTTGGCGCCTTCGATGCCGATTTCACCTGGTCGGCCGAGGTGCTGGCGGCCCAGGGTCGCCGGGTCGAAGACGTTTCCCTGGAGGAGATCGACTGGCTCACCCGCCTGCGCCGCGGCCTGGAGAAGACCCGCAAGGGCTTCGTGGCCCAGTTGCTCGAGACCCTCGGCGATGACCCCCTCAGTGCCGAGAGCTTGGAGGAGATCGAATCGAGCCTGCTGCGGGCCGATGTGGGGGTGCAGGCCACCGACCGGGTGCTGGAGGCCCTGCGCCAGCGTCTCAACCAAGACGTGGTGGACCCGGCCGAAGGGTTGCGTTTCCTCAAGGAACAACTGCGGGGCATCCTGGAAGAACCGATCACCGCCAGCGGCCACAGCCTGCTGGCTCCCCAGAAGGATCGCCTCAACGTGTGGCTGATGGTGGGGGTGAACGGCGTGGGCAAGACCACCACCCTCGGCAAGTTGGCCAACCTTGCCGTGCGCAGCGGCTACAGCTGCCTGATCGCCGCCGCCGACACATTCCGTGCCGCTGCCGTGCAGCAGGTGAGCGTCTGGGGCGAGCGCAGCGGGGTGCCGGTGGTGTCGAACCCCAGTGCCAACGCCGATCCGGCCGCCGTGGTGTTTGATGCGATCGGCGCGGCCCGGGCGAAGGGCACCGAGCTGGTGCTGGTTGACACGGCGGGACGCCTCCAGACCAAGCACAACCTGATGGAGGAGCTCAGCAAGGTGCGCCGCATCGTCGACAAACTGGCGCCGGAGGCGGTGGTGGAATCGCTGCTGGTGCTTGATGCCAGCCAGGGTCAGAACGGCCTGCGCCAGGCCATGGCCTTCGCCAGTGCCGCTGGCCTCACGGGCGTGGTGCTGACCAAGCTCGATGGCAGCGCCCGCGGTGGCGTGGCCCTGGCGGTGGCCTCCGAGGCGGGCTTGCCGATCCGCTTCGTTGGGGCCGGCGAAGGCATCCGTGATCTGCGTCCCTTCAACAGTTTCGAATTTGTCGAGGCGTTGCTGGGGGGGTAGGCCGGGGTTCAGAAAAAGAACTTCAGGCCCACTTCCACCCCGTTCTGGTAGCTGGTGAAGCCATTCGGTCGGCTGGCGCCGTTGTCGTAGGCGATGCCCATGTAGCGCCAGGACAGATTGAGGTCGGTGTTGTTGCCCACCGCGTAGCCCAGGCCCAGCTGGGCGTTGCCGGAGAGGTCCTGGGCGCCGCCCAGGCCGAAGCCGCCGATGTCGGCCCGACCGAAGGCCCGCAGTCGGGGGCTGAGGAACACGGTGGCCTGGGTGCCCAGCAGGGGCTGGGCCCAGGTGTGGGAGAGCTCGCCCTGGCGCTGGAGCTGCAGCCCGAAGGGTCCGTTGCCCTGGA
>Ga0114979_10003772_pt1 | contig 10117 bp, 7 predicted proteins | sample S_140625_EF_Meta_FD_87315 | JGI IMG/M metagenome (GOLD analysis project Ga0114979, IMG submission 87315) | Freshwater microbial communities from Lake Simoncouche, Canada to study carbon cycling - S_140625_EF_MetaG | ecosystem: Environmental > Aquatic > Freshwater > Lake | place: Lake... | reverse complement strand
TTTTCCTTTTTCCCGATTATAAATTTATTATCGGAAACCTCAATAGAATATGATTGGATTATAAATCCAATATTGAAACGTAGTTTTCAATCATATTTAAATAATATTTTAAAGTATAATATAATGAATATTCCTGTACTAATAACTACAAGTGGTATAGGAAAACGTCTAGATAATTTAACAAAATATACAAATAAATCTTTAGTAAAAGTTGGTGATAAATATGCAATTTGTCATATTATAGAACAATATAATCCAGACACAGAATTTATAATCACTATTGGATATTTTGGAAAATATGTTAAAGATTTTTTAATTATAGCATATCCTACATATAATTTTACATTTATTGAAGTAGATAATTATGCTGGTCCAGGATCGAGTCTAGGATACTCACTACTTAAAGCAAAAGCATATTTAAATCGTCCATTTATTTTTCATTGTTGTGATGCAATAATAACAAAGCCACTTATATTTAACAAAGATAAAAATATATTATTTGTATCAAATATTCAAGAAGGTATTCAATATACAACTATAAATATATTAAATAGATCTATTACTCAAATTAATAATAAAGGAGCATCTTGTTTTGACTATGTATATACTGGAATTTCTTATATATATAATTTTGAAGAATTTTGGAAGTTTCTTAGAGAAGTATATAATATAAATCCAAATTTATCAGAATTAAGTGATGTACATTCATTAAAATTAATGTTATTAAATGGAATTAATTTTGAATATAATATATTAGATAATTGGTTTGATACTGGAAATAAAGAAAGTTATAAAATAGTATGTGAATACTTCAAACCGATTTATAATGTTCTTGAAAAAGATTATGAATCACTCTGTTTTTTTGAAGATAAAGTTATAAAATTTATAAATGATCCAGAGATTAATAAAAAACGTATTGAGCGCGGTAACAATCTTTATCTTATTACTCCTAAAATTTTAGCATATTCAGATAATTTTATTTCTATGGAAAAAATTAAAGGTCCATTATTAGCAAAATACTATAGTCATGGTGAAATTAAAAATCTTCTGAAATGGGCAACACATAATCTTTGGATAAATGAAGATATAAATAAATCATATATAATAAATTGTAAAAATTTCTATATTACAAAAACGCTCAAACGAATTCAAACATTAGATATTCTTAATGATGAATATAATATTATAAATGGGTTATATACTGATTCAGCAATTAATATGATAAATAAATTAAACTATAATCTATTAACAACAGATATGTTCACAACATTTCATGGTGATTTTATTTTAGATAATATAATAAAAGTAGATGATGGATATAAACTTCTAGATTGGCGTCACGAATTTGATAATCAACTTATTTATGGTGATAAATATTATGATTTGGCTAAACTAAGACACAACATAATATTTAATCATGAAAATATTACAAATAATCTTTATTTTATAGAATATAATAATGAAGAAATGACTGTTGACTTGAAGTGTAATTACTTTTTAATAAATCAACTACAAGACTTTGATACATTTGTTACAACAAATAACTTAGACTTACAAAAAATTAAAATTCTTACAGCAATTATTTGGTTAAATATGGCTCCCTTATATGAAGGTAAACTCAAAGAATTTCTTTTTTATTTTGGAAAATATAATCTTCAATTACTTTTAAATTAAGTTCTATTATAATTATCCTTAAGTCTCACAACATCCCATAATTCATTTGTAGATGTCTCTAAATACAAACAATCTTCATCTTCTGCTTCCATCCTATGAACTGTATATGGCTTAATTGTAATTGTTTCACCAGGCAAATATACTTTCTTTGTTAGATCTTCTAAACTACTACCAACTGAAATAGTAATTTTACCATTTAATACAACAATTGTTTCTGTCTTAAGTTCATGATACTGAATACTACACGCATTCCCCTTTTTCATAAATAATTTTTTAACAACATATTTATCATTACATTCAATAAGTTCTTCATATCCCCAAGGTTTCTCTATCTTTGTAAAAAGATACTTATCAGGAATTGTTATATTTTGAGAAGTCAAATCTACATTTTCAAGACCACCGTTCCTTACAAGATTTACTGCATAGGCTGTATTTCTTATTCCATTAGTCTTCCTATCATTTAGTAATACTCTATCTCCATTTGGAAGACCCATTAATAATTGATCATATACAATACCAAGAGATTTTAATTGAGTCTCAGTATGATGTCTTGTAGATTCCTTTCGTCCTGTTGTAAGAATAATTTTATAGTTTAATTTATCCCACTGTTTTATAGTATGTATAACATTCTTTAAAACAGTTGAATTATCTTGGTAATTCTTAACAATATCGCCTGTATGCTCTACTAATGTACCATCAATATCGCAAAAAATAGTTTTTGGGCTAGACATATATAATATTTATTTATAAATCTTTTAAATCATCAAGATTATTAATATTAATAACTTTTATATTTTTTGCTTGTATATTAATTTCCTTACAATAACTGCCTGCACCACTTATAATAATACATGTTCCTATCTCATCTTTTTCTACAACTTCATTAAATGAGGAACACTGTAAATTATAACCATATAAATATTTACCAATTTTATTTGGAGAGTTATCTAATAGACCTGTTATTTTTTTATAGTTTAATCCAAATGTAAAAAGAGGTATACTATAAGCTGAAGCAGGCCATATATAAAATTTAGTATTTATACCTTTATCAATATAAGAGTTAATTGAATTTATAGTATATATAGTTCTATCAAAAAATACTTGAATATCTTTTTCTGAATTAATATTAAGTAATTTTTTATTATTTATAATATCATTTCTAATAAATTCAAACTGTTCTGTATGATTATCAAAATTATTACGTCGATTTAAAATAAATCCATTATTCTCAAAAAAATTAATTAAAAATGAATGCTCAATATAAAATATATGTTCAGAATTTAATATACAATATATATTATTTTTAACAGCATATTCAAAATCTGGATGATTTAAATATATATATTTAATAGTTTTACAATTCACAATATGTTCTAGTAATTTTACTGGTTCATATATGTGTTCAAATAGATTTGACATAAGAATTGTATTTGCATGTATTACTGATAAATCTGCATCTTCAATAAACTTATCAATAACAGTAATATTATCACGTAATCCTGTATAACTTGGATCTATAATATAATACTTAGATGAATTAATAGATATTATATCATTTGCTAACGCATCAGAGCATGCCCCAATTTCAATAATACCATTAATATCATTATTTTGTGTTATAAAATTTGTAAATTCTAAATGCATTTTATTTTTTGTAATTCCAAATGAATCAATATGATTATTACTATATATAATATTTAAATTACCTAAATATTTTGTTTGTACTGTTTTACAATTATTACATGTCAAAATATTATATGGCATAAAATATGAATCTTCCAGTATATTTTTATTAAATCCTTGACTTAACGTAGTTATATAATCTTTATCATACATTTGTTTAAAATTTGTCTCATTACAAAATAAGCATTTTGTTCTAACAGTATATATATTATATAATTCTAATAATTTATTATATATAGCATCTTTAATTTCTAGATTAATATTACTATATTTTTTAATAATTTTTTGAAATTCTGGTGTCGCATAAATGTAATGACACGAAAATAAAATTAGAGCCTCTTTATTTTCTTCTGGTATAAATGACGTTGAAACCCACTTCTTCCACTTACCAGAATTATAACATAATTGATATATATTCTCATAATCTTCTAAATTATTCTTAATATGTCTAAGAATAACCTTTGTTTCTATTTCTGCTAATTCTGGCGCAATATTAATATGACTCAACCCTAATTTACTTTTTTCTTCTACATCTGCTGATGATACCCAATCTCCATTATGTTCCTTTGCTATTAAATTATATTTCTTTGATAATTTAATCATACTTATTAATTTATCTTTATTTAGAGTACCTGTATTATTACCCTCACAGAGTCCTGTTCCACATTGAATAACTAAATATTTAATTTTATTAAATAATTCTAAAGATAACTGATCTTTAATACTCATAATTATATATTCAAGATCTTCTACTGAAAAAGGCCTTATAGATTCTTCTGTTCCTATTTCATACTGTAAATTAGGATTTAATTTATCACAATATTGTAACATGTCAATTGTCCACTTTATACCATCCTCTAATGTTGAATATTTCTTCCAAGGATCAATATGTATCATGTCCATATATTTACAATCTTCTTTTAGAGATTCATATCCATCGTCATCATAACTTCCTTGTCCAGGACCACTATGGTCTCTTTGAATACAAATATTAGGATTTTTTATTTTAACATATTCACAAAAATCTGCAGTTTTCCAATAATTTACATATCCTCCAGAATATTCTATTTGGCGGCGACTTGGTATAAAGTGTGTTTCTAATTTAGGATTTTTAAGCGAAAACTTTATAACTGTATCTACTATATTTTTACTCATTGGTCCTAAAAACCATTTCATTTTTAAATACTATTATATATATATATATATAATAGTATTTAAATAGTTAATTATATATATATATTAATTATGATTTATATTACATAATTCTGGTTAAATATTATATTTTAAATTATAATTTACAATAATTTAACAAAATATATACACAAATCTCTAGTAAAAAATTTTTGTTGCTCTAATATTTATACTTCAATAAATAATATATTATCATGATATAATTGTAGTTCATTTTTAATTTCATTTGTAAATATACCTGCAGATATTATAACAGCCACATTTTCATTTTTATATTCTACAATTTTATTTTTTGGAAAGGTGTATAATGGAGTACCATATACTCGTCTATTTATTTTTGTAATATCACTATCTAAAAACCCAATTATTGCTTCTTTATTACGAGATAAATAATGATATATTAATTGACCAAAATGAGATGATGGTGCAATAAAATATTTATAATTATCAGATATTTCAATATTCTTAAATCTATTTTCTCTTGTAATAAAATAATTTTTTAGTTTATTAATTGAATTATCTGTATCATTGAATAAAACTATGGGAGATGTTAGATTTGTTTTAATAAATTTGAAAAATATAGAATGGTCTTGAAAATATTCTTTAGCATCACAAATATATCCATATGATTTAAACATATTAATAACTGATGATTCTTTACAGTAAAATGTATGACCTATATTAATAAATGATAAATCATTTATTTCAAGTGATTTTTCCATATTAGGATGTGCAATAAATATTTCATTAATATTTTGTTTCATCATATTCTCTATAAATTTTCTTGGTTGATATAAATGCTCAAATACATGGGATAATATTACAACAGGGATATTATTATTACAACTATTAATTACATAATCTTCACAATTGCCTATATATGTATTAATATCTTTAATAATTGGAATATTTTTAATTAAATCTACAATACTATATTTAATATTCTTATTATATGATAACAATTTATTAGCAATAACACCTATTCCACCACCAAATTCAATAATTTCATCTGATTGTTTAGAAATGTTTTTAATAATAAAATGTGTGAACATATCATAATGTTTAGTCATAATTGGCGTTGTATATGTACTATGTTGTAATATTGAATATAATATATTAGTTTCAATAAGATTTTTAAGTTGTACACATCCACAATTTGTACAACCTACCCAACTAAGATTTTCATATTTATCTAAGTTAATATCTTGAATAACAGTATTCATTGAAATAGGGTAATTGTTCATTGTAAAAATATCAATTAGATTATCATGATTGCATATTACACAAAAATAACGTATCATCTTTAATATATTATACATATTTCACTTTAAATATATAATTAATTATGATCCCATCGCGCATCAAATATAAATGGTTTGGGATTATACTCAAGATTATATTCCTTGATTATAGAAAAAACAGTTTCTTTTAATGAATTATAAGCAGAATCTGGTTCTGGATGCCACTGACTTCCAACATAAACAAATTCAAAATAATGTACCAATTTACAGTTCCAACTTGAATGTGGATCAATATGTGAATGTAAATGATATACATTAAAATTATTCTTCATATATGTTTGTACAATTTCACTTTCAGTTTGTCTATATCTTAAATATGAAAAATTATCACATAATTTAATAAATGATTCGCGGTTCCAAATTGCAGGTTGTGCACTAAAATTAAAATATTCAGTTGACTCCGTAATAAAGTTATTATGATCCATACCAATAATAGATTCTATTTTACGATTATTACCATTAAATGTTGGGTCAGAATATAAAGCAAGTCTATTAATTTTATGTAATTCCATTGTATTTAAGAGATTCAATAATTTTGGTACGTCAGCATTTGTTAAAAATCTATTATCTGCAAAATTAATAATATATTTATCATCAATCATCTTCATAATAGAACTATGTCTCATAAAATATGTTTGATCTTTATCAGAATACTCGTATACTATATTAATATTATTATATTTAACATGATCTCTAAAAAAAGATTCTTGATCTGTCATAACATTTATTTTTATATCTTTAAGATACTTATAAAGTAAATCAAATACAGGTGGCCATAAGTGACAATTTGAACTATGGGTTAATATAACAATAGATAATGATAACATATATATATATATATATATTATCTATTCATTTTCCTTTAGATACAATATTTAAAGTTATAAATTAGTTAATAATTTGACTACTCAATTAGTTCCCTTATAAAAGAATTATATCCTTTATTGCCTCCATTATATGTAGGACATAAATTCATATCATGTTGATCTTCACCACAAAGAAGAACAATTTCGGATTTATCATAAACTTTATTTACTAAATCCCAAAAAAGCGCTCCCCTATCATAACTACCATATATAACAATATCAAATTTTTTATTTATAATATCAAGTTCTGTTACTTCATCAGACTTATATGAACTTGGAATTATTTTTGAATATGTAAATCCTTTCCCATATAATTTTGTTGTTTCACCAGAGTAATCATCATATATATGTTCAATTCTAGGATAATCATAACATTCCTTACCTATTAATTCTTTAAAACCTATTAATGTTAAGCAACGTAAATAATCAGGATATTGTTCTTTTGATAGATATAATATACTTTTAGGAGTTTTATTAATAGTTTTCAAAATATAATTAGCAGCAGTTTTTGTTGTTAAATTTTTTTTTGTATAATCAACTAATTCTTCTATATAACTTTCAGGACATAATGAATTCATAGCTTTTAAAACAATCTCTTTTGGAAAATTTATCATAATAGATTTTGGACAATTATCTAAATTCTCAAAAAATGGAACACATGCATTTGCTAATATTTCATAATGTCTTAAACAATCCCATCCACCTTTCTTACATGTTAAGGCACGTTTACTATTTTGATAATCCTTATAATAACTATCTTCATCATCAAAAATATACGTATCTTTATTACCAGGAATAATAAATGCTAAATCTTGTATTTTAGTAGGATAATAATTTATTATTTTTTTTTCTGGAATTGAAAACGATATAGGATATATAGGCATTATAATTTTATATTAATTATAATAATTATATCTTTAAATTATATTTAAGGAATTAAGTAATTAATAAATATTATGAAAAAAGATTATCTATGTATTATTGCTTTAATGGATCCAACAAATAATGTAGATGATAAAGATATTATATGGGAAAATGACCCAAATGTTTTTATTATGAATAAAAATATTTGGAAACGATATATGCATTATGATCCTGATATTCTTACATTATTTATTTGTACAGATGAAAAATTTAAAGATGACGAATTATATTATAATGAGAATACTAATACATTAACAGTATCTGGTAAACATAGTATACGCCCAGGATTAGGTGAAAAATTTTTAAAATCTATTAAATTTATAAATGAAAATTTTAACTATAAATTTTTATTTAGAGCCACATTAAATACATTTCTTATTATGAAACATTTTAAAAATATATTAAATAATATTAATAATACAAATATTTATTATGGTCCTATAGTATTTAATTCATTTGTGAGTGGTTGTGGAATATTATTTTCAAAAGATGTTATAGATATTTTTAATAATAATAGTATGTATATATTAAATATATTAAGAACTGAAAATGAATATGATGATGTATTTTATGCAAAATATCTTAGAACATTTAATATTTATCCAATTGAATCTAATTCTTATTGTAATATTGATTTTTTACCAGAATCAATTGAACAATTAAAAAATATTATAATTCATAATGATATTAATAAAATATATCAATATAGTTTTATAATTTTAGCAAATTCAAATATATTTCAAAATGATTCAATTATTTTACTGTCATTATTACATTATTATTATCCATCTTTATAATATATATATATATATATATATTAATGATACAAAATTCTGTAATTAGTTTACAAACATAATTAACATTATCTATATAGGATATAAAGAATATAATTATATATATATAAGAAAAAAATGAAAATTGCTTTTTTTGTAAAACATTTTAATGAAAGAGGTACTGAAGTTGCTACATATGATTATGCAGATTATAATGAAAAAATATTAGGAAATGAATCTATTATTATAGGTCTTAAAAAAGATGTACTTTTAAAATATAATTCATATTTTGGATATAGAGATGATGTTTTTAATAAATTTAAAACACGATTTAATGTATTTGAATTAAATAAATTTGAAGATATTGAAGAATTATTAATTAAAGAAAATGTTAAATTAATATATTTACTTGTATCAGGCTATGATACTGAAAAATTCCCATTTGGATATATATATAATACACCAACATTTATACATTGTGTATTTACTGTGTCTCAAAAATATGGAGATATGTATGTTGGAATTAATGAATCATTAAATACAAAATCTGGAACTAATTATCCAGTTTTACCTCATATGATAACAATTGGTGAAAGTAATGAAAATTTAAGAGAACAACTTAATATACCACAAAACGCAAAAGTATTTGGTCGTCATGGAGCACTTGATACATTTGATATTCAATTTGTACAAGAAACTATCGTTGAAATAGCACAAGAAAATCCAAATATATATTTTATATTTTTAAATACAAATATATTTTCAAATAATATTAAAAATATTATATATTTACCATGCCAAATTGATCCAATTGAAAAACGAAAATTTATTAATACTTGTGACGCAATGATACACGCTCGTACACATGGAGAAGTATGTAGTATTTCAATTGGTGAATTTGCAATTTGTAACAAACCAATCATTTCATATGTTATCAAAGATAATGCTGACTATGGACATTATAATATTCTTAAAGATAAAATAATACAATATAAAGATAAATATACTCTTAAAGATATATTAATTAATTACAATCTTTCATCAATTGATATGTCAAATAATGATTACTTAGAATATACTCCTGAAAAAATTATGAAAATATTTAGCAAACTAATTACTCAATTAGTTCCTTTATAAAAATATTATAACAATTTTACCACAAATATACGTAGAACATGTAGACATTGGATGTAAATCTGAATAAGTAAATCCCATTTTATATAATTTTGTAGTATCTTTATTATAAATATTTAATAGTTTAAAGTATAATATAGTATATAATATCATACATATATTAAATGCACATAGCAATTTGTTTACACGGTATACATTTTATTGACAATGATAATGTTAGAGTCAAAACTAATTTTGAGGAAGTTTTAAAAAATAATGAAAAATTTTTATTTAATAATTTAAGAGAAAATGGTCATACAATAGATTTTTTTCTTAATACATATGATAGTCCAAAATTACCCCAATTAGTAGAATATTTTAAACCAGTTGCAACTGTTATAAGAAATTTTAATAATTATTTTCATGGAATTATTCAAATACTTAATCAAAAAATTAATTTTGAAATGCTTAACGAATATATTAATAAAACTAGAATATCATATGATTTAATAATAACAATAAGATTTGAACAAATATTTTTTAAATATTTTTCTGATATGAATTATATAAAAGATAAAATTAATATTGTATA
>Ga0114979_10003771_pt1 | contig 10119 bp, 8 predicted proteins | sample S_140625_EF_Meta_FD_87315 | JGI IMG/M metagenome (GOLD analysis project Ga0114979, IMG submission 87315) | Freshwater microbial communities from Lake Simoncouche, Canada to study carbon cycling - S_140625_EF_MetaG | ecosystem: Environmental > Aquatic > Freshwater > Lake | place: Lake... | reverse complement strand
GTGCGCCTCACTGCTAATGAGGTAAGGGTCTTAAAAGCCCTTCGGAGGTTCAAATCCTCTCGTCTCCGCCAGAATAAAAGCCCCAGGTATCTGGGGCTTTTTCACTTAGTGGAGGAAATAAATATGTCTAATGTCGTTGCTGCTGGATACAAGTACCGTTGGTTGGTTCTAACTGTTGTCCTGGTTGCCGAGATCATGGATCTCTTTGATGCAACCATCGTCAACGTTGCAGGTCCAACTCTTGCTAGAGAGCTAGGTGCTTCAAGCACAGACCTTCAGTGGGTTATCGGTGGCTATGCACTGGCTTTAGGTTCTGGACTTATTCTGGGTGGTCGTCTAGGTGATCGCTATGGTCGCAGAAACATGTTTATTTTTGGTTTGGTTGGTTTCACCCTTGCTTCTCTAGCCTGTGCTCTAGCGCCAACAGTTGTATTGCTAATCGTGTTTAGGTTTGCTCAAGGTTTCATTGGAGCAATGCTTCTGCCTCAGGGTTTTGGTTTGATTCGTGAATCATTCCCACCTCAGGAATTCGGTAAGGCATTTGCGGCCTACGGCCCAGCTTTTGGTTTAGGTGGAATCCTTGGCCCAATCATTGGTGGATTCCTAATTGAAGCTGATGTTGCTGGTCTTGGCTGGCGTTCAGTATTCCTGGTGAACATTCCAATCGGTGTTGCAGCGATCTTGTTGTCAATTAAATATCTGCCTAAATCAGAACCAGATAAAACAGTAAAGATTGATCTAGTTGGAACTTTTTTTGTTGTGGCGGCATCAGCTATGTTGGTGTATCCACTTATCAAGGGTCAAGAAGCTGGCTGGCCACTATGGACCTTCCTAATGTTGATTGGATCTCTCGTTACTTTCTTTATCTTCTCTCGTTTAGAGATGTCGACACTAAAGCGTGGTGGCACACCACTTATTGATTCAAGAATCTTCAAAAAGCGTGATTACAACTTCGGTCTTGTCGGTCTTGCTCTTTACTTCGCTGGTTTCACTGGTGTGTATCTGATTCTTACCTTGTTCTTACAGTTCGGTGAAAACTTTACTTCTAGTCAAGCAGCTCTAGGAAATATTCCAATTGCCCTAGGTGCTGCTATTGGTGGAACCATCAGCGGTGCTTTCTTAGCGGAGAAGATTGGTGGCAGATACACCTTGCAAATTGGTGCTCTAGTTCAGCTTGGTGGAGTTGTTTTGTTGTGGTTCTCGTTGCCATCTGCAGAGAACTTCTCAATCTGGCAGATAATTCCTGCGCTGGTTATCTCAGGAATTGGAACAGGAATGATTGCCGCTCCAATCTTTGACACAATACTTTCAACCGTAGAAGGCAACCTAAGTGGATCTGCCAGCGGAGTTATGTCGGCTGTGCAGTCGGTGTTCTCATCTGTTGGTGTGGCCATATTTGGAACTATGTTCTTCACATACTCTGTGCTTGGTCAGGCGGATGCAGGTTTCAGAAATGCACTGCTAATTCAGGTAGTAATTCTGGTCTTGTTCCTAGGAATATCTTTTGTATTACCTAAGCGTCCAGAGAGACAAGAGCACTAATTAGCTAATTTCCAAAAGTAAACCTTGGTTCGCTTATCTTGTTCTGCGAGTAGTTCGGTTATTGGCCAGTCAAAGGCGGCAGGCGAATGAGATGTGTGCAGTAGTTCCCTTTTGCCGTTAGTTACTTGTATTCCAGAGATTATGGCTGTGTGATCCCTGTCTCCTGAGTTATCCCAATCAAACTGAACGACATCTCCCACCTGCACCAAATCTCTTTCTTTCCAGGTAAGTTCTTTAGCCAATTCGGGTTTAGTGAGTAGATACTCACGGAACCCAGTTGAAGAAATCCAAGCTCTTGCGAATTCAGGCTTGTATGTCCAGTCAGGGTTTAGGTTCCAGCCTCTACTTAGAAGTGTTTGTGAGACAAAATTCACGCAATCAGTTCCACCAAGATCTCCGAAGACTTCTTTGTTTGGATTCTTGTAATGTTCTTTAGCGTATGACACTTGCCTGATGACATTAGCGCTTTTAGCTCGAAGGACGGTGCCTTCAGGTTTGTCATCGTGAACTGTTGAACAACCTGTTAGAGAAATTGAGAGCAGAACAGCTGTAAGTGTCAGTCTTTTCATCTCAACCCCAGTTCTTAATGATGAGGTTAGTTTAGCAACTGGCTAAGAGCGGTCCGCTGGACTCAGTACTGAGGTATAGAAGTTCAACTTGGTCGGCACAACAATCAGCTGGGGTTCAAGCTGTTGAATCTTGGCAACGTGTGCAGTTTGCATGTGGTCATTCCAAGCATCTCTGCTTTCCCACTTTTCAAACATGTGCCAGATATGAGGGTGTTGTTCATCAACTACTAGGTCATATAAAAGACAGCCAGGCTCGGCAAGTGATGCTCTCATTAGTTCCGCGTAGGCGGCCTCTACTTCGTCTCGCTTGGAGAGATCTGGATATATGTCTGCTTTTAGATATAGGTAAGTCATTTTTATCTTTGCTTAGGCTTCGTCGCTTGAGTAACTGCCGGTGATAGTTCCGATTAGTGAATCTGCGGTGTATTCACTGGTTGGTGCGTCACGAACAATCTTTCCTAGTCTTAGCACCACAATCCTGTCGGTGACAGCTAGTACGTGTGGGAGAGTGTGGGAAATGAAAATAACTCCAAGACCTTTAGCTTTAGCTTTCTTGATTACTTCAAGAACTTCAGCTGACTGTCTTGCGCCTAAGTGGTTAGTTGGCTCATCTAGGATAAGAACTTTTCTAGCCCAAGAAACTGCACGACCAATAGCGACCGCTTGACGTTGGCCACCAGATAGCTGGGAGACTGGTCTATTAGATGAAGGGAAGGCGATACCTACTGCTTCAAGGTCTGCTTGTGCTTCTTGCTCCATTTGTTTCTTAGCAAGGAAGCCAAGTTTTCCGAAGATGCCTGGCACAAACTTTTCTCTACCTAGAAATACGTTCTGGCTGACTGTTAGGTGTTGAGCTAGACCTGAGTCTTGGTAAAGAGTTTCAATGCCTGCCTCTAGAGCTTGCTTAGGGTTTTCCCAAACCTTTGCTTCGCCTTCGAGCAGGATTTCACCACCATCTGGTGAGTGTGCTCCAGAGAGAACTTTGACAAGGGTTGACTTACCTGCTCCGTTGTCACCAACGAGGCCAATAACTTCACCTGCATGCAGCTTGAGGCTAGCACCATCTAGAGCAACAACTGCGCCATAGTTCTTAGAAGCATTTCTTACTTCGTAAATAACTTTCTGAGCCATGATCTACCTCCTCGCCGGCTTCTGTAAGGCTTGAACTGCAACGGCAGCCACAATAAGCAGTGCAACGATTACCTGCTTTAGCGATGGGCTGACTGTTACAACCTTCACCATTAGTAGACCTGATTGAACTGTGAAGAGAACTAGTGTTCCAAGTGCGATACCAATCATTCGACCAACACCACCCATTAGGGATACACCACCAATAACAACAGCAGCAATGGCATATAGTTCCATGCCTGAACCGTTGGATGGAGAACCAGCTCCAAGTCTGATGTATGCATATGCACCGGCAAGACCAGCAAGGCCACCGGAGAGCATGTATACCTTGGTGATTTGTCTAGCTGGTGAGATACCAGCGGCACGAGTAGCGAATGCATTTGAACCTAAAGCGAAAGTGTGTAGTCCGAACTTGGTCTTGTGTAATACCAAACCACAGATAACTGTGATGATCATTACTGCAAGCACGGTTGTTGAAATAGGTAACTGAATACCAAAGATGTTGTATGGAATACCCAGATCCCAGTTGTTAGGACCCTGCAGTGGCATACCGCCAGAGATGATGATGGCGAGTCCTGACATTGCTCCAAGAGTTGCCAAGGTAGCGATGAATGGAACTATCTTGAGGATATTTATGAGGAAGGCGTTTATAGCCCCCACCGTGAGCCCTACTAATAGTGAAACTAAAACAGCTAATAAAACATATGGTGTTGCATCGCTGCCGCTGGTTGTTGAGTCAAGACCTAAGCCTCTAACTAACACCCAGCCGGCAACGACGGAACTCAAGCTCACAGTTGCACCTACTGAAAGATCGATGCCACCTGTGATTACTACAAAGGTTTGAGCAACAGCAAGCAAGATGTATGAACCCCAGTCGTTTAGAACTGTGCCTAGGGTGTTGGTTGTCAGAAATATACCTTGAGAGGTTATCTGAAACACCACCGCTAAGACCACGAGGGTTGCTACTAAGAGAATGCTTTGATTATTGAACGAAGCTTTCACCTGATTCAATAAACTCTGCTTCTCTACTGTGTCTTGCTTGCTGTTACTCAATTTGTGTGTGTCCTTTTTATCGAGGAGATTACTTCTTCTAAATTACTTAGTTGATAGCAACGTAAGTGTATTTAGCGAAGTCTTCATCTGATGTGTTTGCATCTAGTGTGACGTTAGGGATGACAACGTCCTTCACAGATGGCTTGGTTCCATTCTTGATGTAAGCAACAAGAGTCTGGATTGCTAGACGTGCTTCTGCAGCTGGGTCCTGAGCGATAAGTGCGGTGAATACACCAGACTTGATCAGTTCAACGTTTGCAGGGTATGCGTCGTAACCAACTAGAGCAATCTTGCCAACTAGGTCCTTAGCCTGAAGTGCAGCAGCTGCACCAGAAGCGTTAGTTCCATCAATAGCGAAGATACCCTTTAGGTTTGGGTACTTGGTCAACCAGTTGTTTACGTTGCTGTTAGCTGTCTGTGGGTTAGAAGCTGAGTAAGCAACATCCTTGATAACGATGCCCGGGTAAGTTGATGCAACACGGTCTTTGAATCCGTTTAGGCGACCAACGTTAGTTGTCGCTGTGGCGGAGGTTAGACCAACAACAACTTCGTAGGTCTTGCCATCTTCATAACCAATTGCAGTTGCGATTGCATCTGCTGCTTTTGCTCCACCGTCAGCGTTGTCACCAGTGATGGTGGTAATCGCGTCTGTGGTGTCGTTGATTGTTGTGTCAACTAGAGCAACCGCTACACCTGCAGCAATAGCCTTGTCAGCTGATGCCTGAAGACCGGTTGGGTCAGTTGGGATTAGAACTAGACCGTCAGGTGACTGTGCTAGAACGTTGTCTACGATTGGAACCTGAGTTGCCACGTCGTAAGCAGATGGGTCTCCCTGCCAAACAAGGTCAACACCCTGAGCCAAAGCTTCAGCTTCTGCTCCGACCTTCATTGCCTGGAAGAATGGATCTGATTCTGCACCCATTACGAATGCGATTGTTAGCTTCTTTTCAGGAGCACAACCTGTGATGCCAAGAGTAAGTGCGACTGCAGTAACCGCAGCGAAACCTACGCTCAAAATGCGCTTGTTCATAATTTCTCCTTGTAATTTGCGAGAATTGCGAGAGCGTTCTCGCATTCCGTAGTATTATCATGACAGTAAGTGAATTTGAATAGCAACTTATTTAGATAACGGTTTGGTGACGGACAGAAACTGTCCGAGAATGGGAACAAGATGGCTTCTTCGAAGAACGCGACAATAAACGATGTCGCTGCCGCTGCTGGCGTCTCTAGAGCCACGGTTTCTAGAGCTTTAGCTGGCTATGGTCGGATTAGCAAGGAGACTGTTGATCACGTACGTGCAGTAGCAGAGAGCATTGGCTACCGCCCTAACGCACTGGCTGTTGCCATGCGTGCTGGTAAAACTAAAACCATTGGGCTTGTAGTGATATCGGATTTCACGAACGCATTCTTTGACCGAGCAACTAAATCAATCATCGATAGGTCAAAGGAACTGGGTTACCGAGTTCTCATTCAACACAGCGATGAAGATGTTTCTGTTGAACGAGTTGCAGTTGAAACCATGCTGGCTAATCAAGTTGATGGAATAATTTTGGTTCCAGCATCTAAAACTCAGCACTCCCACCTCACACCTAAAAAGTTATCTGGCAAACCAGTTGTCATTATCGACAGAAGGCTTGATGTTCAGCGCTTTACAACAGTAACCACCGGTGATGAGCTTGCTGCTAAGGAAGCAGTTTTATATGCTGCCGAACTAGGCCATAAACAAATGGGTTTCCTAATTGCCGTTCCTGGCACCATAGATTTCACCTTACAAGAGCCAACAATCCCAATTACTTCGGTCCAAGAGCGCGTTGATGGCTTTGCTTCTGGAGTGAAGGCTGCAAAAGCAAGTGGCTTATGGATCTATAGCGAGGATAAGCAGGTGGTAGCTGAATCTGCCGTTGCGAAACTACTCGACTCTCCAAAGCCACCAACTATCATCTTTACTTCAAACAATGACATGTTGCTAGCTGTTCTAAAGGTAGTCGGAGATAGAGGGCTAACCATAGGTAAAGACATATCTGTAGTGAGTTTTGACGATAGCCCATGGGCTGCAGCTATGGTGCCTGGCATTACTGTTATCGCTCGCCCGGTTGAGCAGCTTGGTGCGATAGCCGTCACTGAACTTATTGAGACTATTGAAGGCAACGCTAAACCTAAGGCAATCGTGCTCCCGGCCAACCTAATCAGAAGAGGTTCGGTAGCAAGTCTGCTTAAGTCTAAATAGACTGGAAACCAAGCCACTAGGTAAGGGTGTTCAATGAGGTCAAAGCAACTTAGACTAGCGGGGGCATTTCTGCTGGCGATGGCCCTAGGTCTATCTAGTGCACAAGTTGCATCTGCAGACCAACCTGTTTCAGGTGTTAGCACCACTATCTATAACGAAGGCGCTGATAAAGCTGCTCCTTTTTATAACCCAGTTGTTGTATCAAATATCAAACTGTCCCTGCCACAAGCTTCAGTCGATGAGCTAAACAACAACCCGGGCACTACCGTCTACCAAAGAGCTTCCGTAACTATCACTACCGCTGATGGAATAGTAACAACACTTAGGGACATTGGAGTCAGATTAAAAGGTCAAGCCACGAGAACAAACCTCTATGGCAAAGCTCCTATGAAACTAAAGTTTGATGCTTTTGTGCCAGAGCAGAAGTTCATGGGTTTGACTCGAATGACTCTCAATAGCATGGCTCAAGATCCTTCATACATTCATGAGGCTGCCGCTTACCGTATCTATCGAGCGATGGGATTAGTTGCTCCTAGAACCACATACTCTTGGGTCACTGTGAACAATGCCGACTTCGGTTTGTATATGAACATTGAATCTATCGATTCGCAAATGTTGAAGCGCTGGCTAAACCCAGTACATCTATATAGTTCTAACTACTATCTAACTGACCTTGATTATCGACAGGGTTGGGCATTTGAAACTAACTACGGAGATAGCAACCGATCAGATCTAGACGCTGCTATTGCTGTGTCTGTTTTAGATGGTGAAGCATGGTGGAACGCGGTAAACAAAGTTGCTGATATGGATTCGGTCATCAAGCTAATGGCAACAGATATCTATACAAGTAACTGGGATGGCTATACAGATGTAGTGCAAAACAACTACTACGTAGTTTTTGACGACCAAGCGAAACTCAGAATTATTCCTTGGGGTCAAGATCAAGCTTTCCCAATGGACCCTAGTGCTCAACTCGATTGGCTTGGTAGAGGTCCGGCATTTAGAAACTTCGGTAATCAAACCAGAAGTGTAATGCTTCGTAAATGTGTTGCCTATGATCCATGCGCAAATTTACTAGTGAAAGCCCAGGTAGCAGCTAAGAATAAAGTGGCCGAAATAAACACAATTGGATTTAAGAACAAACTTGCATCGGTAGTTAATAATGCTTACGTATCTAAAGAGGTTAGAGCTAACCCGGATGTTGGTAGTGCTATCTTCTGGCAAAACTGGTTAGACACATTCTTCCCACAAAGAACCCAAGGTCTAACTGATTTCCTAAACACTAGAAATCCAGAAGCACCTGCCATCACACTCACAGGCTCTGGAGTGGTGGGAGCTACCCTTAGGGTTGCCGCAACTACTTGGGATTACACAGCTACGCTTTCTTACCAATGGCTGAAGGATTCGAACCCAATAGCAAATGCGAATACAAGTCAGTACGTGCTAACTGCCGCTGATTCAGCTTCTCTTATTTCAGTAAGGGTCACCGCATCCAAGAATGCGCTACCAAGCGCTTCCAGTAATTCAATGGCTGTGTTGGTATCTAGCCCTATCGCTTCAGCAGCAACAATCTCAGGTGATGCTCGAGTCGGCAGTGTTCTAGTGGGTGGGCCTATCGCAAATGCCTCAACACAGGTGACCTATAAATGGTTGCGAGCAGGCAAAGCTATTTCCGGCGCCACAGGACCTACATATACTCCAACATCTGCCGATCTTCTGAAGTCAGTTAGCTTGGTAACCACGGTCATACAACTTGGATACACACCAACTACCTCAACTAGCGCAGCTAAAGTAATTCAAGCTGGATTCATTCCAGCTCCTGAATTTAGTATCTTGGGTAGCGCTAAGACTGGTAACACCTTGCTGCTCTCCGCACAGATTCCATCAGGAACCAAGGCTAGTTTTCAATGGCTAAGAGATTCTGTTCCTATTTCTGGTGCGACTAAATCTGAATACAAAGTAAAAGCCGACGACTTCCAGAAAATGATTTCGGCGAAGATCACACTAAGCAGGCTTGCATACAACACCACCTCGGGAACTTCCCAAGCTGTCAAAGCCGGTGCTGGTGAGTTTATAAAGATTGGATCCCCTGCGATTACTGGAACACCTGGTCTAAACAAAACTCTTTCTAGCTCATTGGGTTATTGGGATAGTGGTGTGAGCGTTAGCTATCAGTGGCTACGCAATGGTTCTGCAGTAGCGAATGCCAACTCTAAAACTTATAAGCTCACAGAAGCTGATAGAGGTAAGCAGATATCACTTCAAGTAACTGTCTCGAAATACGGTTATTCAGCAGTGACCAAAGTTACAAGCCCTGTGTCTTTCGGCTAAAACTTTAGATCACCGAGTGTAGCCAGGTTGAGACCGCTATGTAAATTGGAATTCCGATGAGTAGGTTAAACGGAAATGTCACACCAATGCTGGCTGTTAGTGGTAAAGCTCCATTGGCTTTAGGAAGTGCAATTGAAACAGTAGCCGGCGCAGCTATATAGGATGCGCTGCCAGCTAACACTGCGAGGATTGCACTTCCACCAATTGATAATCCGCAGAATGTTCCAAGAGTGGCACCTAGCGTTCCTGCTGCTAGCGGAAAGAAGATTGCGAAGGCAAGGACTGGGAATCCAACTTGCTTAATTGCATCCCAGTTGGTGCCTGCGATGTATCCCAAGTTCAAAAGGAACAGTGCAAGCAATCCGCTTTGAGTGTCGACGAAGAATGGCACCACTTTCTGATAACCAGATTCGCTAGTTACTAAGCCAAGTAACAAACCACCGGTTAGTAACAGTACTGTTTTACCAAAGAGAACCTCTATTGCGGTTTCTTTCCAGTTGACCTTAGTTTGGCCACTTCTTGATCCCAGATAAACACCAACTACTAAACCTGGTATTTCAAGCAAGGTTAAAAGAGCGGTCGCAAAACCCTCAACTTCAATTGCTACGTTTTCCAGATATAAGAGGGCCGCTGTAAAGGTAACTAAAGAGGTGGATCCGTAATGCGCTGCAAACGCTCCTCTATCTGCCACACTCAGGGACTTCAATCTTGCTAACACGTAGAAGGCAATGACGGGAATTACGACACCTAGCGCAACCGTTACGGATGCTGCCGGTAGAAAACTTTCAATGCTTACCCCTTTAAGAGAGTGCCCTCCCTTGATTCCAATACCAAGAAGAAGATATACAGAGATGAACTGATAAACAGGTTCAGGGATTCTGATGTCACTTTTGAGTCTCGCGGCTAGAAAGCCTATTAAGAAACACAAAGCAACAACAGAGGTTAGGTTTGCTTGAGCTATTGACCAGTCGATTTCCATTTTTACGCTTTCTACTATTCATCTCAAATAATACCTGAAATTCTTTACATGTATTGAAATACATGTATTCTAGAGCCATGGAAACTAAATCAACCGCTAGAGAGTGGACATTCCTTTCCAATCACGGTCACGTATTAGTCCACCTAAATCGTTTTCCTGACTCTAAGGTCAAAGAGATTGCGCATGAGATTGGAATCACTGAGCGAAGTGCCCAGCTGATACTCGCTGACCTGCAGCAGGCAGGGTACGTAGTAATCGAAAAAATAGGAAGACGAAACCACTACAGAGTG
>Ga0114979_10003769_pt1 | contig 10121 bp, 13 predicted proteins | sample S_140625_EF_Meta_FD_87315 | JGI IMG/M metagenome (GOLD analysis project Ga0114979, IMG submission 87315) | Freshwater microbial communities from Lake Simoncouche, Canada to study carbon cycling - S_140625_EF_MetaG | ecosystem: Environmental > Aquatic > Freshwater > Lake | place: Lake... | reverse complement strand
TATCCGGTCGAAATCCCCGGCGTTGCCGTGAGTAACTTTCTACGCACCGCCAAGACGGCCATCGACGGCAAGGCGCCGCCCATTCGCACGTGGGTGAAAGACGTCAAGCAGTCAATGTCAGATTTGCGCATGGATCCCAGTTTCGGAGAGCGCAGCGTCAATGAGGGCTTCTCGGGCGGCGAAAAGAAGCGCCATGAGATTGTTCAACTCGACCTGCTCAAGCCAAAAATGGCTGTCCTCGACGAGACAGACTCGGGACTCGACGTCGACGCGCTGCGTGTCGTGAGCGAGGGCGTTAATCGCGTCAAAGAAGAGACCGGACTCGGGGTTCTTCTGATTACCCACTACACGCGCATCCTTCGCTACATAAAGCCTGACTTTGTGCACGTCTTTGTGAACGGCCGCATCGCTGAGGAGGGTGGCCCGGCGCTGGCCGATCGTCTTGAGGCTGAGGGCTACGACCGCTTTACCGAAACGACAGACGCATGAGTGCACTCTCCGACGAGAAGTACAACGCCTGCATCGAAGCCCTGAAAGAGGTCGTCGACCCTGAATTAGGAATCAACATTGTTGACCTCGGTCTGATCTACGACCTGTCGTGGGACGACGAGAACAATGCGCTCATCATTCACATGACCCTGACGAGTGCCGGGTGCCCGCTCACCGATGTGATCGAGGAGCAAACCGGCCAATCGCTCGACGGAGTTGTCGACGCTTTTCGCATCAACTGGGTCTGGATGCCCCCGTGGGGCCAAGAGCGCATTTCCGACGAGGGACGCGACATGATGCGCGCGCTGGGTTTCTCAATCTAGGTACTTGCCTTGCCCGGCGTCGCCGAACGACTGTCGTGCACGTAAAAGGGCGCCGCCAGCAGTGTGCCGACGGCGCCCGAAGTTTTCGACCACGAGTTACGAAGCCTTGCGGTTGACCAGCTTCCACGTCAGGGGAAGCAGCGCTCCGGCCAACAGCGCCTTGATCAGGTCACCGATGATGAAGGGCGTGAAGCCCAGGGACAGAACAGTTCCTGCGTCTGCGGGGATTCCATTCGCGGCCAAGTACGCGGCGAGCACGGGAAGACCACACGCGTAGATAATGACCTCGGCCACGAGAAACGACACCACAGCCTTGAGAACCTTGCGGTCCCAGGCGAGCTTGGCAAACCAGCCCAGGGCCACCGACGCAACAATGAATCCCACCAAGTAGCCCAACGTGGGGAGAGTGAGTACGGCGAGGCCGGTTGTGTGAGAGCCGTCGGCCTGGGCGGCCAGAATCGGGAGCCCGGCTACAGCGAGGAGCAGGTAGGCGGACGTCGCAATCGCGGCGCGAATCGGCCCGAGTGACGCACCGACCAATAGGACGGCGAAAGTCTGGCCGGTGATGGGCACAGGCCACATGGGGATCTGAATCTGTGCAGCACCAGCGATGAGCGCAACGCTCAGAACAACATAAGCAGCACTAATCGCCACGTTGCGGGCACCGAGACGGTCAACGAGCACGGGGTTTCTCAGGGCAAGAGAGTTTGACATGTCACTCCTCAATCGGGGCGCAAGGCGCCATTTGTGACCAGCCTACCGCCGCGAACGCCACTCTTCGATGAGTTCATCTTCGGCGTCCGCATCGTCTTCCCGAGCTGGTGACGGTCGCTTCATGCGCAACGGAGTGCCGGACCGAATGCGACGTTCTCGCCTCACCGCCCAGAGCAAAGCAATAATGCCAAGTATGGCAAATGCCATCCACTGGAAGGCGTAGCTCAGATGGTTGCCCTCGCTGAGTGATGGCTTGGCTAAAGGCGCCCCCGCAGGTGCCGCGGGGCTCTCACTCATGAGCTCGCCATAAAAATTGGTGTAGACGGGCGCTCCCCAACGCTCGGCTAGGGCACCCAGCTCGATGGTGGGAACAAGGTTTGCCGACGCAGACTGTCCTGGGATGCTCCGCTCGCCGGTTCGTAGTCTCGCGATGACACGCACGACGCCGTGCGGTGGTGACGGTACGGCCGCCGGGCCCGTTCCGGTCGTGTTCTTGTCGACCCAGCCTCGATCCACAACAAACACCGAGCCGTCCTCCGTGACGAGGGGAGTAAGAATCTCAAATCCCGGGCCCTGTTCAGAGGTGCGATTTCTCACGAGGACTTGATCAGCGGCTACGTATGTCCCGTCCACCAGAACAGGACGCCACTCTGCCTCAGGGTCTGACGTCTCTCGGCTCGCGACAAGATCGGTGAGAGCAACCGGAGCAGCGTCGTAGTTGGCCTGAACGCGCGATATTTCAGAGACAGTTTCAGCGCGCCTATTGAGTTGCCATATTCCCAGACCCACGCAGGAAGCACCGAAGATCGCGGTCAGCACCACGTAAGCGATCCACCTACGCCACCCAGAAACTTCGGCCGAGGTTTCGGTCCCCGTGGCGGCGCGCTGCGTCACAAACGCTCGTCCGACGAGGGCTCGGTCGCGTCAGAATGAGGCGCTTGCCCACCTACGCCGTCTGACCCACTCACGCTCAGCATGAGCGGACCGGGTCGCACCACCTCGGGGCCCCCGCCGACCCTCACGGCGTTAGCAATAATGACAGCAAAGTACGGCAGCAGAATCGCCCCTGCGGCGCAGAGAAGGAGCCACCAGCCCTCGACAAAAATCATGAGGACGATGCAAACCACGCGAATGGTCATGGCCACGGTGTACTTGACGAAGCGCACCCGTCGCTCTTCCGTGGGCGAGCGCTGGAGAGTCGTAACCGATAGCGGCTTCTGACGCATGTGCATGCCTCACTGACGTTTGGGGGGTGGCGTTAAGCCTACGACTACACTGAGTGCGTCGGCACACCGAAGGGTCTTTCATGACAGTACGCACCGTCCTCATCACTGGCGGCAACCGGGGCATCGGCTTCAGCATCGCGCAGGAGTTTGTCGCCGCGGGTCATCGAGTTGCGGTTACCGCACGGTCAGGGACGGGACCAGAGGGTTCCCTCACAGTCATGGCCGACGTGACCGACGGGGAAAGCCTGGATCGAGCATTCGCCGAGGTAGAAGAGAAACTCGGTTCCATCGAAATTCTCGTCGCCAACGCGGGCATCACGCGAGACACCCTCGTTATGCGAATGTCCGACGACGACTTCGACGACGTGGTGAGTACGAATTTAGGTGGCTCGTTCCGCGTGGTGAAGCGTGTTGTCAAGGGGATGCTCAAAGCCAAGTTTGGACGCATCATTCTGATCAGCAGCGTTGTAGGTCTCTTTGGCTCTGCCGGACAGGTCAACTATGCCGCTTCCAAGAGTGCCCTTGTCGGAATGGCGCGCAGTCTGACGCGCGAACTTGGCTCGAGGGGTATAACCGCGAACGTGGTGGCGCCGGGATTTATTGAAACCGATATGACCGCTACTCTTCCGGAGGAACAGCAGGTCGAGTACAAACGCAACATCCCCGCCGGACGCTTTGCACAACCCTCGGAAGTCGCCAAGGTAGTTACGTGGCTGGCGGGGGACGACGCGGGCTACATCTCAGGAGCCGTTATCCCCGTCGACGGTGGCTTGGGCATGGGCCACTAGCCGGACCCCACCACTCGCGCGCAGCCCCGTGACGTCAGTTTCGGGCTGAGTCGCCAATCAGGTCTATGGCATGACGCATGTCACGAATATCGACGGCGACATCCGCACGATCTCGAACGATGGGCTTGGCGCAAAAGGCAATGGACAGTCCTGCCACCGACATCATGTCGAGGTCGTTGGCTCCGTCCCCGATGGCCACGGTATCTTCTCGCACGAAATCACCTTCGCTCGCCCAGTCTTGGAGCGCCGCGGCCTTAGTGGCAGCATCGACAATGTGACCCGAGACCTGGCCGCTGAGCGAACCATCAGCTGCGATTTCGAGACGGTTAGCCAGCCACGCGTTAACGCCGAGAGCCTGTGCCACAGGATCAAGTACTTCGTGAAAGCCGCCGGAAACGACGCACACCCAGCCATCCTCTGCCTGCACGGCGGCAATCAGTTCGGGCACTCCTTCCGTTACCGAGACTTTGGCCCGCACGCGCGCAATAGCCTCGGGCGTGAGTCCTCTCAGCGTGGCCACACGCTCACGAAGGCTCGCCGCGAAATCGAGCTCTCCCCGCATGGCTCGATCGGTTATTTCGGCAACAAGTACCCCGCTGCCGGCCTCGTCTGCCAACAGTTCGATGACCTCGTTGTCAATGAGTGTCGAATCGGCGTCCAGCACGACGAGCTTTCTCCCGAGACGCCTCTCCATGGCTCTAACCCTACGGCAGACGTATCGCACTCCCATTGAGATGATTATGCGAATCCTCCTGCGCCGGCTCATTACGATGGGCATATGACCCGAGTTCTAGAGTTTGACCACGTCTCACTTCAGCGAGGCGGCAGGCCGATTTTGCGGGACGTGTCGTGGCAGGTCGATTCTCGGGAACGTTGGGTGGTTCTGGGCCCCAATGGCTCAGGCAAAACAAGCATTCTGGAAATTCTTGCCGGGTGGGACCTGCCCAGTTCTGGGCGTGCCATCGTGCTCGACGAAGAACTCTCGTCTGCCGACCCCGAATGGTTGCGTCCGCGCATCGGCCTGGCATCATCTGCCATGCTCAAGCGCTTCGACCCCGAAGAAAGTGTCTCCGACGCGGTTGTTTCAGCGGCCTATGCTGCCGCACAAGCTCGCGGGCGTACGATCGACGAGATCGACATTCGCCGAGCACGGCGCGTCTTGGGGGAGTGGGGGCTCGGTGAACTTACTTCTCGCACGTTCGGCACCCTCAGCGAAGGAGAACAAAAGAAACTGCAGTTGGCTCGGGCCATCATGACCGACCCCGAGCTTCTTCTTCTCGATGAGCCCACGGCAGGCATGGATATGGCAGCGCGGTCAGACCTGCTCCGCCTCTTGGGTGCATTTGCTCAGGTCACGTCGTCACCGGCCATTGTTGTGGTCACGCACCACATTGAAGAGATTCCCGCTGGATTCACACACGCGCTGGTTTTGCGTGAGGGATCAGTCGTCTCAGCGGGCAACATTTTTGAGACGGTGACGTCAGACGTTCTCTCCGCTGCCTACGGTGTGGGCATTGACGTTACTGCCGTCGATGGAGGTTTCCGGGCGCACGTCGCGTACTAAAACTCTGATAAAGTCGGGTAGTCGCTTCGGCGATTTATCGTGATGGCAACATCACCAGAAAACAAGGACTTTTTATGAAGACTGAAATCCACCCCGAGTACCAGGCAGTCGTATTCCACGACCTCGCCTCGGGTGAGTCTTTCCTCACTCGTTCCACGGTGACCTCGTCCAAGACGGTCACGTGGGAAGATGGCAAGGAGTACCCCGTCATTGACGTTGAAATTAGCAACGCCTCACACCCGTTCTACACGGGCAAGCAGCGCATCATGGACTCGGCCGGTCGTGTCGAGAAGTTCAACCAGCGCTTCAAGGGCTTCGGCGGAAGCAACTAGTTCTTTTTTGAGGAGGGGTATCGCGTGAGCGGTGCCCCTCTTTCACGTTAACGAACGGGCCATTTCCCGTCATCGGCATAGGGCGTCTTTCCCTGAGCTGTGAGGTACGCGGCAAAACTCGCCGCCTGCTCTGCTGCCCACTGAACCTGAGCATCATGAAGCTGAAGCGCGCTCATCGACAGTTTTTCGGAGTGAACCCTAGCCAGGGCTTGTGCGATGCGCCCGGCGGCAATGGCATCTGCCGAGGCATCGTGTGCCGCTTCGAGAGCAACAGCGTAGTGCTCAGCGGCATTCTCGAGGCGGCGCTTGCCCTTACGGTATCGATCGACCTGTTTGTCAATCACGAGGGGGTCAATGACGGGCCTCACATCGCCGAGCGGGTCGAGTCCGTAGCGTTTTGCCTCCCGGTCAAGAATCGTGAAGTCGTAACTGGCGTTGTAGGCAACGATGGGTATGCCGGAGTCTAGGTGCGCGGCCAGGACAGCAAGAATTTCAGCAATGGCGGCGGCGGGTTCTTGGCCGTGTTCAACCGCGTAGGCGGTGGTGATGCCGTGAACACTGGTCGCGATTGCCGGAATCTCAATTCCCGGGTTGATCAACCAGTCGCGGGCGTCACTGACCTGACCAGCCGGATCCAGCAGACTCACGTGCGCCGAGACAATTCGAGTGGTCTCCGGAGCCAATCCGGTGGTTTCCGTATCGAAAACCGCAAGGATGCGGGCCCATTCGGGAAGCTCTGTCGGTGCATTCACGCCCTCACTCTACGCGGGTCGACGGACAACCCTGAGTGGGCAACGCGGGCACAACATGACCCTGCGCGTAGACTTACGCGCGTGTCAACAGCCACGTCTCCTTACGCTGATCGACTGGCTCAGGTCCCGGTACGGGCGTTGACGGGTATTCTCCATGGAGTAGAAACCGCCTGGTGGGATTTCGGGCCACAGAATCGGCCTGTCGACGTGGTCATGGTGCACGGCTTTCGTGGCGATCACCACGGCTTGGAGCCCTTTGTCGCCGCTCTCGGTCCGAGAGTTCGTGTGCTCATTCCGGATTTGCCCGGATTCGGTTCGACGAGAGCGTTCTCGGGCACTGCCGACATCGACGCTTACGCCACGTGGCTCACCGCTTTCTGCGCAGCTCATGCTCCCGGCGCGGCAGTTCTCGGGCACTCATTCGGGTCCATCGTCGTTGCCGCCGCCCGCGCGGGCGGTCTCGCCGTGCCGGCAACCATTCTGGTGAATCCCATTGCCGCCAATGCGCTTCAGGGGCCACGCGGATTGATGACAAAATTGGCCGTCGGCTACTACACGGTCTCGGCGAAGTTACCCGAACGCTTGGGCTATGCCCTGCTCCGCAACAGGGCGATTGTGCGGGTGATGAGCGTCACCATGGCCAAGACGACAGACAAAGAGCTCAGACGATGGATTCACGGACAGCATGACGAATACTTTTCGGTCTTTGACGGGCGCCGTGCTGTACTCGAGGCTTTTCAGGCCAGTGTTCGCAACGATGTGAGTCAGTTCGCACAGGGACTCACGGGGCCCGTCCTGATGATTGTTGCCGACCGAGATGACATCACCTCACTGGTGAGACAGCGCGATCTGGCGGCACGTCTTGCCGACGCGTCAGTGCACGTCGTCACCAATGTTGGTCACTTGGTGCACTACGAGGCGGCCGACGAAGCGGCCGACGCTATCCGCCAGTTCTTGAAACTCCCCGGTGCGAGCTCATGAGAATCGGATTCGACGCGCGCTACATTCGCTGGGATCACCACGACGGAATTAGTCGATTCAGCACAGGGCTTGCCCACGAGTTGGCTCTTCTTGTCGAGAAGCGATCTGAAGACCAACTCGTCTTCATCATCTCCGACGAACGTCAGCGCGCTCTACTGCCGGAGAACGAGACCATCTCCGTTTCACCGCCCACAAGTTCACGCGAGCCCTGGGTGGCACATCAGGTCAACAGCGCAAATTTAGATGTGGTGTTTTCCCCCATGCAGACGATGGGAGCGCGCGGACGAAACTATCGCCTGATCGTCACGGTCCACGACCTCATCTACTACCGTTACCGCACGCCGCCGCCGCAATTCGCTTGGCCTGTGCGCTTGCTATGGCGGCTGTATCACCTTACGTGGGCCCCTCAGCGTTGGTTGCTCAATCGAAGTGATGGGGTCGTAGCTGTGTCACAAACAACGGCTCTTCTCATCGCGCAACACCGCCTCTCCCGCAGACCCGTATATGTGGTGCCCAACGCGGCAGATCGACCGTTGCGCCCTCACAACGTCAAACCGTTCGAAAAGCGCGCTCGGCGAGCAATTTACATGGGTTCTTTTATGCCGTACAAGAACGTTGAGACACTTGTGAGGGCGGCGGCGCTTAGCCCAAACTGGGAGTTCCATTTTTTGAGCCGCATTGGCACCAAAACACGCAGAGCTCTTGAAAAACTTGCCCCCCACACACAGCTCTTTTTTCACAACGGGACGCCAGAGAAGGACTACCTCAAACTCTTGGCAACATCGCGCGCGCTCGTGACTTCTTCTTTGGACGAAGGCTTCGGCATACCCCTTATCGAGGCAATGGCCGAAGGCACACCGATTGTCGTGAGCGACATTGACATTTTTCATGAGGTGGCAGGCGAGGCGGCCCTGTTTGCCCCGGCCACGGACGCTGAAGCTTTCGCCGCTGCTCTCGCGAAACTCGACGACGGGAAGATCTGGACGAAGCACTCCCGCTCAGCACGGCATCAGGCTCAAAAGTTTTCGTGGCAGTCCTCAGCCGCTCGTTTACTCGATGTCCTCGATGAGGTGGCCCGCCCCGGTAGCGGCGGCGAGCGCCTCTAAAAACTCGCTCGATCCTCCGTCAACTTTTACTGTCGCCAGGCGATCGGCCTTCGTTTCGCCGCGATTAATAATGATGATGGCATCGCGTCGACGATGAGCCAGTTCCACGAGTCGTAGACCACTGTTGACGACGAGAGATGTTCCCACGGCAATCAGAACGTCTGCGCGCGTTATGAGCGCCGTGGCTGCTTGATACACCTTGGGCGGAATGAACTCGCCAAAGAACACAACATCGGGCTTGAGAATGCCTCCGCACACGGAACACTCTGGAATCTCAACGCTCTGCCACCCTTTAACGTCTGAGTCGCCATCCGGGGCGAGCTCTGAATCGGGCATCTGTGCCAGCCACGGGTTGAGCAACGCCACTCTGTGCTCAACGCTTTCCCGGTCGAACATTTGCCCACAGTCGACACATCCGACCCTGCTGAGGGTTCCGTGCAGATCAACGACGTGAGCGCTCCCGGCGCGGCGATGAAGGCCATCGACGTTCTGGCTCACGATTCCGGCAATTGCGCCCTGCTGTTCCATGGCTGCCAGAGCAATGTGGCCGCGGTTGGGTTCGGCCGCGGCAAACCGGCGCCAACCCAGATGCGCTCCCGCCCAGTACCTGCGTCGATAGTCGAGCGACCCAATGAAGTCAGCAAATTTCATCGGAGTGCGATTCGATGAACCCTGTCCCCGATAATCGGGGATGCCGGAGTCTGTGCTGACACCCGCGCCCGTGAGGACAGCAACGCGTTTTCCGGAGATAAGGCGAGCGACATCATCCGCTTGCTCGGTTGCGGGCGAATCCGCCTGTGCCGTCACCATAGGCTGAGCATACGAAACGGGTGTTTCGCAAATGTTTCTACAGTGAGAATAATTTTGGCCCACACAGTGCATCTGTTGGCAGCGGATTCGGCGTTGCGCGACTACACCGACCTCACCGATGTCGCTCTCCGCAAGCTTCGCGAGCCCGCCGAGGGAATCTATATTGCGGAGTCGCCCAAAGTCATTCGCCGAGCCATCGCTGCGGGGCACACACCCCGTTCAGCGCTCGTCCTATCCGAGAAGTCCGAAGAGGTCCTCCGAGACCTCAAAGGTTTTGACTGTCCCGTTTACGTGGGGAGTCACGAGATTTTGCAAAAGATTGCTGGCTTTCATCTGCATCGAGGTGCTCTTGCGTCGTTTGAACGCCCGGCGCCCCCTCCGTTGGCTCAGGTGCTGAGGGCCGCCCGCACCATTGTGATCTGCGAGGACATCGTTGACCACACCAACGTCGGTGCGATTTTTCGAGCTGTGGCTGGAATGGGTGCCGACGCGGTGCTCATCACTCCCCGGTGTGCCGATCCGCTCTATCGACGCAGTGTTCGCGTTTCGATGGGGGCGGTCTTTTCGGTGCCCTGGACGCGCACACTGGACTGGCCATCAACGCGAGACGTGCTCCACGAAAATGGCTTCCACATCGCGGCGCTCGCGCTCACCGAAGAATCGGTCACTCTTGCAGACTTTGCGCGGGAGCGCCCCGAGCGGGTTGCCCTCGTGATGGGCACGGAGGGCGACGGCATCTCTGTCGATGCCATGAACGCCGCGGATTCCGTTGTGCGAATTCCTATGCGTTCGGGCGTCGATTCACTGAACGTGGCTTCCGCTGCTGCCGTCGCGTTATATGCGCTGTGTCTCGATGACCCCCCTAGTATGGCGCAGTGACAGTTGCCGACGGACATGAGGCCCTCCAGCGCTCTCCACGGAGCCGTCGGACCTCTTCTGCTGTGTATCGCAGACGGCGTCTCTTTTTCTTTGGCGCCCTCCTCATCATTCTTGTGCTTCTCGCTTGGACCATAAGTGTCCTCGCGGTACCGCTGCC
>Ga0114979_10003766_pt1 | contig 10124 bp, 7 predicted proteins | sample S_140625_EF_Meta_FD_87315 | JGI IMG/M metagenome (GOLD analysis project Ga0114979, IMG submission 87315) | Freshwater microbial communities from Lake Simoncouche, Canada to study carbon cycling - S_140625_EF_MetaG | ecosystem: Environmental > Aquatic > Freshwater > Lake | place: Lake... | reverse complement strand
GGGCAGGCACTGGGCCTTGAACTGGCCGGGTTCCGCCACCGTCTGCTTGTAGACAATGATCCCGATTGTGTGCGCACGCTTCGCCTTAACCGGCCAGAGTGGGCAGTCGAACATTCGGATATCCGAAACGTCAGCGCAGCATCCTTCAGGAATGTCGATCTGCTTGCTGCGGGCCTGCCATGCCCGCCATTCTCGGTTGCGGGCAGGCAACTTGGGGAAAATGACGAACGCAACCTGTTCCCCGATGCCCTGCGACTGGTCTATGAAGCGCAGCCGAAATTCGTGCTGATCGAAAATGTGCGCGGATTCCTTGACCCCGCCTTCGCCGATTACCGGACGTTCCTGCGCCGCCAGTTTGAGAATCTGGGGTATTGCGTGGACTGGAAACTGCTGAATGCGTCCAACTTCGGCGTTTCGCAGTTGCGCCCGCGCGTGGCCATCGTGGCTGCACGGCGGGACTACTGGCAGTATTTCAGTTTTCCCGCGCCGCAAGACCAGGAACCGCCGACTGTTGGTACGCTTCTTGGCGATCTGATGGGGGCAAACGGCTGGGTCGGGGTTGACGCATGGCGGCAGACAGCCTGCGGTATTGCGCCGACCATCGTCGGCGGGTCCAAAAAGCATGGCGGGCCGGACCTTGGTCCGACACGCGCCCGCAGGGCATGGGAAAAGCTGGGGGTGAACGGGTCAACCATTGCCGAAGACGCGCCACTCCGCGATTTTGACGGCCTGCCGCGCCTTACCAACCGAATGGTCGCCCGGCTTCAGGGTTTTCCCGATACCTGGAAATTCCATGGGCGCAAGACCACGTCCCATCGGCAGATTGGCAACGCCTTTCCGCCCCCGGTTGCCAGGGCGATCGGCATGCAGATCAGATCAGCTCTGGAACATGCGGAATGCCAAAGTGGCAACCGACGGTACGCCGGCCTCTAGTGTTCGCCGTAAGCGAAGGGTTGGAAGATGGGTGGGAGCAAGGGGGCAAGGGCAAAACTGCGTGCACATTTCCTCGGCAATATCGGCGTAACGCTGACATCTGACGAACTTCGGGCGGTCTCCGGCGACATCAGCGAATGGGCCCGCCGGGTTCGGGAATTGCGGAACGAGGAAGGGTTCCAGATTCTCACGCACAATGACCGAAGCGAACTCCGGCCGGGGGAGTATCTTCTTGAGAATCCCAAGCCGGCCCCGGCTTTTGAACGCTCGATTTCCAAGGAAACGCGCGCCTATGTCCTGGACCGCAATGGCTTCACCTGCCAGCAATGCGGCGCAGTGGCGGGGGAACCGCATCCCTATGACCCATCGCGGAAGACCCGCCTGCAGATCGGCCATGTCATCGACAAATCGCAGGGCGGGTCGGATGAGCCGGGCAATCTGCGCGCCTTGTGCTCCGTCTGCAATGAAGGGGCCGCCAATCTGACGCTTGACCGGCCCTCTTTGCACAAACTTCTGGTACAGGTCCGCCGGGCCACGGCACAGGATCAACTCGAAGTGCTCAAATGGCTTCGGACAAAATTCCCCAAGGCATAGGGCGGGCACCATCGGCACCCGCCCCAAAACCTTTCCAATTCGTTAAACTGGCAGATTTTTCCAAGCAATTTCAACGGCCCCCTGTCTGTCCCACGGTGGGACAGGCCGCTCACCCCGCCAGCACCGCCTTCACCTGCGCCATGAAATCCTCTCCCCGCTTCTCAAAATTCGGGTACTGATCAAAACTTGCCGCCGCCGGGGCCAGCAGCACCACCTCGCCCGGCTCTGCCTCTGCCGCCGCCGCAGCCACGGCGCGGGCCATCGTCCCGCTGATCTCATGCGGCACCTCCCCGATCTGCAGGGCAAAATCGCGCGCCGAATGGCCGATCAGATAGGCCTTGACCACCGACCCCAGATGCGGTGCCAGCGCGGCAATCCCGCCCTCCTTGCCCAGCCCCCCCGCAATCCAGCGCACCTTCGGAAAGGCCTGCAGCGCCTTGGCGGCCGAATCCACATTCGTGGCCTTGCTGTCATTCACGAACCGCACCCCGTCCCGTTCCGCCACCAGCTGGCTGCGGTGCGGCAGGCCGGCAAAGCTGCGGAAACCCTCTTCAATCGCGCGCGGCCCCAGCCCCAGCGCCCGCACCGCCGCATAAGCCGCACAGGCATTCTGATGGTTATGCGCCCCCGGCAGGCCGGCAATCGCGCGCAGGTCGACCGAGGCCACCTGCCGCCCCTTGCGCCATTCCGAAAGGAACCCCTTGCGCGCAAACACCGTCCAACCGTGCCCGTCAAGCTTCTGCCCTGACGAGATGCGGATCACCCGGTCATCCTCTGCACCTTCGGACAGCTGATTGGCCAGATAGCGCCCCTCGACCTCGTCCACGCCCACCACGGCCCGGTCCGGCCCGCCTTCGGCAAACAGGCGGCGCTTGGCGGCAAAGTAGCCGCCCATCCCGGCGTGGCGGTCCAGATGATCCGGCGACAGGTTGGTGAAGACGGCGATGTCGGGGGTCAGCGCGCGGGCCAGATCGGTCTGATAGCTGGACAGTTCCAGCACGACCACCTCGCCATCCTGCGCCGGATCGATGTCCAGCACGCCGCGCCCGATGTTGCCCGCCATCTGCGTCGGGCGCCCCGAGTCCTGCAGGATGTGGTGGATCAGCGCGGTGGTCGTGGATTTCCCGTTCGATCCGGTCACGCAGACCACGCGGGGCGCAAGATCGAAGCCGTCCCAATCGCCGGTGGCAAAGGACCGGAAGAACAGCCCGATATCGTTGTCCACCGGCACACCCAGATACAGCGCGCGCGCAATCACCGGATTCGGACGCGGGTACAGATGGGGAATGCCGGGGCTGACGATCAAAGCCGCCACCCCGTCAAGGGCCTGCGCCCGCCCCAGATCGGTCAGCACAAATCCCGCCGCTTCTGCGGCGGTCCGGGATTCGGGCGCATCATCCCACAGCAGTGGCTCTGCCCCGCCCGCAAGCAGGGCGCGCGCCGTGGCAAGACCCGACCGGCCAAGGCCCAGCACCGCGACCTTTCGGCCCTCATAGCCGCGAACCGGAATCATCAGACCACTCCCCTGTGCAGACCGCGCCGACAATGAAGGCCCGGCACGGGGGCTGCAAGGGCGGGCATCGCCCCTTACCCGAACCGCCGCTGCGCCTCCAGCGCAAGCCCGGTACCCACACTGCCCAGCATGTCGCCCGTCGCAATCCGCACCCCGGGCAGCACCTGTGCGACGGTCGCATGCAGCGCGGGCAGGTGGCTGGACCCGCCGGTCATGAACACGGTGCCGATATCGCCCGCGCGCAACCCCGCTTGTGCCAGAACGGCCTGCAAGGTCTGCGCGATGCGGTCCAGCGGGCGGGCCACGGCGGCCTCAAAGGCCGCTCGCCGCACCACCGGGTTGGGCGCGCCGGTCAGCTCGCGCAGCGCCAGCAGCGCGGCCTCGTCCTCCGACAGCGCGATCTTCACCGCTTCCACGGTCATGGCCAGCGCGTGGCCGCTGCGCTCTGCCACCACGCGGATCAGCCGGTCGATCAGCTCGGGCCGGTCCGCCTCGGCCCGCAGCGCCTTCAGATCACGCGCCGTGCGCCCGGTATACAGCAAGTTGATCCGGTGCCAGGTCGCCAGATCAATGTAGGAATGGCGCGGCATCAGCCCCTTGCCCGCCCCGGTGGCACTGCCAAAGCCCAGATGTGGCATCGCCTCGGCCAGGCTCAGCAGCCGGTCGAAATCGGTGCCGCCCACGCGGATGCCGTCATTGGCCAGAATATCCGCCTTGCGGTCCGCCGCCCGCGCCCGATCGGGCGAGACGCGCAGGATCGAGAAATCCGATGTGCCGCCGCCGATATCGGCCACCAGAACCAGCTCTTCGCGGGGGATGCCCTGTTCGTATTGCAGGGCGGCCGCAATCGGCTCGTACTGAAAATCCACCCCGTCAAAGCCCTGCGCCCGCGCGATCTGCCCCAGCACCTCCTGCGCCGCGGCGTCGCCGGCCGCATCGCCGTCCACGAAATGCACCGGCCGGCCCAGCACGACATGGCGCACCCCACCCCCTGTCGCCGCATCAAGCTGCGCCCGCAGATGCCCGAAGAAGCTGTCCAGCACCTGCCGGAACGACAGAACCCGGCTTCCAACCCGGGTCTTCTCGGCGATCAGGGACGAGCCGAGCGTGCTTTTCAGCCCGCGCATCAGCCGCCCCTCGTCCCGCCCGACATAGGCGGTGATCGCAGCCCGACCGAACAGGGGGGTGCCACCCTCGGCATCCCAGAACACGGCACTGGGCAAAGTGGGGCTGCCGTCTTCCAGCGCGATCAGCCGCGCCCCATCCGGGGTGCCGATGCCGATGGTGGAATTCGATGTCCCGAAATCGATGCCGCAGGATGGTGCTGTCATGGTCGCCATCCTTGCCGGAAAGGCGGCGCTTTAGCGCAGGACGCAGCGGGGATCAAGGCGGAGCCGCGCGCCAGACCGCCGCGCCTACCAGGCAATCTGCTGGCGGCGGCGGAAAAAGCCGCCGGTCGGCCCGTCTTCGGGCAGAAGCGCCAGCCAAAGCGCTGTATCCGCGCCCTCTTCCGGCGTCAGCGGCGCTGCCGCCCCGCCCATCCGCGTGGCAACCCATCCGGGGCAGACCGCGTTGATCTTCACCCCCGGCGGCAGGTCACGCGGCAGGGCGCGGGTCAGCGCATTGAGCGCGGCCTTGGCAATGCCGTAAGCCCCGGGACCTTCCAGACCTTCGGCAAAGCTGCCCCAGCCTGACGACAGGTTGACGATCCGGCCCCAGCCCGTGTCCCGCCAATGCGGCACATTCATGCGGATCAGGTCCAGCGGCGCATGCACCATCACTTCCATTGCCTCGGCAAAATCGCTGCGCCGGTCCAGAAGCGAGACGTCGGTCAGCACACCGGCATTGTTCACCAGAATGTCGAACCCGCCGGTCTGTGCGATTGCGTCAAACAGCGTGTCCGGGTCGGCCAGATCAATACGCGCGAAGGCAACGCCAAGCCCGGCGGCGGCGGCACGTCCCATCGCCGCGTCGCGCGCCGACAGCGTCACCTGACAGCCGCGCGCCTTCAGACCGGCGGCAATGGCGCGGCCGATGCCCCGGTTGGCCCCGGTCACAAGGGCGGTGGGGTGCAGGGGGCGGGCCAAGACCGGCGTCAGACCTGAGCGGCGGCCAGACGGCGCGCCTCGGCGAAGGACAGCAGGCGCTTGCGCCCCTCATCCCACAGATGCAGCCGCGCACAGGCCAGGCTTTCGCGGATCGTCAGGCGCTGGCTGTCGGCCAGGGCGGGCTGGTCGCGCAGCACCTCTGTCAGGCGGTAGAACGGGATGCGGCTGTACAGATGATGGACATGGTGAATGCCGATGTTGCCGGAAAACCATCGCAGCACCGGCGGCAGGACATAGTGCGAGCTGCCGTGCAGGGCCGCATCGTGCAACTGCCAGCTTTCGTCCCGGTCCCAATGCGTCTCTTCGAACTGGTGTTGCACATAGAACAGCCAGACCCCGGCCGAGGCCGCCAGCAGCACGGTCGGCAGGAACACCACCAGCACCGGCAGCAGCCCGCCCAACCAGACAATCAGGCCAAGTGACAGCGCAATGCCAAGATTGGTGCCCATCGCACTGGTCCAGTAAAAGGACTTGTCCATCAGCCCCAGCGGCACCCGGTTTTGCACCATGAACAGCAATGTCGGGGCCAGACCGAACATGAACAGCGGATGGCGGTACATCCGGTAGCGCAGCTGCCCAAAGCGCGACAGGGCGCGGTATTCGTCGACGGTCAGCGTGGTCACGTCGCCAATGCCGCGCTTGTCCAGATTGCCGGCGGCGGAATGGTGGATGGAATGGGTGCGCCGCCAGACGTCATAGGGCGTCAGGGTCAGCACGCCCAGGGCGCGCCCGATCCAGTCGCTCAGGTGGCGGTTGCGGAAGAACGACCCGTGGCCGCAATCGTGCTGGATGATGAACAGGCGCACCAGAAAGCCGCCGTTCAGCAGCGATAGCGCCAGGCTGATCCAGATGCTGACGGACAGCGCCCACCAGGCCAGCGCCCAGATGGCAAGAAAGGGGATCAGGCTTAGCCCCAGTTCAAGCGCGCTGCGGCCGTGGTCGGGCTCGCGGTAGCGGGCAAGAATCTTGACCCAGTCCTGCGGCTGTTTCGGGGCGGCGTCCGGCGGGTGCGTCGCAGTCATGGCGGGATCGGTCTTTCGGGTTCAGGGCTTCGGAAAGCGGGCACGTGCGGGGCATGCCGCGCGCCGTCTGTCTGGCGCATGGCACATGCATAAGGGGCTGCGGTCAAAAGGGCGAGGGCCGGGCAGCCCCCTTACCCCGGGTTTGCGCAAACGCGGCACTTGCGCCCGGTCAGCGGACTTTCAGCGTGGCCAGCCCGATCAGCGCCAGGATCAACGAGATGATCCAGAACCGGATGACGATCTGCGGCTCGGCCCAGCCTTTCTTTTCAAAATGGTGATGGATCGGCGCCATGAGGAAGACACGTTTCCCGGTGCGCTTGTAGTAGAACACCTGTATGATGACGGAAAGCGCCTCGACCACAAAAAGGCCGCCGACAATGGCCAACACGATCTCGTGCTTGGTACAGACGGCAATCGCCCCCAGCGCGCCGCCCAGGGCAAGACTGCCGGTATCGCCCATGAACACGGCGGCAGGCGGCGCGTTGTACCACAGAAAGCCCAGCCCCCCGCCGATCAGCGCAGAGCAGAAGATCAGGATCTCACCGGTCCCGGGCACGAAATGCACGCCCAGATACTCGGTGAAGTTGGAGTTGCCGACGACATAGGAAATCGCCCCCAACGTCCCTGCCGCGATCATCACCGGCATGATCGCAAGCCCGTCCAGCCCGTCGGTCAGGTTCACGGCATTGGCTGCGCCCACGATGACGATCATGCCGAAGGGCACAAAGAAGATGCCAAGGTTCAGCAGCACATTTTTCAGGATAGGCAGCGCAAGCTGGTTGGTCAGCTCCGCCGGATGGAACTGGGCGGCAGCAAAAGCCGCAAGCCCCGCGATCAGCAGCCCCAGCAGAAAGCGCACGCGGCCGGAAACGCCCTTGGTGTTCTGCTTTGTCACCTTGGCGAAGTCATCGGCAAAGCCGATCAGGCCGAAGGCCAGCGTCACGAACAGGACGATCCAGACGTAAGGGTTGTCAAGCCGCGCCCAGAGCACGGTCGAAAAGGTCAGCGCCGACAGGATCAAGAGCCCGCCCATCGTTGGTGTGCCTGCCTTGACGAAATGGCCCTGGGGGCCGTCTTCGCGGATCGGCTGGCCTTTGCCCTGCCGGCGGCGCAGCAGGTCGATCAGCGGCCGGCCGAACATGAAGCCGAAGATCAGGGCTGTAAAGAACGCGGCCCCTGCGCGGAAGGTGATATAGCGGAACAGGTTGAAAAAATCACCCCCGTCCGAAAATTGGGTAAGCCAAAACAGCATTCAGTCCGTTCCTTGATGACCGTGGGCGACCGCCTGCCCCAGTTTGCGCAGGGCGTCAACGACGAGTGACACCTTTATTCCCTTCGATCCCTTGACCAGCACGATGTCCCCGGCATCGACAAGCTGGCGCGCCTGCGCGGCAAGGTCGGCCGCCGCAGGCACCCACAGCCCACGCTGGCGCGGCGGCAGAAGGGCGTGCAATGCCCGCATCCGGGGGCCGACGCAATGGATCGTGGCGATCCCGGACAGGCGGGGATGACGGGCGATTTCCTCGTGCAACTCCCGCTCGGTTGGCCCCAGTTCCAGCATGTCGCCAAGAATGGCAATGCGACGGCCCGCCCCGACGCGCCCTACGCCATCGGTCGGCGGAATGACCGCCAGAAGGTCCAGGCTGGCGGCCATCGAGGCCGGGTTTGCGTTGAAGGCATCGTCGATCAGTTCGAACGACTGGTCCTCGACCGGGTCAAGCAGGATCTTTTCGCGCGTACCGCGCCCAGACGGCGGGGCCCACAGGCCGATGTCGCAGCTGGCGATGGTCGGGTCCAAACCCAGCGCATCGGCGGCGGCCAGCACGGCCAGCGCATTGGGCGCAAAATGGCGTCCCGGAGTCATCACCTTGAACAGAATGGGATTTCCCTGCGCCGAAGCCTGCACCACGGTGGCATCCGGGGTCAGGTGGATATCGGTGATCCGATAGTCGGCCCTGTCATTCTGCCCGAAGGTCACAATCCTGGCCCCCACCCCTGCCGCCCGGTCCAGCAGAATGGGCGTCGTCGCAAGATCGGCGTTCAGAATTGCCGTGCCGCCCGGCCGCAGACCGTCAAAGATCGCGGCTTTCTCCCGCGCGATGCCTTCGATGCTGTCGAAGGCTTCCAGATGGGCGGCGGCAACCATGGTGACGATGGCCATGTCCAGCCGGGCCAGCCGGGCCAGCGGCGCAATCTCTCCGGGATGGTTCATCCCGATCTCGATCACCGCGAATTCGGACTCTGGCGGCATCCGCGCCAGCGTCAGCGGCACACCCCAGTGATTGTTGTAGCTGGCTTCGGCGGCATGGGTCCGCCCCTGCCCGCCCAACACGGCGCGCAGCATGTCCTTGGTCGAGGTCTTGCCGACCGATCCGGTCACCCCCACAACCCGCGCGCCCGTGCGCGCCCGGGCCGCCACGGCCAACCCGGTCAGCGCCGCCGGCACATCCGGCACGATCAGCAGCGGCGCATCGGCCGCCACCCCCTCGGGCCGATGCGTAACCATCGCCGCCGCCGCCCCCTTGGCCAAAGCCTGCGCCACAAACTCATGCCCGTCGCGCACATCCTTCAGCGCGACAAACAGGTCGCCCGGCTGCAGCGTGCGCGTGTCGATCGACACGCCGCTTGCCTGCCAGTCCGCCGTGGCGGTTCCCCCGGTGGCCGCAGCCGCCGCCGCCCCTGTCCACAGCGCTGTCATATCCGCCCATCCAGTGCGGCCACGGCCACGCTTGCCTGTTCCACGTCGTCGAACGGATAGACATGGCCGGCGATGGTCTGCCCCGTCTCATGCCCCTTGCCCGCAATCAGCAGCGCGTCGCCCGGCCCCAGCGCATCGACCCCGCGCAGGATCGCCTCGGCGCGGTCGCCCACCTCGTTCGCCTCGGGACAGGCGGCCAGAATGGCGGCGCGGATGCTGGCCGCATCCTCGCTGCGCGGGTTGTCATCGGTCACGAACAGCACATCGGCATGCTCGGCGGCAGCCCGCCCCATCAGCGGGCGCTTGCCCCGGTCGCGGTCCCCGCCAGCCCCAAAGACAATCACGATCCGCCCCATCACATGCGGGCGCAGCGCCTTCAGCGCGGTCGCCACGGCATCCGGCGTATGGGCGTAGTCAACAAAGACCGAGGCCCCGTTGCGCCGCGTGCCGGCCAGCTGCATCCGCCCGCGCACCGTGGTCAGCCGGGGCAGCGCGGCAAAGACCGCATCGGGATTGTCGCCCGCCGCAATGGCAAGTCCTGCCGCCAGCATCACGTTTTCCGCCTGAAATCCACCGATCAGGTTCAGCCGCACCTGATGCGCGTCGCCCTGCCAGCGCAGGCGCAGATCCTGACCCGTGGCATCAAACCGCTGGCCGATGATGCGCAGGTCGCAGCCAGGCGCATGGCCGACGCGCAGAACGGCCTGTCCCCGGTCGGCGGCAATCTCGGCCACATCCGCCCCGCGCGGATCATTGGCGTTGATCACGGCCACACCGTCTTCTGCCAGAACCCGGTCAAACAGCCCCGCCTTGGCGCTGAAATAGGCCTCGAAGGTGCCGTGATAGTCCAGATGGTCCTGGGTGAAATTGGTGAAGGCGGCGGCCGTCAGCCGCACCCCGTCCAGCCGGCGCTGGTCCAGCCCGTGGCTGGAGGCTTCCATCGCGGCATGGGTGACCCCGGCATGGGCGGCATCGGCCAGCAGGCGGTGCAGGGTGATGGGTTCAGGCGTCGTGTGTCCTGACGAAGCGTCCCAGGACCCTTCGACCCCGGTGGTGCCGATGTTGATCGCCGCATGCCCCAGCGCCATCCAGATCTGTCGGGTAAAGGTCGCAACCGATGTCTTGCCATTGGTGCCGGTGACGGCCACCACCGTTTTCGGCTGGTCACGGAACCACAGCGCCGCCGACCAGGCCAGGGCCGCCCGCGCATCCTCGGCAATCACCAGGGCTGCATCCGAATCCGCCAGCGCCTCCTG
>Ga0114979_10003764_pt1 | contig 10128 bp, 9 predicted proteins | sample S_140625_EF_Meta_FD_87315 | JGI IMG/M metagenome (GOLD analysis project Ga0114979, IMG submission 87315) | Freshwater microbial communities from Lake Simoncouche, Canada to study carbon cycling - S_140625_EF_MetaG | ecosystem: Environmental > Aquatic > Freshwater > Lake | place: Lake... | reverse complement strand
TAATGCAAGAGATCTCACCGTGGAGTATGGGATTCTCAAAAGTTTTATTAACGCCTCTAGCAAGTATGGCTCCGCTACTTGCATTGGTAATGACGGCACCAAATGGATAGGCTTGGTTTTGAGCCGCCATTGCAATAGCAGCACGCATTGCAGTTTCATGTCTCTTGATGGGAATTGATGAAAGAGTAGTTTTTGCTAGGGCACCTCGAGTCAGGCCAGCTAAACCAATGCCGCATAAACACAATAACGCGCTGCGGCGCTTCATATGATTAAGCCCTGCCAGTGCTGCCAAAGCCACCACTTCCACGACTACTTTCAGTAAATTCTTCAACGACCTTAAGCTCTACTTGTTGTATAGGCATCACTACAAGTTGCGCTAAGCGCTCCATGGGCTCAAGTTTGAATGGGATAGACCCGCGATTCCAGGTGCTGACCATGAGTTGTCCCTGGTAGTCAGAGTCAATCAGACCAACTAAATTACCGAGTACGATGCCATGCTTATGGCCCAGCCCTGAGCGGGGCAAAATAAAGGCCGCATAACGTGGATCTTCAACATATATCGACAAACCAGTTGGAACTAGAATAGTTTGACCTGGCGCAATTTCAATCGTTTCATCAATGCATGCTCGAAGATCTAGGCCAGCACTTCCCGGAGTGCCGTAAGTAGGCAGTTGATCGCGCATCCGTTCATCGAGAATTTTGACCTGTAAAGATTGCATGATATGTCCTAAAGCGAGTAAGGGGAAACAGTAAAGACGGTAATGTTTAGTTAGATTTTTTTCGCAACAAGTGCAATGAGTTGCCTTGCGAGCTGAATTTTTTCAGCATTTGCTAGTTTTTTACTACCCTGCGCATCGATGACAAGTAATTGATTCAGATCGCTGCCAAAAGTATCGGGCCCAATATTGCCCACAATCATCGGGATACCCTTACGCTTGCGTTTCTCATCAGCATGCAACTCTAGATTACTGGACTCAGCTGCAAACCCGACACAGTATGGATATGGCTTGCCGCCCTTAGTCTTTACTGTTTTTGCAATATCGAGAAGGATATCTGGATTAGGAACAAATTCTAATGCTGGGGCTTTTCCACTTTGGCGTTTGATCTTCTCTTTTGCGGGCTTTTCAATGCCCCAGTCTGCTACCGCAGCTACAGCAAAAAAGATATCGTTATCAGTTGATTGCAGTGCCGCTGCATGCATTTGCTTTGCGCTAGTGATATCGGTGCGAGTGATTTTTCCGGTAGCAGCAAGAGGTGTCTCTAGGTCACAAGGGCCAGCAATGAGGTGGACGTCTGCGCCAGCTTCAAGCGCTGCACGTGCAATCGCAAAACCCATTTTTCCAGAACTGTGATTGGTAATTCCGCGAACGGGATCAATTGCTTCAAAAGTAGGGCCAGCAGTAATCAATACTTTTTTACCAGCAAGTATCTTTTTTTGGAAGAAAGCAACTACTTGCTCGCATATTTCAGTGGGCTCAAGCATTCGACCCATGCCAATCTCACCACACGCCTGAAAGCCACTTGCTGGACCAAGTAAGCTAACGCCATCTTGATGAAGACGTTGGGCGCTTCGCTGTGTAGCTGCATGTTCCCACATCTGTTTATTCATTGCCGGCGCAAGCAGCAAAGGACAATCTCTTGCAAGACATAGGGTGCTTAATAAATCATCGGCCAAACCAAGAGAAAGCTTTGCCATAAGATCTGCACTTGCTGGAGCAATCAAAATCGCATCCGCAGCTCTAGATAATTCAATGTGGGCCATATTATTGGGGATGCTGCTATCCCACTGGCTTATATAGACCGGATTACCAGTAATAGCTTGCATGGTGACGGCCGTCACAAACTGTCCTGCTGCTTCTGTCATCACAACTTGAACCGAAGCACCTTCTTGTATTAATTGACGTGCAAGCTCAGGAGCCTTGTAGGCAGCAATACCGCCTGAGATTCCGAGAACAAGTTTTTTATTGAAAAGTGATTGCATGGCGCCAGCTTACTGGGATTGAGATGATTTGCCAAATGACTTACGTAATTCACCCCAAATAATGAGGGCGGCCCCTATACAAATGGCACTATCGGCAATATTAAATGCGGGCCAGTGCCAGTTACCATAATGTAAGTCAATAAAGTCGACTACCGCACCATACATAATGCGATCCAATACATTACCGATTGCTCCACCTAAAATGAGGCTTAAAGCAAAGCAGAGTAATTTATCCGTTTGGTTTTTGTATAGCAGCCAAATAATATAAATTGCTGCTGCAATTCCGATGACGGTGAAAAACCAGCGTTGCCAACCTGAACTTTGTGCCAAAAATGAAAAGGCAGCGCCTGGATTAAATAGTAGTAGCCAGTTGAAAAACGGAAGCACTGGTTCTGGTACTCCAATTTTTAGATTACTGAGTGCTGACCATTTGCTGAGCTGATCAAGCAAAAGAACAATGACGGCGATTGCTAGATAGCGCAGAAATGATAGGCTCATGAAATAGTCTAGTACTTAAGCAAATAGGCGGTGATCGCCATCACCAAATACATTACCAATGCATCGACCACACAAGTCTGGATGCTCCGTATTGCTTCCTACATCAGCAGTGTGATGCCAGCAGCGTCCACATTTCCGATATTGGCTACTGCGAACAAGTACTTCTAAGCCATCATTACTGAGCTCAATATTGGCGCTAGAAGTAATGGTTACAAAGCGTAAATCGTCTTCTAGTGAATGCAAGATTGCAAAATCAACATCTCCTACCTTGATCGTCAATTCAGCCTGTAAAGAGGAGCCTACATGACCCGCTTCACGCTCGAGCTCAATTGCTTTTGTGACCTCTGAACGGATTTCGCGAATGCGATTCCATTTCGCCAGTAATTCATCAGCATTCATGATTGCAGGGAGTTGCCCAAACTCTTCCATAAAGATAGAGTCTTTAGCAGTTTCATTTGAACCATGAGGGAATGATTGCCATGCTTCTTCTGCAGTAAAAGAAAGGAAGGGTGATAACCATTTCAGGAGGTTACGGGTAATATGAAATAGTGCGTTCTGTGCAGCGCGCCGATCAGCTGAATCCGGGGCGCTGGTATAGAGACGGTCTTTCAAAATATCAAGATAGAAACCACCTAAATCTTCCGAGCAGAATGTGAGCATGCGGGCAACTGCTGGTTGGAATTCATATGCTTGGTAATGGGCTTTGACATCACTTTGTAATTGATTGGCGAGCGCTACTGCATAGCGATCAATTTCTAGCCATTGATCGGCTGGCATGCTGTGCTTACTAGGATCAAAGTCGGAGAGATTGGCTAATAAAAAGCGCAATGTATTGCGAATACGGCGATAACTTTCAGTCACGCGTTTGAGGATCTCATCAGAGATCGTCATTTCGCCTGAGTAATCGGTTGAAGCTACCCAGAGACGAATAATTTCTGCGCCGAGCTTATCAGCCACTTGTTGTGGAGCAATCACGTTACCTACAGACTTGCTCATCTTGCGGCCTTGGCCATCGACCGTAAACCCATGGGTTAAGAGTGCCTTGTAGGGAGGCTTGCCATCGAGCATAGCGCCAGTTAATAGTGAAGAATGAAACCAACCGCGATGCTGGTCAGAGCCCTCTAAATACAAATCAGCCCAACGACCATCCGAGGTTTGCGCTTGCGCAGTTAATAGCTCATCACGATGTGATCCACGAATGACATGCCAGTGAGTTGTGCCTGAATCAAACCAAACGTCCAAGGTGTCACGGTTTTTTTCATACTGAGATGCTTCATCACCTAATAACTCAGCTACCTCTAATTTCTGCCAGGCCTCAATACCTCCTTTTTCAACTCGTTTAGCGACTTCCTCTAGGAGTTGGGCAGTGCGTGGATGTGGCTCTCCACTTTCTTTATGAACAAAGAAGGCCATGGGCACACCCCATTGGCGTTGGCGTGACAAGGTCCAGTCAGGGCGATTGATAATCATGCTGTTTAAGCGTTGCTTTCCCCAGGCTGGGAAAAACTCAGTGCTCTCGATACCTTTTAAGGCTGTTTCACGCAGCGTTGGGTTACCGTCCGATGGTTTCTTATCCATACTCGCAAACCACTGTGAGGTTGCACGGTAAATGATGGGCGACTTATGGCGCCAGCAATGCATATAGGAGTGGGTGTAGGTTTTGTCTTGTAACAAACTACCAGCCTCGCGCATTGCCTCGACAATTTTAGGATTTGCTTTCCAGATGTACTCGTTTGCAAAGAGTGGAAGCCAGGAGGCATACACCCCGTTACCCATCACAGGATTCAGAATGTCCTTGTCATCTAGTTGATTGGCTTTGCAGGACTTAAAGTCTTCTTCGCCATAAGCAGGTGCTGAGTGAACAACTCCTGTACCGGTATCTAAGGTGACATACTCAGCAGGATAAATTGGTGACAGACGTTTATACCCATCATGTAATGGCGCAAGCGGATGCCAGAAAGAAATATTCGCAAGTTGTGCGCCCAGGCAAGTAGCAATGACTTTGCCTTCTAGGCCATAGTCTTGCAAGCAAGTTTCTACCCGATCTTTTGCCAAGATGAGCAACTTATCACTCACATCTACCAGTGCGTAAGTGAGCTCGGGGTGAACGTTCAATGCCTGGTTGGCTGGAATAGTCCAAGGGGTCGTGGTCCAGATCACAATCTGGCCAGGCTTATTCGGCAGCTCAGGCAAGCCAAATGCTTTTGCTAGGGCAGGACGCTGTGCATCATCAAATGCAAAACCTACATCGACCGTTGGGTCAGTCTTGTCCTGATACTCAACCTCAGCCTCAGCTAATGCAGAGCCACAATCAAAACACCAGTTCACAGGTTTTAATCCGCGGAAGACATAACCCTTCTCCCAGATCTTGCTGAGCGCACGAATTTCATCAGCTTCATTACGGTAGCTCATGGTCAGGTAAGGATTATTCCAATCTCCCAATACACCTAAGCGCTCAAAATCTTTTTTCTGCTTTTCAACTTGGACTAGAGCATATGCGCGTGCTTTTGCTTGTACTTCTGCAGTTGGTAAATTTTTACCAAATTCTTTTTCTATTTGAATTTCAATTGGCATACCATGACAGTCCCAGCCTGGCACAAAGACTGCATCAAATCCCATTAGCCAGCGTGACTTCACAATCATGTCTTTGAGAATCTTGTTGACTGCATGACCAATATGAATATCGCCGTTGGCATAAGGAGGACCATCATGCAAAATAAACTTGGGTTGATTTGCATGTGCCGCACGAATTTTTTCGTAGAGCTTATTTTTTTGCCATTGGGCAACCCATTGCGGTTCGCGCTTAGCTAGATCGCCTCGCATCGCAAATGAGGTATCCAGTAGATTGACGGGATAAGTGTTTTCTTTTTCAGACATAAGTTTTTTTCTGGAAATAATTTCTGGCATGCGCTGCATCAGATGCAATCGCTTTAGTAAGGGTTTTGAGGTCTTCATACTTGGCCTCATCCCGAATTTTTTCTAGTAGTTCCACAGTAATAATTTTTCCATAGACATCTTGCTGGTAATCAAATACATGGGTTTCGAGTAATACGCGACCTTGGTCTTCGATCGTTGGTCTAACCCCAAGACTGGCTACTGCAGCTAAAGGCTTTTCACTAAGACCTAAGACTTGTGCTGTAAAAATACCAGTAGTTGCTGGCTTGCGATGATGCAGGTGATTGGCTACTGCTAAGTTCAAAGTAGGAAAGCCTAATTGCCGACCCAATTGTTGGCCATGAATGACATGTCCAGAAATTCCATAGGGCCTACCTAATAATTTTTCCGCTAACTTCATATCGCCATTTGCAAGAGCAGTTCGTAATGCTGAACTAGAAATACGTTCACCACTCTCCTGAATGGTTTGGATGCTAGAGACCTCGAAGCCATATTCTTGGCCTGCTGCCTTAAGGCTCATAAAATTTCCTGCGCGTTTAGCGCCATAGCAAAAATCATCACCTATCAAAATCCACTTTGCATTGAGGCGCTTGACGATGATTTCTGAAACAAATTCCTCTGGCGTAAGACGGGCAAAAGCAGAGTTGAAATGCTCTACTACTACCCGATCAATTCCGATCGTAGAGAGTGCAGCCAGTTTGTCACGTAAATTCATGATGCGGGGTGGAGCTTGTTCAGGGGCAAAGAACTCTTTGGGGTGTGGCTCAAAGGTCATGACGCAACTAACTAAGCCTCTTTCTTTAGCGCCATCGACCAGCTGCTTCAGTAGGGCGCGATGACCCCTGTGCACGCCATCGAAATTTCCAATGGTTAAGGCACAAGCGGGTCCTGCAGAAAACTGGGTGGGGCCTCGGAATACGTTCACAAAATCGCTTTCAGGGTAGCCATCAATTATATTGTGGGCATGCTTTCAATCGTCACCTTAATCTCAGGCCGCGGATCTAATTTCGAGGCCATCGTTAAAACTGCTCAAAAAGAGCAGTGGCCGGTCCAGTTTGCTGGGGTCATTGCAAACCATTCTGCGGCGAAGGGCCTTGAATTTGCTCGCTTGCAGGGCATTCCAGCGTACACCATAGAGCATCAAGAGCATGTGACCCGAGAATCTTTTGATGCAGCCCTTATTAAGCAAATTGATGAATTAGGGGCAGATTTGGTGGTTTTGGCTGGCTTCATGAGAATTCTAACGCCAGGCTTTATTCGCCATTTTGAGGGTCGCCTCATGAATATCCACCCTGCTTTACTGCCAGCATTCCCTGGTTTGCATACCCACGAGCGCGCTTTAGAGGCAGGTGTAAAGGAGCATGGCGCGACAGTGCACTTTGTTACCGAGGATGTTGATGAAGGTCCGATTATTTGCCAAGCCTCTGTTCCAGTCTTAAAAGGTGATGATGCAGAGACCTTAGCTGCTCGTGTTTTAGCGGCTGAGCATCAGATTTACCCGCGGGCCGTAAAATGGTTCCTCGATGGACGATTGCGAATAGAAGGTAATCAAGTGAAGCTACAACCCCCCGAGTCGCAATTTTTCAAATTATGAGTACAGAGCGCCCATCCAGAAAGTCTGCCAGTGGTTCCAGGTTAGCCCCTCATAAAAGTTATGCAGCAAAATCAAAAGATCCCTTACGTCGACCCGAGAGACGGAATGCAAGCGGTAATTTAATTGCTCTTGAAGGTCAGAAGAATTTTTCAAATGCAAAAGCACTGCCTCAACACGCAATTCATTTAGAGCGTTTATTGCCTGAGTTACTGAACTTTGAGCAACCAGCAGATCGTGTAGTGAGTCGATATTTCCGTGCCGAACCGCAGTTGGGCAATCGCGATCGCGCCTTGATTGCAGAGAGTGCATTTGCCATTTTGCGACGTAAGAATGAGTTCTCCCAATTTGCTTCGAGTGGCGAAGGTTCCCAGGCTAGACGCTTAGCCCTATTGGGTTTGCTGTCTGCGCTCTCGGAAGGTGGATTGGGCTCAGCAAATCGTGCTGAGAGCGCGATTGCGGATTTGGCACACGTGCTTAAGCCAGGTGAGTATGAATGGTTGCAACGTTTTTCTAAAGTAGATCCTGCTGCTTTAAATCCATTGGTACGCAATAATTTGCCTGAGTGGTTATGGGATGCATTTGGAAAATATCCCGGAGAAGATACTCGTGAAGAGTTGGCGAAATCCTTAATGCACTCAGCGCTGTTAGATTTGCGTGCTAACACAATGAAAACCAATCGCGAAGGATTACTTGCGCAGATGAATGCCTTGGGTGGTCGCTATAAAGCGATACCAACTCCCTATGCGCCGGATGGTGTACGCATTATGGGTAAGCCAGCCTTACAAAACACAGCCGCCTTTAAAGCGGGAATGTTTGAGGTACAAGATGAGGGCAGTCAACTTTTAGCGTATTTGTTAGCCCCCAAACGTGGCGAGATGGTCGTCGACTTTTGTGCGGGTGCTGGCGGCAAGACTTTAGCGATAGGTGCCTTAATGCGCTCTACAGGGCGTTTATATGCTTTAGATACATCTGAGCGTCGCCTAGCAAATTTAAAGCCTAGACAGGCGCGCAGTGGCCTATCTAATGTCCATCCAGTGTGGATTGATAGCGAGAACGACTCTAAGATCAAGCGGTTGGCTGGAAAGATCGATCGGGTCTTAGTAGATGCCCCTTGCTCTGGAATGGGTACTTTAAGGCGTAATCCTGATCTTAAGTGGCGCCAGACCCCCGCAGGAGTATTGGAGCTCAATCAAAAGCAAACCAATATTTTGGCTTCCGCCGCTCGTTTATTAAAACCGGGGGGTCGGCTCGTTTATGCGACTTGTAGTCTATTACCCCAAGAAAATCAAGGAGTTGCAGAGAATTTTCTCGCAAAACACCCAGAGTTTGAGGTGGTGCCTGCAGCTGAAGTTCTAAAGCCTTTATTTCCCAAGGACCAGTTGCCCTTAGGTTGTAGCGCAGATAACCCTTGGTGGCAGTTGTGGCCCCACATCCATGGAACCGATGGATTTTTTGGTGCCGTTTTTCAAAAGAAAGCTTTACCTCAGGGTCAATCTCCTGAAAAAGGTGAGGGGAAAGAGACTCAGGTCAAAACTAAAAAGCCAGCTAAAGAACTAAAATAGGGTTTTGACCTATTTAGGAATTTTCTTTTGAATACAGCTTCAGGTTTTGATTTGTTGCTTCACTGGCTTGCTAATGGTTATTTAGATTGGTCTTGGTGGCAAATCACCATCTTTACCTTGGTGCTGACGCACATCACGATTGCTGCCGTCACGATCTTTTTGCATCGCTGTCAGGCACATCGCGCTCTAGATCTTCATCCTATTGTTTCTCATTTCTTCCGCTTCTGGCTTTGGCTCACCACAGGCATGGTCACAAAAGAGTGGACCTCTATTCATCGTAAGCATCACGCTAAATGTGAGACGGTTGATGATCCTCATAGTCCCCAAGTCTTGGGTATTAAAACGGTACTAACGCGTGGCGCTGAACTGTATAAACAAGAAGCGGCTAATCAAGAAACCTTAGATAAGTTTGGTCATGGCACTCCGAATGATTGGCTTGAGAGAAATATCTACTCCAAGTTTTCTTGGCAAGGTGTTGGGCTGATGCTCATCATTGATGTGTTTTTATTTGGTGGCATTGGCTTAACAGTTTGGGCGGTTCAGATGTTATGGATTCCGATTACAGCCGCTGGTGTCATTAATGGCATCGGCCATTTTTGGGGCTATCGTAATTTTGATTGTGAGGATGCCTCAACTAATATTGTTCCATGGGGAATCTTGATTGGTGGTGAAGAGCTCCATAACAACCATCACACCTTTGCTACGAGCGCTAAGCTTTCAAATAAATGGTATGAATTTGATATTGGTTGGTTATACATTCAGATCTTCAGTTCAGTTGGTTTGGCAACGGTTAAAAAGACCCCACCGAAACCACAACTGAGCGACCTACGTCCTGCCGATCACAATACGCTGGAAGCCATTATTGCTAATCGCTATGAAATCATGGCTCGTTATAGCAAGACTTTGCGTCGCTTCTTTAGTAATGAAGTGCAGCATATGCAAGTGCTAGCTGTACATCTTAAAGATGCTCGTACCTGGTTGGCTAAGGATGAATCTCGTTTAAGCGAGGAAGAAAAATTAAAACTTGAAGAGTTGATCTCAAGCAATTTGCAGCTGCGCAAAATGATCGAGATGCGTCGTGAATTACAAGCGATCTGGGGTCGCTCTAACGCCACGAGAGAGCAGTTAGTATCTCAGCTACATGCTTGGTGTCAGCGTGCTGAAGATAGTGGCTTGACGAGCTTGCGCGAGTTTTCTTTAAGACTGCGCCGTTACGCATAATTCAATTGAAGTTTGTCTCTGGCAATATCGAGACCAATAAAAAACCCGCTGATGTAGCGGGTTTTTTATTTGCATTAGGTGCAATCAGTACATTACTTCAGCTTCGTTTCTTTATAAGCAACATGCTTGCGAATGGTTGGATCAAACTTCATGATCTCCATTTTTTCAGGCTTAGTGCGCTTGTTTTTGGAGGTTGTGTAGAAGTGACCAGTACCTGCTGATGACTCTAACTTGATTTTTTCTCTACCGCCTTTAGCCATTTGTGCGCTCCTTAAATTTCGCCACGTGCACGGAGATCAGACAAGACAGCATCGATGCCGTTTTTGTCGATAACGCGCAAACCAGCATTGGTTAAGCGCAAGCTAATCCAACGGTTT
>Ga0114979_10003763_pt1 | contig 10129 bp, 8 predicted proteins | sample S_140625_EF_Meta_FD_87315 | JGI IMG/M metagenome (GOLD analysis project Ga0114979, IMG submission 87315) | Freshwater microbial communities from Lake Simoncouche, Canada to study carbon cycling - S_140625_EF_MetaG | ecosystem: Environmental > Aquatic > Freshwater > Lake | place: Lake... | reverse complement strand
TGAAGACGTGATCAGTTGGCCTGAGTCACAATCGGTGGGATGACATAGGAGGACGGCAGTTTCGGATTCTTCGGGCTGCCATAGCCGCGGGGTAGTGGCAGCGCCGACGGCGGAAGATTACCCGGCTGCGGGTAGTACATCCGCAGAATCGGCTCGATCGTCGTATTGACCGTCGTGGTTGAGCCGTAGATCGACTGCAGATAGGCCGTCGACGGCGTCGGAATCCAGTTCGTGGCAGGCACGCCTGCCGGCAGCGTCGGCGACAGCCAGATCGTGTAGGAACCCTTGGGGAACGCTGGATTGGTTCCATCGTTCTGCTTCAGCGAGCCATCCGCCACCTGCATCGAGCCCAACTGCGACACCTGCTGCACGATACCGTATGTCAGCGGCGTGCCACTGATGATCGCTGTGGTGAAATCTACCGGTGTTCCTGCGCTGCCTGAATACTGGATCGGTATCCCGCTGCTCGTGAGATCCTGCTTCCACTGGGATGAGATCTGAAACGTGAAGGTGTCGCCGCTCTGTATCGGCGTGGAAGCGATGAAGTAGGCGGTGTTGGCGATGAGACCGTAGGTGGCCGCATTGCTTCCGAACATGATCGGCGTGCTCGCTTTCAGCGGACCCACGGCAGACTTGGGCACGGTGATCGTGTCCGCAGTCGTGTCGACGGAGATCACAGGCGCCACGGCCTTCGAATAGGCGGTGTTCAAAACCGCCGCCTGAGACAGGAACGGCGCTGCAGATTCCGAGTTGTCCGGCTGGTAGGCCGTGACCGACCAGAACCCGGTCACCGATCCATCGGGATTCTTTACCAGCGGCGGAATGATTCCGCTGGCCGGTAGTTGGCTATACGTGTAGCTACTCTGGGGTTGCGTGAACGTGATTGAGTAGGTGTTGTCACCGGTGAGAGTGGTGCCGCTCGCATTATTGGTAAACGCGGCCGCGTAGAAGCCATCCTCCGGCATTTCGGTGAACCCCCCGGCCGTCGTGCTCACGCTCCGGTTTTCATAGCCCTGGGGTGTGCTTGGAAACACGCCGAATGTGGAGTTATTGGAGACCCAGTAATTCGTGGAGGCGGCGTCGTTGATGTGCTTCTCGAGTTGCAGGTTGATGTATTCCTGTCCCAACTCGTAGCCCTTCTGCAGAGCGGCGATCTGGACAGGCCCCCAGTTCCTGGGAATCGTAAAACCGTTTTGCGTCAGACCGAGCGGCTTGAGAGCGGCAAGCGCGGCCTGCTGACCGGAAGACGGTGCAAAATACACGCCCCTCGGGTTGTCGGACTGGTTCGCGCGTGGCTGCGGTATGACGTAGGCCGGCACCCGCCGCAGCGGCGTTCCGGCGATACCGGTCTTTCTGGTCGGCAGCGGATTGAGCTTCAACGCCTCTCCGACCTGCTTGAAGAAGGCCACGGCGTCACTGGGCTTGCTCTGCCACTTCTTGGCCTCTTGCTGCTGCTCAGGGGTGGGAGTCCACGTCAGTTGCTCAGGAGCCACAGGCTTGTTGCCGTTTGCTACGAAATCCTGAAGCGTGTTCAGGTAAAATTGCGTATCGACTCGGTCGTAGACATTCTGGGCCGCCTGGGGGCTCGCGGCGTCGGCGAGACTGTTGGCCCGCAACCGAACGAGCAGTTCGCCGCGGTTCGTGTCGACCGTGATCACTTTGAAGTTGAACCCGTTGATCACGGCGGTCGTCTGACGCGAATAGCGGGAGTTGGGGCCCACGAGCAAGAATGAAGCCGCTGTGTCCGACGGGGCCGTCCGGGTGCCAGGATCGGCGACGGTATTCGTGAAGGCGTCGATGATCTGGCTGACTTGGAACTGCGCATTCGTGGGCGGGATGGTGTAGACAAGGTCGGTTGTCGTGAGGTCCAGTCCCGCATTGATGTAGAGCACCGATGAGTCACCGGCGTTCGTCGAGGCGTTGTTCCACGCAGCCGGGGTGGTCACATGCGCGAACTGGTTCACTGGTGCCGAAATGAGTTCGTTGTATTTGCCGAAGCGGTAGACCGACTCCGGACAGAGTCCCCAGACATAGGCATCCTTGGCCAGCTTCGTGATGGCGGCCAGTTGGGCGACGGACGCCTGGCTGGCAGCCGAATGCACGCCACTCGACGCGGAAAGCGCGAGCCGTGGCTCGAGTTGCTCCAAGCGGAAGGCAGCAGGAAGTCGGAGCGGCTTGCTAGCCAGTCTCCTGCGGTCGCGTCGGGGTCGAACGCCAGTGCTGCATGAGGCCTGGGCTATGGTCTGCCCGAAACGGGATGGCATAGAAGTCCTTTTCAAAGACTCAGTTGCTTGAAGCAACTTGGATTGTGACGTTTACGAGCAGCCCTGGAGACGGCCTGTCTGCTGGCTCGGATGGGTGCCAGGTAACCTTGAAAACCGACTGCCGTCAAGAATTTGGTACAAATAAACCCACCGCCGCGCACCAAACGGGCACCTGGCGCACCAAACGGGCAGCAACGCTGCCTCTTACCGGCTACGGCCTTCGCCGTGCACCGGCACTGCCGCCGCCCATTCCGGCTGCCAGAGCCGGAATCCGCCCTCGAAGGCGTTGGCGTTGTTGCCCGCGCGGCAGTGCTCCGGCATCGTCTTCAGGTGGGTCATGTTTCCGCCCCCAATGACGATCTCGTCCGGCAGTAATGCCGCGAAGAGCATGGTAGTCCCGCAGGTTTTACTTGAATGGCCCGAGCACGTGCGGCGAATGCTCACAGAGGATGATCCGCGCCCGGTCGAACGGCATCTGCGGATAGTCGGCAGCCAGATCGATGTGCAGCATCTCGGCCAGTGCCCCGGCCAATTCGCCTCCCGTGGCACCGCCACCGACGATGCAGAAGTTCAGGGCGCCCTCGTCCACGCGCGACGGCTTTTTATCAACCGCTTCAAAGAGATTCAGGACGTGTTCACGGAGATTCAGCGCGTCGGGCAGGGAGTAGAGTGGCAATGCATGCTCGGCGGCGCCCGGCACACTATGAAAACTGACCACCACCCTGACCTGCCCCCCAACAGCGGCGCCGCGTCCAGAGAGAGAATCTGGCAGTGTGACGCCGCCCACGTCGTGGGAAAGCGGATCACCTACCCGCCGACACCTGAGGACTCCGCTCCAAACGGGTGACGCCAGCCCCGTCACCGATGAAGACCACGTCGGCGAGACCGACGAACAGTCCACACTCGACGACGCCGACGATCCGGTCAATCTCTTCCTCGAGCATTGCCGGGTCGGCAATCGGGCCGAAGTAGCAGTCGAGAATTCTATTGCCGCTATCCGTGCAGAATGGCTTGCCGTCTGGAGTGCACCGCAGGGCGACCGTTGCGCCCAGAGCCTCCAGTCGGCCTTTCGCTGCCTCGTAGCCGAAGGCGACGACTTCCACAGGGACCGCCGAGCGTTCGCCCAGCTGGTCAACCAGTTTCGTGCCGTCAACGATGATCGCGAGCCGCCGGGTTGCAACGGCGACGATCTTCTCGCGTAGGAGGGCACCACCAGGCCCTTTGAAGAGATTCAGCGTGCCGCGTTCCACCTCATCAGCGCCGTCGATCGTCAGATCGATTCGCGGATGGTCGGCAAACGTCGTCAGGGGAATTCCCAGCGATGCAGCGAGGGCGGCACTCCGTTCTGACGAGGGAATGCCAAGAACCCGAAGTCCTGCCCGCATCCGGTCGGCAAGCGCATGAATCGCACAGGTCGCGGTCGATCCGGTCCCGATGCCCACGATCATGCCGTCGGTGACGAGTTCGACGGCGGCGCAGGCTGCAGCCCGCTTCCAGGCCGCATGGGAGTTGGCGTCTATGCTCATATCGCATCGCCCAGAATGAACCGCTCGATTGCCTTGGCAAACCCATCGTCCGCGAAGGAATCGGTTGTCACGCTGGCGGTCGCCTTGACGGCGTCTGCGGCATTGCCCATCGCGATGCTCAGGCCCGACTTGCGAAACATCAGGATATCGTTGTGCCCGTCACCAATCGTGGCTATTTCATCGGCTGGGATCGCTAGAGTCCGCGAGAGATACTCGGCGACCGCACCCTTGTTGGCGTCGCTATTGGTGATGTCAAGATAATACGGCTGTGAGCAACTCGCGGAAGCGCGGTCACCCAGCGCGGCGTGGACCGCATCCGTGCAGCGTCGCACCGCGTCGTGGTCGTCACTGACACCAACGATCTTGACGGCATTCGTCAGGCTGGCGTCGACGTCCGACGCCACGATGGGCGAAAATCCCACCGTGCGGGATTCGTGGGCCACGTGCGGTCCATCGAGATCGGGCACCAGCCAGTCGTCACCGCTATAGACCCAGGGCACGAGGCCTCGGCGGCAGATGATGCCGTAGGCCGCGGCGGCGACGTCGGCCGGCAGGATCTTCTCCGCGACGATGTCCAGGGCTTGGGTCGCGTAGACGCCTCCATTGAATCCAGCGAGCGGCGTGTCGAGAGCGAGTGGCTTGATGAACATCTCCATCCCGCGGGGCGGCCGCCCACTGGTGATCGCGAAGCGAATACCGGCGTCGCGGAGACGATGGACGGCCCGACGGGCCCGATCCGTGAGCACCTTTTGGGCGGTCACGAGCGTGCCATCCACGTCACTGAGCACCAGCGAGATCGTGCGCTGCATGGTCATATGGCTGCCTCCGATAGACAGGCTGTTGATTGACACGACTCGCTGCCAGATCCGGATTCCAGCGGGAGACCGAAAGTGTAGTCTACAGCGACCACCCAATAAACTATTTCCGGGACGATTCTCAGCAACTTGATAGGAACCGTGACAGAAACTCGGAGTGCAGCCATGAAGTATGAAATCTTTGCCGATGAGCCCGCCGTTGCCACCGCTGCCGCGAAACTGATCGCAGCGGAGGCGCGCGCGGCCGTCGCTGCACGCGGCCGATTCCTGATGGCGGTGAGCGGCGGCAAGACGCCGTGGGCGATGCTCAAGGATCTCGCCGCCGAAGACGTACCGTGGGCGAACGTGCACGTCTTCCAAGTGGATGAGCGGCTCGCACCGGATGGAGATCCGGACCGCAATCTCACGCACCTCCACGCGAGCCTGCTGGGCAATGCACCGATTCCGCTCGAAAACATTCACGCCATGCCGGTGACCGCAGCCGACCCGGCGCACGGGGTCCGCGACTACGAAGCGACGCTCGTGAGATGGGCCGGCACACCGCCTGTGCTCGACCTCATTCATCTGGGGCTCGGTGCCGACGGCCACACGGCGTCACTTGTGCCCGACGATCCCGTACTTGGCTGCCACGATCGCGACGTGGGGCTGACCGGTGTCTACCAAAACCGGCGACGCATGACGCTGACGTTTCCGATCATCAATCGGGCACGCCGGATTCTCTGGCTGGCGACAGGCTCCGGAAAAATCCCGATGATCGCACGTCTTCTGTCCATAGATTCGACTATTCCTGCTGGTCGTGTCACCCAGGAGAGCGCGGTCCTCTTTACCGACAAAGATGCCGCCCAAGGGCTTTCATCGCCGGGCTGAAGCGGAAACCGTGACAACACCGGAGCTCCACACGCACCCTCAGATGTGTGAGGTCCTCCCACACGTGCCATACTGCCCCTCGATCGTGGCTCCGTTTTCCCTGCGTGCATCGATGACTCAAGCTCCCCTCACAGATCACCCAGAGCACGATGACGCGAAAGTCGATGCCGGATCGCAACGACGCACGTATTGGCGCCGCGACCAGATTTTCTGGTCGTTTCAGATAGTGTTTTGGCTGGGAATCGGCGCGGCCGTGCTGGGGTTGTCCACAGCACTGCGACCCGACGACCCGACGCCGTGGATACCGATGGTGATCCGCACTGCCACCGGTTTCGCGATCACGAGCCTCGTGCACTGGCTGTTTCAACAGCCGTTCCTGCGGGCCATGCCCCGGCCACAACGCTGGACGCTCATCGTGATCGTGGCAGCCGTGACGCTGATGGCGTCGGTGAGGCTGCTGATGGTGATGCAGATCGGCGGCCCGACAAACTGGACCGGCGAGACCACGATCGGGCCCATCGTGCCGAGGCTGGTCGCGGCGGGACTGTGGTGCGCGATCTATTTCGGGCTCGACTTGCTCGATGATCTCCACGAGTCCGAAATGGAGCAGGCGAGGGTGAAGGCGGCAGCCAGCGACGTCGAAATCCGAGCCCTGAAAGCCGAGACCCTCGCGCGGCAGCATGAGATGCGACAGTTGCAGGAGCAGTTAAACCCGCATTTCTTGTTCAACGCGCTCAATGCGGTAATAGCCAGCAAGGACGACCCCACGGCAGTTGAACGGGTGTCGCAGGATCTCTCTGACTATCTGCGGTTTGTCCTCCGGGAGGCCCGCACGCTCGAGCCGCTCTCCCGAGAACTGCAGGCCCTGGAAACATATCTCGCCGTGCAGCACGCGCGGTTTGGCGACAACCTTGTTTGCCGTGTCGTAGCCGACCGGGTAGCACAGGGCGTGCTCGTGCCACCAATGCTGATCCAGCCGCTGCTGGAAAACGCACTGCACTACGGCGCCAAGACGAGCAGCATGCCGCTCAAGGTGAACGTGCGGGCGAGCGTGCAAGACGGCGTGCTAGAGGTGGTCGTCGCCAACTCAGGCCACTGGATACCGCCGGACAGCACGCGGTCACCGAGCACCGGCATCCGCTCGCTACGGAAGCGACTGGAACTGCTGGTCGGGAACGCCGCGACCGTCGACACGCATCTCGAACCGGAGCATGATGGTGGATGGGTTCGCATCGTCGTCCGGCTGCCTGCCAATCTCACGCACACCCCGCCACCGGCGTTGGCTGCCGAGCCGGGCTGACCGCCCGCGACCCGACCACTCCCTGGGACACTCTGCCATGCTCTCCGCTCTCCTCGTCGATGATGAACGGCCGGCCAACGAACGGATGAGAAAGCTCTTGGCCGCGCACGGTGGGATCGAGGTTATCGGCGCCGCAGGCAGCGTGCGAGAGGCACAGGCGATCCTGGAGACGCAGATGCCGGACGTGGTGTTTCTTGACGTGGAGATGCCCGGTACCACGGGGCTTGAACTGCTGCCGAGCGTGCCACGCAGCACGCAGGTGGTGTTCGTCACGGCCCACGAGACCTATGCCTTAAATGCCTTTGCAGTCGGCGCTCTCGACTATCTCGTAAAGCCGGTCGATCTCGAGCGGCTCTCCGAGACGGTCCGCCGCCTGGAAAAGATGGCGTCGCTGTTGCGGCAGAAGGCCACCGTCACGCCCGAGCCCGACGACCAGGATGAGGATGGCAACGACGGGGTAGCCAACCGTGCCGGCACGGCAGCGCTTGGACTCACAGATACGATCACCGTGCCACTGTCGGAGAAGGGTCGAACGGCGGTCGTGACCATCGGCGATATCTGCTGGATCGAAGGTTTCCGCAACTTCACCCGCGTCGGCCTCAAGGCTCCGGGACGCATCATCCTCTTCCGGCGGCGGCTGGGCGACTGGGAGCGAGACCTTCCCGGCAACCTCTTCGAGCGACTCGGCAAGTCGCTCGTAGTGCAGGCCGCTGCGATCCAGGAGACGGAGTGGAGGTCGCGAGACGAAACGCTCGTGACGTTTGCAGTCGACCTCGAGCCGCTTGCGATCGGGCGATCGACGGCGCTACGACTGCGGGAGATCCTGAAACGCGGAACCACCGGTCTGAACACGGCGGGCATGTGACTGGCTCCACTATGATCACCCCTTCGGGCGGCCAGTAGCGCTGCGACTGCCCTGGAGAGCCATTCCTCCGTCGACGCTGGCGAAGGCCGCTCTCAGAAAAAGCCGGTATTGGAAATCCGGGTGCCGGACATCAGCTTCGTCGATGTTCGCACGAATGCTTCGAGGCTCTGCTGGGCCTGTTTCCAACTGGCTAGCGCCGGCGTCGACAGCACGATCTGCTCCAACTGACGGAACCGGTCGATGGCCGATTTCATGCCTTGCGAAAAGGAACCATACACATTCGCGTCGTTTGCCCACTGGGCGTTGCTCCATTGCGACGCAGCCGAGAGCAGCGACACCCGGATGGCATCGGTCTGGTTGGTATTGAGCAGGATGGCGACCGGTAGGTATGCCTTGTCCAGTCCGGCCTCGACGGCCGTGGTCCACGCCAGAATCTCGCTTGGCTGCGGCTGTCGGCCATAGAGGGTTTGAAACGTCGTTCGAACAATCACGGAAACGGGCGTACTAGCAAGCTCGCCCCCGAAGTGTGACGCCGCTTGGGCTGCAACCTTCGGATCGGCCAGGAATCTCTCGACAAACTCCGCGATCGACTGCTGCTTTCCAAGCGACGCTGCAGCCCAGAATGCCGTGGCAGATGGCGTGCTCAGGCCGCCCGTGTAGGCAATGGTGGCGAGATTGACCACGTTGCTGCGTGCCCGACTTTGGGAAGCACTGAACGTGGTCTGCAGCCACGACTGGCGGATGCCCTCGAGATCCCCTGCGTCGATGGCGTCGATGCCACGCAGGTCGATTGGCAACTGATCGGCAGTATCTTCCATCGCATCGGACGTCGGCTTGAGACCGTCCACGCCATTTCCCTGAGGTAGGTAAAGCGTGTCGCCGACGAGGAGCCCGCCATTCGCTAGTACGGCCGTAAATACCGGCGTGGCCGCCGGCTGGTCACTCGCCAACGTGTCGATCGCCACGAGATGGAGTGGCAGCAACTGGTTGCCCAGATTGACGACCATGTCATCGTGCGGGAAGGCGGCCGTAGAACCGTGACCGGAATGGGATGACGAGGAGGGTTCGGACGTTGCGATAAAATGTCCGGCATTCAACTGGAGCGTGTATGCCGTCGAGCCAGACGGTGTCTGCGCCGTGATCAGCAGATTGTCGAGCGGCCCCTGGGCAAAACGGTTGTACCCGGCTGTCAGCACCAGTGAGGTTGCGTCGCGCAAACCAGCATCGCTGATGACGGCATCGGCTAGAACATTCGTGGCTGGAAGATAGCCGCCCTCAAGTTTCCCGGTCTGATAGAGCAGCGTGAACGCCGCCCCATCGAGGATCGTGACTCGAACCCCATCGTCGACCTTGTAGAGCAAGGCGAAGTCGTTGAAGTTGTCGAAGTTAAAATCACCCACGACCATGCTCGTCTGCTGGGCGGTCAGGTCCGCCACTGGCGAAATGGATGACTCGGTGTGATCGTGGCCTGGCATGCCTTCGGACGGAGAGGCAGCGACGCCATAATGAGCGATGCTCTCCCAGGGATTGAACGCAAACTCCTGGGTGAAGGCATTGCCTGTTCCCCCCGGCGAGTCCCACGCTTGAATCTGGAAGTCGTGAAGCGACACGGTTCCGCCGACCCCGTGCTTGAGAAACGCCCCGGTGACCACATCCCGCTGACCGTCACCGGAGAAATCCTCCGCAAACGCCCAGGGGGCCAGGTCCGACACAACGGGCGTGATGCTGCTGAGCAGCTTGGTCTTCCCGGTCTCCAAGAGCGTCCGGCCATCGACGATCGTCACGTCGCCGCTCCCTGCGGATGACACCAGAATGTCCTGCACGTAATCGTGGTTGATGTCGCCCACCTGAGCCCGCCGGGCCGTCGTTCCGAGAGCCCCAGACAGGTGGATGGCATACGGACGGTAGTTCTGAGCCAGTCGCAGGCCGATCGTCTGTTCCGACTGATCTTGGGCTGGATTGATCGTGGTAGCCGTCGTCGTGAACTCGGCGGGGATCAGCCAGCTGGAGTCGGTGTTTTCGATCACCTTGACCCCCTGCATCATGCCCGCATCCTCGTGAACAAGGATGTGGCAGTGGTAGACGTACGTGCCCAGGAAATCCTGGTAGAGCATGCGAATGGTCGTCGATGTCGCGCCAAACGTATTGAGCGTGTTGACAGTCGTGGGATCCGTGGCCTCGGCAATCGGATAGAAGACGCCCTTGAGCGGCGGCTGCTCCAGAATCTGTCCCGTCGTCGTGTCGAAGTAACGATAGCCCGAGGCGTTCAGCATCGTGACATCCTCCAGGCTCCGATTGGCGGCGAGTTCCGTGTCGGCCGCCTTGACCTGATAGTCGTTGATGTGAATGTGGAATGGATGGGCGATATATTGCGCGGGCTGACCGTTACTCCAGTCCTTGATCTCCCACTGCTCGACGGTTCCAAGTTGGGCAATCGTCAGATTGCCGTTGGGATAGACGTGATCATTGATGAGAAACGGGTTGCTGTACCC
>Ga0114979_10003762_pt1 | contig 10131 bp, 11 predicted proteins | sample S_140625_EF_Meta_FD_87315 | JGI IMG/M metagenome (GOLD analysis project Ga0114979, IMG submission 87315) | Freshwater microbial communities from Lake Simoncouche, Canada to study carbon cycling - S_140625_EF_MetaG | ecosystem: Environmental > Aquatic > Freshwater > Lake | place: Lake... | reverse complement strand
CACAGGGAAAAAGTTTATCGAAGTTAAACTTGATGGTGTTCGTGTTATCACTATTGTACACCCTGATGGTCGTGTCAATATGTTTAGTCGCAATGGCAAAGAGTTTGTCAACTTTCCTCATATAGCCGAACAATTTGCCGACATCGCAGACTCATTACTTGAACCTTGGGTGTTTGATGGCGAGATTATGAGCAGTAGTTTCCAAGACTTAATGAAGCAAGTGCATCGTAAAAGCGATGTGCAAGCTGAAGATGCGGTGCTACATTTGTTTGATTGTATTCCTTTAGTGCATTTTGAACAAGGTTCTTGGAACGCTACACAGGAATTCCGTAGCAATCATTTAACAGGATTTATAAATCATCATCAAAATTCATTGTCCAATATAACTATGGTTGGGCAAGAACTAGTAGATCTAGATTCTGACTCAGGTCAGCTTAAATACAAAGAGATTAATGCACTGGCTATTGAAGGCGGCTATGAAGGCATTATGATTAAGGATCCAGAAGCTCCTTATGAATGCAAGCGAAGTCATGCTTGGTTAAAACTAAAGCCTTTTATTGAAGTAAGTTTGGAGGTACAAGGTGTCGAAGAAGGTACAGGACGAAATGAAGGACGATTGGGCGCACTCATCTGTAGTGGAGACGACGGAGGAAAGTTTATTCAAGTCAATTGTGGTAGCGGGTTCTCTGATAATGACCGCATTGACTATTGGACTAATCGTAATACACTTTTTGGAGCAGTGGTTGAGATAAGAGCGGATGCTATTACACAAAATCAAGACGGCACGTATAGTTTAAGATTTCCTAGATTTTTACGTTTTCGTGGATTTGAAGTAGGAGAAAAATTATAATGGGAAATCAAACTGATTACTTTGAAAAAATCGGATACTATCCGATATGGTATCTTGGAGATAGAGTCTTTGGCTATTGGAATGAAATTCCATTTATAGGAACAGTGGGCAACGATACTGTGATCAATCATATAGAAGGTCCTCGTATTAGTGTGCATTTAGATCTGCCAATTAAGTTTGACAAACAAATCTATCATGTTATAATAGTAAAACATAACGACATTAAGGCTTTACATGAATACAAAGATTAAAGAACTAGCATTAAAATGCTACAATCCTTACTCTAACTTTGATCACGATTTGTTTGCTAAACTTATTATAGAAGACATTATGCAAATCATGGCTGATCCAAAAACTTATAATAGATGCACTCACACCACACATGACTTAGATCAAGCAAAGTGTGTTATCGGTGAAATCAGCAGAAAAATCTACGAGGACTATCTATGAAAAATTGGCTACGACATAAATTACACAACTTTATCTTTTCTAATGAGGTAGAGCCAAGTCCTTATGCTGATAGGAAAATGTCCTCGCTTGTTAGTAGTGGACGTCATCTTCATAATACATTAGGCAGTGAAAACGAACCTTTGAGATTTACAGTATACAATGCTTCTGGAGGCAAAATTGTCGAGATTAATCACTACGATTCAAGAACAGATCGACATCATACAAGCCTACATATTATTACAAGTGATGAGGACTTTGGCGCCGAACTTGGAAAGATTGCATTTGTCGAAGCCCTTAAAAAAGGTTAATCTTAAAAAATGAAATGCACTACTTGTAGACAAGAATATTCGATAGATTGTAATTACAATCAAGGTCGATGCCCTCAGCATCCTCCTATAATTAATCCTCACTCATTGAGATTTTATAATCTTTTTCAAAGTATTAAAAATGTTTACAACAAACTCAAATCCAAAGTATAAAACTTATCACAGAGACGATCCTGGATTTAATTTTAGTCCGGATAATATTATGCTGGTGCCTAGAGCAGGCTTTGAAATTGATATAAATTGTCCTAGAGAATATAAGATGATCATGGTTGAATGTATCAACCATGGATGGTTGAAGCCCATTGCTTACCAACCTGTACACGAACACTTTATGGAAGAACTAAAAAAATGACCAATCCTTTTACAGATCAAGAAAAATTTATGACTGCCTGTGATCAAAAGGTTGATGCTTATGCCATCTCGCAGTACAAGATGTATTTGAACCTCATTGAAGAAGAACACTTAGAACTTAAAGAAGCTGTTGAAGCAAGCGATCTAACTGAACAACTAGATGCATTAATTGATATTTTAGTTGTTACTATTGGTGCTATTCACAGCGCAGGCTTTGACGGTGAAGGTGCATGGAAAGAAGTTATGCGAACTAACTTTGCTAAGATTGATCCTACTACTGGCAAAGTTCGTAAACGTGAAGATGGCAAAGTTCTTAAACCAGAAGGTTGGACTGCTCCTGAACTTGCACCATTCTTAAAAAAATCTTAATAAGGCCAAGGTCCTGCAGTTTGTTTAACTAATCCTTCTAGTTCATTATTATTAGCCACTGAGCTAATAGCAAAACTCTGTGTAGGTACAGTCTTTCCAGTTTCTTTAATATAATTTGTAGCTGTGGCAATCACTTGTTGATCACTGGCTGGATCACCTGTTTGTTCATTTAACTTGCCTTTGGCTATCAATTCGTTGGCATTGTCTAGACCTTGTCTAACAATTGAAGCTTCTTCAACATCAGGGCCATATTCATTACTGACTATCATTAATGCTTCTCGTATTCTTCTAGGACGATCTCTTTCATCTGCGGCAATAAAGCTGGCAGCTTTATCCCATTCGCCGTTTTGATAAAAAGATGTTAGATCTACTTTACTGCCGCCAATATATGCATAGCTTATATCGCCAACTTGATTTTGAAAACTAATTAATCCATCAAAAACATTTTGAGGAACTTTAGTTACTCCAGTAGAAGCCAGAGTTTTCTTTACTGATGCTTCATTACTGATTATATCTTTTGCTAACATATTGTTGGCTTGTTCTGGACTAATACCATTACTTAAATTATTAATGAGACTTTTTTCAGTGATAGTTTTTCCAGTCAAGCCTGGAATATCTGCAACACCTTTACTTAATGCCGCAGAAGCCGCGGCAGCTTCTGCGAGTTTTTTGTCAAACTCTTCAAATGTTGCTGCCGATAAAAAAGTAGCCATTTCTGTTGCCATATTAACCTAATCCTGTGCCTGGTGCATTACCAGTATTATTGGTTGTACCTGCTGTATTACTTGCAGTATTATTTGCAGTATTACTTGATGCATTATTAAGCATGTCACTGCCATAACCACCGCTTTGCGTACCTGCGTCATATGTATTTACTGGATTGTATCCGTTGCTTTTCTTAATTGCACCAATCACTTTGTCACTGGCAGTAGCATCTGCTAAATCAACTTCTTCTTGTTTTTCACTAGGAGTACTAATAGGTGCACCTTGTTCTGTTTCGTTTGGTTTTCTAGGAGTCTCATTGGGTTTAGGATCGGTTTTCATTTGTTGATTACCTGGACCAACAGGATTAATTGCACCGCTATGACCAAACCAAGGTTCACGTTCTGGAACCACACTACATATACTTTCAGTTACTCCTTGATTTACCGCTAGTTTATAAGCCTGAATAGCCGCTGCCAATTCAGCATCCGGGCCGTTCATGTGAATAACACCTGCTGTTTCGTAGTGAGCAGTACCGCTGTAAATATGACTACTAAGCGCACTGGTTAATCTAGTACTGCCTTTGACTGTTGAATTAAGATCAGATCCTGCTTGAAATTGCAAGTTACCTTCTTTAGCATTCATGTTAATTGATCTACCTGCTTCAATATTAACATCATTATCTGCGTATAAGTTGATATTACTTTTACTTCTTATGTTTATATCGTTGCCACCATAGATGTGTATGGCTCCGTCGTTGCTAAGTTCAACCCAATTTTCACCGTTCTTAGTAATTAGATAAATGTGTCCGCCTGAATCGTCTAATAATAGTTGTGTGCCATTTGTAGTTCGAAGTCTAATTAGTTTATTATTACCATCTTTGTCTCCATCATCCATGACAAATTGATGTTGTCCAGGAGTTAGTAAACCCACTACTTTGCTTGGGCTTTCTCTTGTTGCACTACTACTAGTTAAACCTCTTAATAAATCTTTTTCTAAACCTTGTTTTTTTAGCGCATCGCTCATTGGCTTATGCTCTACATATTTTTCTAAATCCGGATCTGAGTCTTTTTTATTTTTTGGAGCTGCTGGTTTGTTTTTGCCGCCATGTGTATTTTTAGAAGGTATACCTGGCACACTGACCTGTGTGCCTCGTTGATATAAACATGCAAACCAATATCCTTCACTGGTTTTTCCAGCATTAAACGCTACAAGAACCTGTGCATCTAAGTCTGGGGGAACTGCCCAAAAGCCATAGCTTTTCATTGTATCTTCGTATTCAGTGACGTTTGCACCTTGATCGAATATACTTGTTGATCCAGCAAAAGGACTGGCATAGCCAACACTAATCCAGGAACTTTCTATTTGGGGATCACCACCAAATTCCTTGATGTATACTTTTAAGCGACCCATATTTTGTGGATCATTATTCTTTTTTACTATGCCAATATATACGCCAGGACTTCTAGCCTTGCCATTAGTATTGGAATTTTCGTCATAGCTTTTAGGAGTTCTGGCATTACCGTAGGGATTTGCAATATTACCTGTGCCCATTATTTGCCGCCTTTCAATTTGTTTTTAATGTAAGTTAGTTGTTGATCTGCTTTAACATTAGCTGGTAATAGCAATCTATCTGAGCCTTGACTACCAACTTGTTTAACTCCATTGCCATAATTATAATATTCATTGGCAGCAGCCATGCCATCTTCAAAGTTGCTGTATCGATAATATTTGTTAGTTTCACTGTCGTAACCAATACCAGTGGGGTTATTACTTTTTGCGGCTGTGTCAATTTTATTACCCGCACCGCCAATGCTAGAGCTAAATTTCCAAGCTTCTAATCCACCGTTTTCACTGCGTGTAAGAGCTAGACTAGATATTGTTTTGGCATCGTATGGTTGAAAATCTTTAATATTTGCATCGGCATAGGCCTGTTTGTTTATTTTTTCCATGTGTGCCGCATTTGCATTGACTTGGTCTATGTATTGTTGTTTAGCAGTAATATATGCTTCCTGTTTTGATTTTCCAGATGCTACTAATTCTTTTGCGGTGTCAACAGGATTATTAACAGTCGGAGCAGGATTCTCTGCCAATAATTCTTTTTGTCTTGACAACGCATCGCTCATTTTATCATTTAACTTTGTTGTCTTAGGTGGCTCTGTACCAGGAACCGGGGCCATATTAGCTGTGCCTTTTTCTCTGTCTCTTTCCTTTTCTTTTTCTTTTTTCAACTCATTTAATTTGTCAACAGCTCTTACTGGACTTTCTATTACATCATCCATATATTGTTCAAATACCATCTGACCCGTTAATCCTCGAGGTAACACATGACTGGGAATAGTTGGGTCTCTAACTGTTTTTAATTTTTGTGTCCATATACCATTTTTAAACTCGTTGGTTACAAACTGAACCATGTATATGCCTACGATTTGATCGTTGGAGTTAAACGTCAGCATGTCTTTTTCATCAAATTTACCGTCGGGTACTTGAGTATTAAAATAAATTAATGAACTACCTGTATATTTCTGCGCCACTCCATAATTACCCCAAACTGGAGTTTTATTATTCCAAGTAGGATCAATTTTAGGCATTACTTCATTTAGTTTGCTTTTGATTGCAGCTGAAGTTTTTTTAGGAAATTTTATTTTGTCTAAATTTGTTTTACCTTGAAGAATAACATTTGGTACACCCAGCCAATAAGGATCTGCAATGATTTCTAATTCTAGTTCCATTAAATCTCTAGGACTTAGTTGAACTGCAAAAATCTTTTCCATGAGACGCTCATTTTCAGATCTAGTAGTCTCTATAGATTCATCAATGGCACTTATTTCATTTCTAGCACGAAGGCTGGGAAAATCAATTGCAAGTGCATCTTTCAACTTAGCTATAAAATCCATGTCTTCAGCATAGTTTCCTTTAAGATCTTTTAATAATTGTGATCTACTATTAATAGCATTTGCTTGAGTGGTTGGAATACTCATAGTTGCTAATTCTTGTTCTCTTTTTCTTAATTGATCGTCAATGTCTTTTATTTTCTTTTGTAATTGTTCATATTCATGTCTTGCTGAAGGTTTTCCACGCGAACTCGAACTTTTATCTTTTAATTCGCCCTTGTCATTTAACATGCTTTTAGCTTGATCTTGTAATTTACCTTTGGCAGCTTTTAAATCAGCTATGGCAGCTCTAGCACCTTTATCATCCCTGTGTACAAATGGACTGGTACGTCTATTGTAGTTTTGTATATTCATCATACCTGGTCCTGTTGCCCCGTAGTCTGCCCATACTTGTGTAAATGTAGGCAATGAATAAGTTTGATTAAACTGCAAATCTACTTTTAAGACGTCGGTGTTCAACCCGGTATAATTGTGATAATAAATTTTTTCTAATAGACCTTCTTGAATATAATATTTTAATTTTAGCTCTACTTGTTCTTTGTTGCTTAAACTGTTTAATAAATCTATTTCATCTGGATATTGAAACATATTTGGCTGATCAGCCAAATATATCAAGAATACATGCTTTACTGCATAACGTCCTCTAACATAGTCATATAATTTATAAACGGTGTAAGTTTCCACTCTGAAGAATTGATAAACTGTGCCCAACATATCCTTCATATTTTTAGTGCTACGATCGCTACTTCCACTGGCATCAGCAGTTGCAGGTTTTGGTCTACCAGGCAATAAGTCTGAAATATTTTTAGTACTCATCATGACATTTGTTATCTGTTGCATGATAGTAGTTCCAGGTCGAGCGGTTACGTTCCAGCTATTAGTAGTCCAAGGAAGATAATTACTCCAAGATCCTTGCACACCTTTGTCTGCTGGCCCTTTAGTTGTAAGTTCATATCCGGGATCTTCCAAGCGTGGCTCTAATATGAAATGATATTCGTCATGATAGTCATCTTTACTGGCAGGGTTTTTGCCACCTGGTACAACTCTGCTACCAGCCTTTTGTCTAGCAGCGGCATATTTAAATTCTCGTTCTTCTAATTTTTGTTGTAGACCTTCAAAATATTCTTTGAGATTTTTGACTTTTTCAATAGTGGTTGTTTCTTTAATTGGTTGTACTAAATCTGTTTGAGCATAACCGCCAATATGAGCAAATTCAATATCATACTCTGTGCCTTTTTCACTGAAACTACTTTTAACTTTGCTGGTAACAAAGAATATAGGCCATATGTATTTGTAGGGGCTATCTACAGTATTTTCATTTTTTGTTAAATAATCCTCTGCCAATACTTCTATTTCTAATAAAAAACAAGCATCCATGTGATTTTCCATGCCCACTTCAAAGGCCGCGGCTCGAATATAATCAAACAAGCTCATACCCAGGGGTTCAACAATTTTTAAATTGCCTGTTTGGTTATATGCTATTGTCGTAAGTGAATTTGGACTTACTGCACTTAGCCATGATATGTCTGATAATATGAATCTACCAGTTGTTGCTGTTTCAGCAATAACTACACCCATTCTAGGATCCAATAACGGTGATGCCTGAGGGTGAACTAATGTTAATCGTGTATAGTATGTATGTGCCATTATTTGTCGCCTAATCTTAATAAAGGATTTATTCTAATCGTCACGGTTCTCGGACTTGTTCTTGGCATAACAGGTTGTTGGCCTTTTAAATCAGGTGCAGTTTCTGTACCTTGAATACGCTGATCTCCTGCAGAATTTCTTCTACCGCTGCCATCTAATGATGGTACTGGTTCAGAATCTACTCCCTGAGCTTTATAATTTGGATCTTTTTTTGCTGTGCTATTTCTCAATGATGATCCACCAAGTTCAAATGTAGCATTATTTTCATAGGGTTTTCCAGTTACAGGATCTATAGTAGTTAATGGGTCCACAGATTTGGGAGGTCTGCCTTGACGTATTTCATAATGTAAATGTGCTCCAGTACTATCTCCAGAGTTTCCTGTATGAGCAATAAGGCTTCCTGGTGGTAGTACTTCATTTTTTTTAGTTCCCGCTGGTATACTATCTAAATGTCCAAATATATATTCTGTTCCCTGTGCATCAACAGCTCTAACTACATTACCAAATCCTTTTTGTTCTCCTGCATATACAACTTTTAATTCTTTATTATTATAAATTGGGCTACCAATGGGAGTTTTATAGTCGATACCTTGATGATACGATCTTCCGAACAACTCTCTTGGTCCAAAAAGACTCGACACTGGCGTAGTCATTAGATGCCTCCGGTGCTAGAAGTCAAATTCGCATCTCGAGGAACAAATACTATCATACCAGATTTAAAATCCCAAGTAGGATCTTTAATAATATCGGCATTGGCTAATGCAATGACCCACCATAATCTACTAGAACCATATTGTTGATAACTAAACAAATCAATTCTATTTTCACATTCAGGCGGAACTTCTACTTGATCACCAACTGCTAATGATACATTTGGTAACTTGCTGGTGCCTAAATAAAAGTTTTTAAACTCGGTATTTTTGAGGAAACTTCGATTATTGTAAATTGGCCTTGAATTACCTTGCATAATTAAATATATCCTTTGCTACTTAATTTTCCTAGAGCGAAATCTTTTAAATTAAATTCAGTGACTGCATTGTACATATTCTGTTGCAGTAATAGACCAATATTAATTGAAAATAGAATGGGCAAATATATACTACCGCTTACACTATTCTCATTTACTTGTGTATTTGCCAACGAAGTACTAGGAACCTGTGTTGATTTTACAACATTTGTTTTAGTTAGATCGCCATCGTTGCCAATCGATCCTTTTACATAATCAACATCTTCTGGAAATGTCATTGAAAATTTATTAATTACCACAGGAACATTATTAAACATATTATTGCCATGTGCATAGAATCTTAACATTCTAGGCGGTTGGCCTCTGTCATTATCCTGTCTACCATAATTCATCTTAGTATAAGTTCTTAAGAAACGAATGGCAAATTCACTGATTTTAAAATGCTCAGTTGTGTGAGCACTGAACTTACAGGTCATACTGATAACTGGATTATCAGTTCTGGTATATCCTTGTAATTGGTAATTTGTATGCGTGGTATTATACATATCATATTTGACATCGTTACTATATTCAATTTGAGGCGTGAAAGGAAATACCAATTTGGTAAGTCCGCCTATAGGATTTTTTGCTTCTAAATATACACTCATAATAGTATTTATAGTAAAATAATGTATAGTTTTAATGAAAAGACTTGACATTACTAATAAAAATGTGTTATTATTACGTTATGGCAACATCACAAGCAAACCCACTAGCAAAACAGTACTTGACTAACAAGGAACTACTTAAAGAAATTCATTTAAGTAAAAATCGGTACAGCAGTTATTCCAAACCAGAATATTGTGACTACGATTTGATTCTACCCAGTGTAGACAAAATTAATATCAGAACTATTGCTGATGCTAAACGAACTAAGGCACTACGTCTTAGTCAATTGGCATTGGCAGAAGCTCAAAAGATTAATCCTAAAACTAAACTGGCCGAAGTCGAAATTGACTACAAAAAAGTTTTAAAGACTGATGTAGTATTTAGAATTATGACACATGATCATGTTCCTCTTGAACCAGGACGTAAAAAGACTCCTAAGAATCGAGGCGACCATCACAGCAAATGTAATTTTCCTCCTTATCAACATTTTAAGTTTGAACTAGTAGACGGAGAAGATAAATTAGTTTGTGTAGGTAAGTCGCATTGGAAAGGTGACATGGACACAGGCGAATTTAGTTTAGACGGAGAAATAACTAAAAAATTAGCCAAGAGCTATATGTTACTCTGCGAACGATATAGCATGAGATTTAACTGGCGTGGCTATACTTACGTAGACGAAATGCGCTCACAAGCATTGCTACAATTATCACAGATAGGACTACAATTTGATGAATCAAAATCGCAGAACCCTTTTGCGTATTATACTGCCGCTATTGACAACAGTTTCACTCGCATCCTTAATATTGAAAAGAAAAACCAAATGATTCGAGATGACTTGTTGATTCAAACAGGTAGCAGTCCAAGTTTCACTAGACAGTTTGAACATGAAACAATGATGCGTGACGAACGTGAACGTATCGCTAATCT
>Ga0114979_10003756_pt1 | contig 10135 bp, 8 predicted proteins | sample S_140625_EF_Meta_FD_87315 | JGI IMG/M metagenome (GOLD analysis project Ga0114979, IMG submission 87315) | Freshwater microbial communities from Lake Simoncouche, Canada to study carbon cycling - S_140625_EF_MetaG | ecosystem: Environmental > Aquatic > Freshwater > Lake | place: Lake... | reverse complement strand
GCCAGGCTGGCCAGCGCGACCACGACGAGGAGCCTTCGGTCGATGGCCTTGCCGGTTGAGCGATGAACCAGGCCGTGCCACACAGGGTGTCCCAGAACGATCAGGAACCAGCCCAGGGCGGCACCGAGCGTGTTGTTGAGGAGGTCGACCGCCGAAGAAGTGCGCCCGCTCAGGCAGGACTGCGCTGCTTCCATCGAGAACGACAGCAGTGCCGACAACCCGATCGCGACAGCGGCAGCGACTGCATGGCCAACGGGTGTGGGCCGTCCGACATGCCGGCGCTGTTGCCAGGCCAGAGCGGCGGCAGCGCCCAGCAGCAGATAGGCAAACACATTGCCGATCAGGTCAGACCCTGACAACGCCATTGATTCACGCAGCAGGGTTGCCAGCGCATGGCTGCAGTCGATTTGCCCGGGTCGAGCCAGGCTTGCATAGAGAATGCCGAGCACCACCGCCAGCACGCCGAGGTCGGCCAGACCTTGCGTTTTGTGCTGCGCGTCGTGGGCTGCGCGTCGCGCCGGGGGTGGGGTCACCGCCTCAGCCGGCCGGTGGGGCGGTGTGCAGTTTCTGGCCTGCTCGTTCGGTCTGGCCCGCGGCCAGTAAGGGAACGATGTCCAGAGCAGATTGCATGCGAGTGTCGATGGCGTCCTGCTCGCTGCGTGACGGGCGTGCCAGGACGAAGTCGATCACCTGTCGGCCAGGATACAGGTCGCGCGGATGGCCGATGCCGATGCGCAGCCGCCAGTAGTCGGGGCCGCCCATGGCCGATGTGATGTCCTTCAGGCCATTGTGGCCGCCGCTGCCGCCGCCGCGCTTGAGCTTAACCGTGCCCGGGGGCAGGTCGAGTTCGTCGTGCGCAACCAGCAGCGCTTCGGACGTGATCCGGTAGAAGCGGGCCAGTGCCGAGACCGATTGACCCGAGCGGTTCATGTAGGTGGTCGGCTTGAGCAGCCAGACATCATGATGGTCGATCGCAATACGGGCGACCTCGCCGAAGAATCGGGACTCTGCGCGCCAGCTGCCGCCGTGGGCTCGAGCCAGCTGGTCGACGAACCAGAAACCGGCATTGTGCCGGTCGGTTTCATGCTCGGTACCGGGATTGCCCAGACCGACGATCAGGCGGATTGCATTCATCGAGGTGCAGGTGACCGTTCAGGCGGGACATTTTGCGAGCCCAGAGTGCAAAACGCCCGGGACAGGGCCCGGGCGCGCAGTTCCGACACGAGGCCCGGATGAACGAGCCCCCGCAGTCGGTCGACGCTTACTTCTTCGCAGGCGCCTTGGCAGCCGGAGCGGCCTTGGCGGCTGGTGCTGCCTTGGCAGCGGCTGACGGCTCCTCGGCGTCCGCGGAGCCGCCCTTCACTGTCGCGATCACCAGCACCGGGTTGGGGTTGCCGTGAACGATCGGCGTCACGCCCTCGGGCAAGCTCACATCGTTGAGATGCAGCGGATGGCCGGCGGTGAGGTTGGCCAGGTCGACCGTGATGAACTCGGGCAACTGCGCCGGCAGACAGCTGACATCGATCTCGGTGAGCACATGGCTCACGATCGCTGCGGAAATCTTTACCGCAGGCGAGGTGTCCTGATTGATGAAGTGCAGAGGCACTTTCATGTGGATCTTCTGGTCGGCGGCCACGCGCTGGAAGTCAACATGCATGACTTGCGGTTTGTAGGCATGCCATTGGACATCACGCAGCAGGACTTTTTCGGTCTTGCCGTCGAGTTCCATGTCCAGGATGGACGAATGGAAAGCTTCGACCCGCAGCGAGTGATACAGCGGGTTGTGATCGATTTCGATCGAGGTGGGCTCAGCGTTTCCGCCGTAAATGATGCCGGGAACTTTCGCGGCATGGCGCAGCCGGCGGCTCGCACCCGATCCTTGCGCAGTACGTAAATTGGCGACGACTTTCATCGCAACTCCTTTTCAATGAGCCCGGGCTCCGCGACCAGAGCGCCAGGCAGTTGACCCATCAGGTGATGGGGCAACGGAATCCGCATTGCTGCGGGTCGATTCACCCCCTTGCAGGGGCTGGACTGATGGCGGTCGACCGCCTCCAGTGAAACAGTGCAGCCTGCCGAATTCAGCGGGCTGCGTTCAGATCATTCGTCCAGGAACAGCGACGAGACCGAGTCGGCGCGGTTGATCCGCATGATGGTCTCGGACAGCAGTTGCGCGCAGCTGATGACCCGGATCTTGCTGCAGGCCTGCCCCGCTGGCGACAGCGGGATAGAGTCGGTGACGACGAGTTCGTCCAGGGCCGACTGGCTCACCCGCTCGACCGCATTGCCCGACAGCACCGGGTGGGTGCAATAGGCCATCACGCGGGTTGCGCCGTGTTCTTTCAGTGCATCAGCCGCTTTGGTGAGCGTCCCGGCGGTGTCGACCATGTCGTCCATGATCACGCAGGTACGGCCCTTGACCTCGCCGATGATGTTCATGACCTCGGAGACATTGGCCTTGGGGCGACGCTTGTCGATGATGGCGAGGTCGGTGTCAAGGCGCTTGGCCAGCGCCCGTGCTCGCACCACCCCGCCGACGTCGGGCGAGACCACGATCGGGTCGGTCAGCGCTCGGCTGGCCACATCGGCCAACAGCACCGGCGCGGCATAGATGTTGTCGACCGGAATGTCGAAGAAGCCCTGGATCTGGTCGGCATGAAGGTCCATGGTGAGCACGCGGTCGACGCCGGCAACTTCCAGCATGTTGGCCACGACCTTGGCGCTGATCGCCACCCGAGAGGAGCGAACGCGGCGATCCTGGCGGGCGTAGCCGAAATAGGGCAGGGCGGCGGTGATCCGGCCGGCCGAAGCGCGCTTGAGCGCATCGACCATGACCATCAGTTCCATGAGGTTGTCGTTGGTGGGTGCGCAGGTCGACTGGAGCACGAAGACGTCCTTGCCGCGGACGTTCTCGAGGATCTCGACCAGCACTTCACCATCGGAGAACCGTCCGACCGTGGCTTTTCCAAGGCCGATGCTCAGGTGCTCAGCCACTGACGCCGCCAGTCGGGGCACCGAGTTGCCGGTGAATACCATCAGGCCTTCGGGTCTGAGGGCTTCCGGCAGGTCATGGGTGGCACGTTGCATGGGCGTCAGGTCTCAATACGGGCTGGGGAGGAAGGACTCGAACCCTCGCATGCCGGAATCAAAATCCGGTGCCTTGACCAACTTGGCGACTCCCCAACGGGTGTCTGGACAGTCCGCGACAGACGTGAACCGACCCGACTTCACTGCGCAGGATGGATTTCGCCAGGTCCTCGGCCAGGAATTGCGAGGGAACCGGGCAGAAGATGCATGCCCCGGACCCCGACATCCGGACGAGGGCAGGATCGAGCCCCATCGAGCTGGCAGACCCCACAAGCACCGACATTGCCGCTGCCACTTCAGGGTACCGCCTCAGGACCACTGGCTGAAGGTCGTTTCTACCCGACCACACCGATAAGCCCTGCGAAGAACCGTCGATTTTGAGGGGTGGCGTATTTCTTGTCAATTCGGGCGCGGCGAAAATCGCTGCCGTTGGCACGTTGACAGGCGGTGCCACCACTACGAACCAGGACGGCGGCAGTTCGATTGCGCTCAGGCGTTCGCCCACCCCGCTGGCGTGCGCGGTGCGTCCGAAGATGAAGAACGGCACATCAGCGCCCAGCGTCAGGCCGATGCCCGCCAGGCGATCGTGATCCAGCTTAAGCCCCCAGAGCTGGTTGAGGGCGAGCAGCATGGTGGCGGCGTCGGAGCTGCCGCCGCCCAGCCCGCCGCCCATCGGAATGGCCTTCGAGAGGTTGATCTCGACACCCAGCGAGGTGCCGGTCTGCTCTTGCAGTCGGCGTGCGGCCCGCACGGTGAGATCGGTCTCGGTCGGCACACCGGGCAGCTCGCTCGTGCGCACGATCCTGCCGTCGTGACGCAGCCTCAGGTCGATGCGGTCTTGCAGATCGATGAGCTGAAAAACGGTGTCGAGCTCATGGTAGCCATCGTCCCTTCGGCCGGTGACATGCAGAAACAGGTTGAGTTTTGCCGGGGCGGGCGCGTCGAGTATTTCAGTGAGCATGGCCGGATACGATGAATCCAGTGAAATCAGCGGTCCAGGATGAGCACCACCCGCAGACGTCCGGCGGGCGCATCGCGCTCGAGCGACCAGCGCAATGGTTCGCGCTCGATGCGCCAGCCACTGTCCTGAGCGGCCAGGACGAGGCCCGCAGCATCCCGATCGGTGATGCGATCGAAGCGGTCATCGAGCCAGTCGGGCAGTCGTTCGACGGGCAGGGGCCAGCCTAGCGCCTGTTCGAGCACTCCGTCCAGGGAGTCGGCTTGCAGGACCCGGCCGTCGGAGAGGGTCAGGCGCGAGGGCCCACCGCGCGTGTGCCGCCCGCTCGCCAGGATTTGGCCGAAAGGCGATCGCAGTTCGAGCGAGAGCTCGCGTCCCTGCGGCGTAGGCGTCGACACCAGCATGAAGCGACCCATCGCCGCCTCGGAGCGGCCCTCGGGTCCTGGGGATTGCATGACCACCGAAAAGCGGCCATCCCATCGGCGTGGCGCGTCGATGCGTTCGGCCAGACTGGCGGTGTCCGGGGGGCGGGGCACTGGCACCGCGCAGGCGGCAAGCCCGGCCGACATCAGCAGCGCGGCTGTGACCTGCGCCAGGCAGTGCAGGCAGCCAGGGCGTTCAGAGCGCCACATTCAGTCGCGACAGGGTCTCTTGCAGCGTGGTGTTGTCGGGTTCGCGGGCTTTCACCTCCCGCCAGATCGCACGCGCTTCGTCTCGTTGGCCGGTGCTCCAGAGCACCTCGCCCAGATGCGCACCGATGTCGGCTTCGCGACGCACGGCGTAGGCTTTGCGCAGGAATTTAAGCGCGCCGGCCATGTCGTTCTGGCGGAACATCACCCAGCCCATGCTGTCCATGATGTGGGCATCGTCCGGCAACAGCGCCAGGGCTTTCTCGATCAGACTGCGTGCCTCGGGCAGCCGCAGGCTGCGATCGGCCAGGCTGTATCCCAGCGCGTTGTAGGCATGGGCATGATCGGGGCGCAGCTCGATGAGCCGGCGCATCGACTTCTCCATGTCGTCGATGCGGTCGAGCCGTTCGGCCGCCATCGCGTGGTCGTAGAGCAGATCAGTCTGATCCGGATATTCCTGCAAGGCGCGGGTCAGCAGGTCGAAGGATTCCTGGTTGCGCCGTGCGTCGCGCAGCAGCTGCGACTCGGCCGTGAGCAGCAGGACCGTGTCATTGATGCCGGTCGCAGGCGCTTGCTGCAGCATCTTGCGCGCGGCCTCGAGCTGTCCGGATTTCGCGGTCAGCTGGGCTCGTTTGGTGACCGCCAGCAGGTATTCGTCGCCCTCGGCAACCTGGTCGAGCCACTTGAAGGCTTCGTCCGGGCGCCCTTCATCGGCCGCCACCTGTGCCATCTGGATCAGGGCGAGGTGACGGTCACGCCGGGGCAGAGATGGGGTCGCCAGATACCGCTCGAAATAGCGGCGGGCATCGGCAAAGCGACGATCCTGCTGTGAGAGCTGGGCGATCGCAAGCAGCAGACTGGGGTTGTCCGGCGTTCGCGCCAGTGCCTGTTCGAATTGTTCGCGAGCCTTGTCTGCCTGACCGTCTGCCAGCAGCACGCGCGCATAGAGGTCACGGGCATCGACCGATTCGGGGTTCTTTTCAAGGAACTCGGCCAGCAGCCGTTGAGCATCGGGCAGCCCGTCGGGCGACAGTGCGATCTGTCGCGCGGCGGCGATGACCACCGGCTCGCTTGAGGGCGCCAGTGCGATGGCGGCCCGCGCTTCGGACAGTGCAGCCGCTTCTTCCCGGGCCGCCGAAGCCAGCGCCAGTCGGGCCAGCCGGGCTTGCGGCTCGTTCAGATCGGCGGCGCTGAGTCGTTGGAGCATCTGCCAGGCGGCGGGCCGATCCGGACTGCGCAACAGATTGCGTTGAAGCGCCGGGTAGGCTTCGGCCAGCGTGCCGGCCTGACGGGCGCGCGCCAGCCGGGCGGCGAGCATCGGCTCGACATCGGACAGCTTTCCCGATGCGAGCAGCAGGGTTTCAAGTGTCTGGGATGCCTGAGTCGATTCCGGCGACAGTTCCTGCCACAGTCGGGCGGATTGTGTTGCCTCGTTCAGGGCACGGCCACCCAGTGCGATTTCGGTGGCGCGACGCGCCAGCCGTGGATCGCGCGTCTGACGTGCCAGCAGCGAATATGTGTTCCAGGCTGCGCCGACCTCGCCCCGTTGCAGGGCCAGATCGGCGGCGAGGATCTGGAACAGGATCTGGGGAGAGAGGTCGACCGCAGGCGTCGGGCCCTCGACGCTGGCCAGCGGCGCACCGGCCGCGCGATGCACAGTCGAAGCGTGCGCATCGGCAGCCTGCGCCGGGCGTGCGGTGACGATCGGGGACGGTTCGGAAACGGGTGTGACTGCACAGCCGGAAATCGCCGCAGCGACGAGGGCTGCAGCCAGCCTGCAGGAGAGGTTCATCCGCCGATCTTAGGCTGGATTACACTGGTCGGCAACCAAGCAGTCGACCTGCGGTCGAGCTGCCCAAGCTCATTTTTCGCGGGTCTGCATGCCTGAATTGCCTGAGGTCGAAGTGGTGCGTGCCGGGTTGGCGGCCAGCGCCACCGGCAGGCGCGTGGTCAGGGTCGTGTCCCGGGTGGCTGCACTGCGCTGGCCGATCCCGACGCAAGCACTCGAGCAGCCGGTCGGTCGCGTTTTGCTCGCGGTCGAGCGGCGCAGCAAATACCTGCTGCTGGCTTTCGAGCCGGGCTGCCTGATCATCCACCTGGGCATGTCCGGCACCCTGTCATGGCGAAGCGTGGATGCGCCCCTGCGGGCGCATGACCACCTCGATCTGGTGTTCGAGCAGGGGCTGCTTCGCCTCAATGACCCGCGTCGCTTCGGGGCGGTGTTGTGGCATCCGGCGGCTGAGGGCGCGCCGCAGTCGCATCCCCTGTTGGCGCACCTGGGCGTCGAGCCGTTCTCATCCGAGTTCACTGGAGAATGGATGTTCCGGCGCACGCGCGGGCGCAGGCTGTCGATCAAGTCATTGCTGTTGTCAGGCTCGGTGGTGGTGGGCGTGGGCAATATTTACGCATCCGAGAGTTTGTTTCGCGCGGGCATCCGGCCCACCACCGCTGCGGGTCGAATCGGACTTGCCCGCTATCAGCGCCTTGCGCAGGCGATCCGCGAGACGCTTTCAGAGGCGATTGCAGCCGGCGGCAGCACGCTACGCGATTTCGTCTCCAGCGATGGGGCAAGCGGCTATTTCCAGCAGACCTGCTTCGTCTATGACCGCGCCGGCGAGCCGTGCAGGGTCTGCGGCCAGGCGGTGCGCAGCCTGCGTCAGCAACAGCGAGCCAGCTTCTGGTGTGCAGCCTGTCAGACCTGATACGCAGCCTGTCAGACCTTATGGTGCAAGCGGGCAGAAGGCTGTGCTAACCTCGAAAACCGTGGCCCAGACGCCCCTCGTGGCGGCAATGGCCGGCGGAGTTCATCCCGATCCAGCTCGCGCTCTGGCGACGCAGTTCGGGGCCTTGCCCAGTGCACTGTAATCCTGCCTGCGTCGATGAGCGGCTTGAACGAACGAATTCATGCATACGACTCCTGGCGCACACGCATCGCCGATGTGCTTGCGCGCCAGATTCAGTGGCTCGAAGGCGAGTTGCTGGCCGATGTCGCCACGCGCACCCGATTTGATGCCCTGCTTGAGCGGCTCAAGCACGATCGCATGACGGTGGCCTTCGTGGCCGAGTTCTCTCGCGGCAAGTCCGAGCTGATCAATGCACTGTTCCTCGCAGATTACGGCCAGCGGATGCTGCCTTCTGCGCCCGGTCGCACGACGATGTGTCCTACAGAACTCATGTACGACCCGACACAGCCGCCGGGTATCCGCTTGCTGCCCATCGAGACCCGTCTTCAGGAGACTTCGCTTTCGGAGCTGCGCGAGTGTCCGGATGAATGGATCAGCGTGCCTTTCGATCCGGCCGATGTCGACAGCGTGCGTGAAGCGTTTGAATGCGTGAGCGAGACCCGCAGGGTCAGCCTCGAGGATGCGCTCCTGATGGGTCTGTACGATGAGGTGCACTCCGGCGTCGAGGCGGGCATGCGTTCCGGCGCACCACCGGATCAGGATGACGACGATTGCATCGAAGTCTCGCGCTGGCGTCATGCGATTGCGAATCTGCCGAATCGCCTGCTCAAGACGGGTCTGGTGGTGGTCGACACACCGGGGCTCAACGCCCTGGGCGCAGAGCCCGAACTGACCCTGAACCTGATTCCCAGTGCGCATGCCGTGGTCTTCATCCTGGCCGCCGATGCCGGCGTCAGCCGCAGTGATATCGAGGTCTGGCGTGAGCAGATCAGCCCGACTCATGCATCCGGGCGCTTCGTGGTGCTCAACAAGATCGATAGCATGTGGGATGCGCTGCGGCCACAGGCTGAGGTCGATGCCCAGATCGCCAGACAGGTCGAGGAGGTGGCGCGAACGCTGTCCTTGCCGGTGAATCGGATCTTTCCGGTATCGGCGCAAAAAGGCCTGGTTGCGCGGGTCACAAACGATGACGCGCTGCTGGCGCAGAGTCGCCTGCCCGACTTTGAGCAGGCACTGTCGCGCGAGATCGTGCCGCAGCGTCAGTCGATCGTTGCAGATCAGGTCAAGCTCGAATCCGATGCCTTGATGGGGATGACCCGCACGCTGCTGTCGTCGCGGCGAATCGCTCTGCTCGAGCAGCTGCTCGAGCTTGAGGGATTGCGGGGCAAGAATCGTGTGGCCATCGAGCAGACGGCGCGGCGCATCCGGCTCGAGCGGGCTGATTTCGATCGGTGTCTGCGTCAGTTCAAGGCGTGTCGGACGGTGTTTGCCCGGCATGAGTCCGAGATGACGCAGACCGTGCGCCTTGGGCGATTGAAGTCGCATGTTCGCGATGCCCGCCAGCGCATGAAAGAAAGCCGCCTGTCCAGCGGATTGCGCGGGGGCATGGACGGGTTGATCGAGGCGGCAGGCCGGGATTTTGAGGCGCTGTCCAGGCAGGTCGACGAAGTGCAGTCGCTGATGTCTGCAATGTATTCGAGCTTCGGCCGCGAGCATGGCCTGACCCTGGGTGCACCCGCGACATTCTCACTGAAGCGATTCGTCCAGGAACTCGATCGCCTCAAGGTCTATCAGCATCGTCACTTCGGCGCACTCAGCCTGGTGACCACCGAGAAATGGGCGCTGACCCGGCGATTCTTTGAAACCGTCGCGGTCCGGTTGAGGGCAGTCTATGAACTCGCCGAGCGGATGCTGAAGGCCTGGCTTGACGGGCTGCTTTCGCCCCTTGAGGGCCAGGTTCGTGAGCGCCAGTCCCAGTTGCGCAGACGGCTCGAGTCGGTGCAACGCGTTCTCGATGCAAGCGGTCAGTTGCAGGGTCGTATTGGGCAGCTTGAGGCTGATCGCAATCGTATCGACGCCCAGCTGGCGCGCGTGGAGCAGTTCGCCGCGCAGCTGGCTGCTGCGCTGACGGTCGAGGTGAGCCAGTCCATCGAAGCGACCGCAGTCTGAGGCGGCCGTCGTCCAGCGACGCTCATGACGCATCGCTTGCCGATGCGGTGATCGACTGGCAATTGAAGTTCGGTCGGCATGATCTGCCCTGGCAGGGCACACGCGACGCGTATCGCATCTGGGTCTCGGAGATCATGCTGCAGCAGACCCAGGTCTCGACGGTTCTGGGCTACTACGATCGCTTCATCGGCCGCTTCCCCGATGTGGCTGCATTGGCCGATGCGGATCTGGACGAGGTGCTGAGCTACTGGAGCGGTCTGGGCTACTACAGCCGGGCGAGAAATCTGCACGCCTGCGCGAAGGCGATCATGGCCGAGCATGCGGGCGCTTTTCCGGTCGATCCGTTCGAGCTCGAAGCGCTGCCTGGCATTGGGCGTTCGACCGCGGCGGCAATTGCCGCGTTTTCAGCCGGTGTCATGGCGCCCATCCTCGATGGCAATGTGCGGCGTGTGTTGTGCCGGCTCTTTGGCGTGGAGGGCTTTCCAGGCGAACGACTGGTGCTCGATCGTCTGTGGACGATTGCGCAACGCGAGCTGCCATCGCCTGGTCCGGGTCGCATCGAAACCTATACGCAGGGCCTGATGGACCTGGGCGCAACCGTCTGTCTG
>Ga0114979_10003752_pt1 | contig 10140 bp, 10 predicted proteins | sample S_140625_EF_Meta_FD_87315 | JGI IMG/M metagenome (GOLD analysis project Ga0114979, IMG submission 87315) | Freshwater microbial communities from Lake Simoncouche, Canada to study carbon cycling - S_140625_EF_MetaG | ecosystem: Environmental > Aquatic > Freshwater > Lake | place: Lake... | reverse complement strand
GCCATAATTCCAATCTTCGAGATAGCTTCCATCAGGTTGTATACCTAAGTTGGCGATCGCTTTTATTTTTCCTGTTGCGGTTTCCATTACGATGGCGGTACCATGTATGGAATTATTATCCACCATCTTTCTCATTAATTCTTCTTCGGTTACATCTTGAATATAGGTGTCTAGCGTAGTAACGACATCTTTCCCGTTAATGGGATCAACTTCTGCACCTTCTACAGGCATGTATGCTCCAGCGGCATATCTCATCAATCTTTGACCAGAAGTGCCACGCAACAAACTGTCATAGGTCCTTTCCAATCCAACATTTTTTGAAGAATCTTTTCTTGAAAGGCCTATGGTTCTGTTTGCTAACAATACATAGGGATTAATGCGTTTGTCTCTGATGTCGAAAATAAAGCCGCTTTTGTTTCTGCCCAATCTTACCAATGGAAAATCGCGCATGGTCTTTAATTCATCAAAAGATATTTTTCTTTTCAGCAAATAAAATCGGGCTTTGTTTTGGTAAGCCATTTCTAATTCCGACTTGTAATCTGCAGTGGTTTTGTCTTGAAACAATTGGTGTAATGAAATGCTCAAAGAATCTACATTTTCTTTGAATCGAATTCCTCCTTTTTCTCTTAATCCTTCGGCACCAAAATCGATGTAAATATCAAACACAGGAACAGAAGTGCTCAATATGCTTCCATCTTCACTAAAAATGGTTCCTCTTGCTGCGTTTATAGGAAGATATTTTAAATGCAAACTATCTCCCATTCCTTTCCAAAATTTTCCTTCTGCAGTTTGAATATAAAAAGCGCGGCCAATGACAAAGACACCGAGCAGTATCATGCCTAAATAGCATACATACACGCGCCATAATATGTCTTTTTTAATGTCCAAAGCCTGGTGGTTTTATTGAGATAATTGATTAATACTTGAAATCCATTATGGTGTTGTAGAATCTGACAAATAAATCGGCGGCGTTTTCACTTCTTTCAATCCCATGGGCTCAACCGCTCTTATCATTTCACTGGGCTTGCTTCTAAATATCACTTCGCTTTTTATTGTTTTGTATTCGTACTCGAGTTCTTTTACATTTTTTTCTGTCTCTCCAATTTTTCTACTCAGCTTGTCTGCATAATGCCCATTGTAGATATAAAGAATTGCGATTACCGACAGAAAAAGGATGAAGGGAATATTTTTTACTATAGTGCTATAATTAAAGTATTTCTTCCAGTCAATTTTATCATTCAATAATGATGGCTTGATTTCTTTTTCGTCGCTCATTATTTTTATTTTTTTTCTGCGATTCTCAGTTTTGCGCTTCTAGATCGACTGTTCAATTTCAATTCTGCCGCATCCGCTTCGATAGGCTTTTTAGAAATAATTTTCAGCGGACTTTCCACACGCGTTCCATACACATCATCTGCCGGAATATCTTGCAACGAACCCGTTTTGAAAAAATTTTTCACCACCCTGTCTTCCAAAGAATGGAAAGTGATAATGGCAATTCTTCCGCCCGGCTTCACTGATTCTATACATTGTTCCAATAAAGATTGCAAAGCCCCAATTTCATCATTCACCGTTATCCGCAGTGCTTGAAAAACTTTTGCCAGATATTTATTGGGATTGCCCATAACCACCTCATGAATCGCTTGCTTAAACTGACCAATTCGTTGGATTGGGGCAATTGCCCTTTTTGCTACGATGGTTTTAGCCAGTGTTTTTGCATTTGTTACTTCCCCATATTGTTCAAACATCTTTTGCAGCTGCAGCTCGCTGTATTTTTCTAAAATCGTTGCAGCAGTAATGCTTTGCCGATGATCCATTCTCATATCCAACGCTGCATCAAACCGAATCGAAAATCCTCTTTCTGCTTCATCAAACTGATGACTCGAAACCCCCAGATCTGCTAAGATGCCGTCAACTTGAGGATGTTTGTGTAATCGCAAAAACTTCTTTAGATGTTTGAAGTTTTGTTGTACAAAAACAATTCGCGGGTCTGATGGAACATTCTGCAACGCCGCCGCATCCTGATCGAAAACAATTAATTTCCCTTCCGAACCCAGCTCATTTAGAATCGCTCTGCTATGTCCGCCACCGCCAAAGGTGCAATCCACATAAACCCCATCTTTTTTTATATTCAACCCCGCTATGCAAGCATTTAACAAAACCGGGACATGATAATTAAGATGAGCATCTGCATCAGAAAAATCATCAGGTATCGTTTTTTCCGGTACCATCAGATTATCCATTCAACTTTTCGTCTTTCTTATTCATGACTTCATCGGCCAATTTGCTAAAATCACTTGGCGACATGGAATCAAAGAACTGCTGGTATTTTGCTTTATCCCAGATTTCAATTTTATTTACTGCGGCTATCAATACAATATCTTTTCCTAAGCCTGCATACTCCATCAAATTTTTGGGAAGCAACAATCTACCTGCTGAATCCAACTCAATTTGATTGGCGCCATTCAAAAAATACCGTCTAAACTCTCTAACTTTAGGATCGAAATCATTCAACTGACTGATTTCTTTGAAGATAGGCTCCCAGCTTTTGATGGGATATAGTGTTAGGCATGTTTCAAAACCACGGTTCAATACAAATTGGGTTTGCTCCGCCTCAGGTAACTGTTTCTTGAAACCTGATGGCAAAAGAAAACGTCCTTTTGCATCTACCGTTGATTCATATTCTCCTAAAAAACCTATCATTTTTGAAAATGGGTTGTTTTTGATTGATAACCGACACAAAATAACACATTTTCCCACTTTATTACACCAAAATGGTTAAACAAATTTATCCACAAGGCTTTATGCCCCGTTGATAAAGGTTTTTTAAGCGAAAAACGCCGTTTTTTAACGAATGAAATGTGGATTAATGTTAACTCCTGTGGATAAGTGGTGAGTTAGGCGTAAAAGGGTATGGAAATGTAAAAAATGGAACCTTTGCCAGGTGTACTTTCGGCTTTGATTTGTCCGTGGTGTGCTTCCACCATCGTCTTTACATAACTAAGTCCCAAGCCGAATCCTTTTACATTGTGTAAATTTCCAGTATGTGCTCTATAAAACTTCTCAAATATTCTGCCTAAGGTTTCTTTGCTCATGCCAATGCCTTTGTCTTCAATTATAATTTGAACCTGATTGCCCAGATTTTTGCTGGATAATGTGATTGAAGGCGCCTCGTCCCCGGCATATTTTATTGCATTATCTAGTAAGTTATTGATGATATTGGTAAAATGTACTTCATCAGCCATAATTAAATCATGCTTAGCATTCAATTCTAATGCAATTGTTCCGCCTTTTTCTGCCAATGGCAAGTTGATGTTTTGTATCGCTTGTTGAATCAGTTCGTGTATGTTTGTTTTTTTCATGTTGAGTTGAATCGCTTTCTTATCAAGCAACGACGCTTGTAAAATGGTTTCAACTTGTTGATTCATGCGCTTATTTTCTTCCTTAATGATAGTGATGAAATACGCTGATTTCTCTTGATTGTGAATTACTTTTTCATTTCGAAGTGCATCCACAGCCAATGATATCGTAGCAATTGGCGTTTTGAACTCATGTGTCATGTTGTTGATGAAATCCGACTTGATTTCACTCAATTTTTTTTGTTTGAAAAGCGCTCTGATGGTTATAATAAATGCAGTGATGATGATGATTGTAAAGAGTACGGTGCCTAAAATAAACCAAAAGATTTCTTTGAAAATGATAATCTCCTGATTAGGAATGATGATGACAAGGAATTCTTCTTTGGTTAGATTCTCATAATTGCTTCCTTCTGCAGGTTCTAATGGAATTGCCAAATTTGTATTGTGTGCAGAGTCTATAAAATATTGGAAAAAGTTTTCACTTTGTACCTGATCTCCTGCAATGTTATTATCGGAAACCGCAAATTCAAATTGTATCCCTTCCAAAAAATGTTTATCCATCGATTTTTTGATGATGCTTTGGATTTCATCTCTTGTATAGCGTTGCACAACAGATGGTCGAAGCAACTCAATTTTAAACTTATCATTTTGAAAATAACTGTCCGACTTTTTATTCAACGACAAAAAACCCGAGCTTTCCTGCATCATATTTTCGGCGGCTTCTGTTGCTGCTGCATAGATATTATCACTAAGCTGTTTCTCTTTTGTTTGTTTCGCGGTAGAAAGCCAAAGCACCTGAAAATAGATAAGTCCTAACAACGAGAGCGTAATAAAAATTGCAATAACCGGAAAAATTCTTTTCATGAATGGAATGTTGCCATTTGATGCTTAAAAAATCAAGCTATTTAGCATAGCTTCTGTGCTTTTGTAAAAATAACCCACAATTCTGTTTTAATCAGATTATATTGATATTTAAAAGTAATTTTAACTGATTTTTTTAAATGATTCTATTTCGATGACTCAAACACTTGCTGCTGCTCATTTTTTGATTGCCGATCCTTTTTTAAAGGACGATAATTTTATGCGCTCTGTTGTATTCCTATGTAGTCATGATGCAACCGGTAGTTTTGGATTGACCATTCATAAAAAACTCGGCTTTCATTTATCTGATTTGATGGATGAGATTTCAAATACCGATATTCCCGTTTTTGTTGGCGGTCCGGTAGCCACAGATACGCTTCATTTTCTTCATCAATATCCAAGTCTAATTCCCAATGCTCAATCTTTGGGCAATGGTATTTACTGGGGAGGTGATTTCGCTGCAGTAACCAAATTGATAAACAACAATGAAATAGACCTAAATAAGATAAAGTTTTTTCTAGGTTATAGTGGTTGGTCGGCCGGTCAATTGGAAGGCGAATGCCATGAGCATTCCTGGTTGATTGACGAAGCAACTGCTTCAATCTTATTTACTGTGGAGCCTGAAAAAACCTGGGAGGCATGCATTAGAAAATTAGGCGGCGATTATCTTCAATTGTTGTTGTACCCAATCGATCCTCAATTAAACTAACATCAAAATTCAACTCATTGTTATACTCCATTTTAAAATTTCCAGCTCAATTGGCGTTGCGTATTTTTTGCAAACGAATTGTTGTGAATGACAAAAGTAATTTTGTGCATACTGGACCTTTGTTGATAGCAGCCAATCACCCCAATTCATTTTTAGATGCCATTATTTTAGCAACCTTGTTTAAAAAACCCATTTATTCTTTGGCCAGAGGAGATGCATTTATTAATCCTTTCATCAAAAAAATATTAAACGCTTTGCACATTCTACCGGTGTATAGAATCACAGAAGGTGCCGAAAACTTAAATACCAACTACGATACATTTGAAAGATGCAGGGAAATTTTTAAGCAAGATGGCATTGTGTTGATTTTTAGTGAGGGGCTTTGTGTAAATGAATGGAAGTTGCGTGCGCTAAAAAAAGGCACAGCCAGATTGGCTTTCAGTTGTTGGCAAGCAGGCATTCCGCTAACGGTGCTTCCTACCGGAATTAATTATCATTCTTTTGATGCATTGGGTAAAGTTGTTGAACTGAATTTTGGCGAGCCCATTCATTCACATGAATTTGACTTGTCGGCTTCGGATGGCGTTGCCATAAAATCATTCAATGCGCAACTTAAAAATGCGTTGCAACCTTTGGTGATAGAAAAAGAGAAAACAGATCGGGCAGGAATAGTATCACGATTTGACAAACCCATTCATCCAATAAAAAAACGTTTGTTGTTTTTACCTGCCATGTTTGGTAAATGGTTGCATGCGCCAATTTACATGCCATTGCAGCAATTTTCTGAAAAACATTACCAACGATTAGACCATTATGATTCTGTGTTGTTGGGCTTGTTGTTTTTATTGTATCCGATTTTTGTTTTGACATTGGCCGTAACAATGTCGCTTTTTTTAGGCGTATGGATGGGTGTGTTGGTTTTTTTATTGCTGCCGTTTTTGGCCTGGAGTTATGTGCAATGGAAAACACTTAGATAAACTTCAATCAAATAAAAAATCCCAAGTTTAAACTTGGGATTTTGCTTTATAAATTATTCTGTAATTATTTTTCGATAGCACCTTCAACCAAAACGGTTGCCTTGTTGTTGAGGACTTCAACAAATCCGCTTTGGATAGTATAAGCGCTGGTATTTGTTTTGTCTTTAAGGATTTTCAGTGTGCCGTTTTTTAATGCACTAACCAACGGGGCGTGTTTGTCAAGCACTTCAAACAATCCATTGATTCCCGGAAGCTGAACGCCATATACATCGCCACTAAAAATCTTTTGTTCGGGTGTTAGTATTTCTAGTTTCATGTTATCAAATTCAAAAGTTAAAATTCAAAATCAAAATTGATAATTATAACTTTTTACTTTTTACTTATTAATTATTACGCTTTTGCTGCTGCCATCAATTTCTTACCCTTTTCGATTGCATCTTCTAACGTACCTACAAGGTTAAATGCAGCTTCAGGATATTCGTCCACTTCTCCATCCATGATCGCATTGAATCCACGAATTGTATCTTCAATTGGAACCAACACACCTTTCAAACCGGTAAATTGTTCTGCTACGAAGAACGGCTGACTCAAGAAACGTTGAACTTTACGTGCTCTTGATACGACCAATTTATCTTCGTCGCTCAATTCATCCAAACCAAGAATCGCGATGATATCTTGTAACTCTTTATAACGTTGAAGAATCAATTTAACTCTGTTGGCAGTGTTGTAATGCAAATCACCTACAATTAGTGGTGTTAAGATTCTTGATGTAGAATCCAAAGGATCTACCGCTGGATAAATACCCAAATCTGCAATTTTACGACTCAATACCGTTGTTGCATCCAAATGCGCAAAGGTTGTTGCCGGAGCTGGATCGGTCAAATCATCCGCAGGAACGTATACCGCCTGAACGGAAGTAATTGAACCATTTTTGGTTGAGGTAATTCTTTCTTGCATCAATCCCATTTCGGTTGCCAATGTTGGCTGATATCCCACCGCACTTGGCATACGACCCAATAAAGCCGAAACCTCAGAACCTGCTTGGGTGAAACGGAAGATATTATCTACGAAGAACAAAATGTCTTTACCTTGACCATCGCCTTCACCATCACGGAAATATTCTGCCATTGTCAAACCACTCAAAGCAACTCTTGCTCTCGCGCCTGGTGGCTCGTTCATTTGTCCGAATACAAAGGTCGCCTTTGATTCTTTCAAACCTTCTAAATTAACCGAACTCAAATCCCAACCACCTTCTTCCATACTGTGTTTGAAAGCGTCGCCATAGTTCATGATGCCTGCTTCAATCATTTCTCTCATCAAGTCATTCCCTTCACGGGTTCTTTCACCCACACCAGCAAATACAGACAAACCGCTGTATGCTTTTGCGATATTGTTGATCAACTCTTGAATCAATACGGTTTTACCTACACCCGCACCACCAAACAAACCAATCTTACCACCTTTTGCATATGGTTCAATCAAGTCAATAACTTTGATACCTGTGTATAATATTTCAGATGCCGTACTTAGGTTCTCGAATAATGGTGGCTTAGCGTGAATAGGACGACCGCCTTCTTTGCTCACTTGAGGTAAACCATCGATGGCATCTCCTGTTACATTAAACAATCTACCTTTAATGCCTTCGCCAATTGGCATGGTGATGGGTCTTCCAGTGTCAATTACTACTGTACCGCGAACCAAACCTTCGGTTCCGTCCATCGCAATGGTTCTTACGCTGTCTTCGCCCAAATGCTGTTGCACTTCAAGTACAAGGGTATCGCCATTCTCGCGTTTTAATTCTAACGCATTAAAGATTTGAGGTAGTTTGGATTCTTTGTCAAACTGAACATCCACCACGGCTCCGATGACTGATTTTACTTTACCGCTATTTGCCATAAAAAGTATTTAGAAAATGAGGTATATATTTTGGGCGCAAAGGTAAGGGATGCGAATTGTAATGAAAAATTGAAATCCAGATTTTTCAAAAATATTCTGGGGTTTTATCCATTTTTTTCTTCGAGTTGTTTTTTATTTGCCCAATACACACCAAATAAAATGACCAGAAGGCTACCTATTTGTAACCAACCGGTTTTTTCTCTCAAAACAACACCCCACATGATGGCAACAAACGGAATTCCATAAGTAACCATGGAAGAAAAGAATACACCTGACCGCTTGATGAGGATATAAAACAAAATATTGGCGAGTGCTGTGCCCATAGCACCCAATAAGCAAGCATAACCTGTAGAAACCAATAAGGCATTATTGGAAAAATCCAAATTGAAAAATCCGGTAAAACACAAAACCAATAACGCAGGGATGGCATTTAAGGCCAATGCCATAGAAACAATTTCTAAAGATGGTATACCTTTCAAATGGCGTTGTACCAAATTTACATTGTAGCCATACATTATCGTTGCAATCAATATCAAAAAGGCATAACTCCAGTTGTCTGTTTTTGCCATGTTGGGGTGACTTAAAAACAGCATTACGCAACCAGAAAATGCAATCAATACCCCTACAATTTTTTGTGTTGAAGCCAAATTTTTGAAAAACAATGCGCCTGTAATAATCGCAAAAACAGGCGTTAATGCATTCAATGTACCTGCCAATGCGCTGTCAATTTTCATTTCTGCGATGCAAAACAGGTAAGAAGGCAACATGCTGCCTAAAAGCCCTGAAAAAAATACATAGCCTATTTTATTCTTGGGTATGAGTTTAATGGCTTTGAACAAAATCGGCAACAAGCACAATCCAGAGGCAACAATTCTGACAGATGCTACTTGAAAAGGGGTTAAACCCATCATTCCAGCTTTCATTAAAATGAAACTGCTGCCCCATATAAATGAAAGCAAAGCAAACAAAATCCAATTCAACCCTCTATTTTCCATTAAAAATATTTTCGTTTTGCAAATTTGTGGTAATTTTAACAATAGCGATTTTATTTTTTGACCTATACTCACAAATTTCACTCATCAAAAAAAACAACATGGCACTTATTAAAGAATTCAAAACATTCATTTCACAAGGAAATGTAATAGAATTGGCAGTTGCAGTTATCATTGGCGGCGCATTCGCAAACATCGTTTCTTCATTGGTGGATGACATGATTACGCCATTGTTGCTTACTCCGGCTTTGAGGGCAGCAAAAGTTCATGAAATTACCCAGCTTACCTACGGAGAAATTAAATACGGTAATTTTTTAGCCGCTTCGATTAAATTTGTTCTGATTGCAATTGTTTTATTTCTATTGTTGAAAGCCATGAAGGGCGTGACAAAAACAGATCCGAAATCAGAAGCACTTTAAAAAATAAAAATGAAAAAAATATTACTGCTTTTCATCTTTACCAACCATTTAAATTCGGCTTTTTCGCAAGACGCTACTGTTGTGGACTTAAAAAAGGAGTCGGCAATAACGATTGTAAAAAATCCAAAAGATACTTTACAGTTGGTTTGGAAAAAAGGGGGGAATTTCAACCTCAATATCAATCAAGGCTCTTTGAGCAACTGGTCGGCAGGTGGAGATAAATTTTCCTTTTCGCTAAACGCTTATCTCAATCTTTACTCATTTTATAAAAAAGATAAAAACGCCTGGGATAACAATTTAGATATGGCCTTTGGCTTAGTACAAACAACGAGTTTAGGTAGAAGAAAATCAAGTGACAGAATTGATCTGACATCAAAATATGGTTATGCTTTAAATAAACACTGGAATTTGTCAACCTTATTCAATCTTCGTTCACAGTTCGCCAATGGCTATAGTTATGAAAAAAATGCAGCTGGGGCCGATACCAGTACACTAACATCCAGAACGCTGGCTCCTGCTTATGTGCTTTTGTCTTTGGGACTTGATTACAAACCTTGCAATAATTTCTCTTTGCTCATGTCACCTATGACAGGAAGATGGATATTTGTGACGGATACCGCATTAGGCAAACTCTATGGTCTATTAACTGGGAAAAAAGTAAAATCAGAATTGGGCGCTTTTTTATCTGCTAATTACACAGCAAAAATTGGGAATAATTTTACGTATAAAACCAAGCTTGATTTATTCTCTAATTACAAAAACAACCCTCAGAATGTGGATGTGTTTTGGACCAATGTGATCACCGCAAAAATTACAAACTATATCAATTTCAGTTTTAATGTGGATATGATTTATGATGATGATACGCACAATGTTGATCCTACCAAGGGCCCGGCACCACAATGGTTGCAACTCATGGGAATTGGT